>SDBV01010982.1_pt1 | contig 11806 bp, 6 predicted proteins | sample 2277081 | NCBI WGS metagenome assembly SDBV01 (sample SAMN10402039, study PRJNA504765) | marine sediment metagenome | isolation source: marine sediment core GS10_PC15, 223 cmbsf | place: Arctic Ocean: Southern Knipovich Ridge | collected 2010
GTATCGCTTTCCGAAGGCCTGGCCATAACCTTTCGCTCCTTTGCCTCTGTCAGCGACCTGAAAAGGAGTGCATGATCTGTAGCTTTTATTCGGTCATGCAACAACCCGGTACCTAGCCGCGGGAGATGATATAGAAAATCGTTGCCAGTGAAGCGGTGATAGAAGCCACTTCTGTTAGGAATTCGGTCATGTCGAAAGGCTCTCTTTCCTCTTTGGGATGCACGATGATAGTTGCACCCTCTTCAACACGGGGGTCGAACACAAAGCGTTTCAGTTTTACATCTCCATTGGCATAAATCACGGAAACATTCCACTTTTGGGCGTCCACCGTAAAGCCACCGGCACTTTCGATGTATTCCTGGAGAGACCTTTTCTCTTTATAATGGATCAGCCCCGCATTGTAAACCTCGCCGGTAACGAGCACCACACCCGGATGTCTGGGTACTTGGATGCTGTCTTCATCCACCACAGGAAGGAAATAATCCTCCAGGACTACGCGCTGTCTCTGGCGGTACATTTCGATCCCCTCCTCGAATGCCAGGTTAGTGAATCCGCCGGCCTTGGCAATGATGTTTTCCAGGAGCTCATTATTTTTCGTAATCGAATAAACACCTGGTATATTGACCTCTCCCAGTATTGTCACATTCCTGGGCGGGTCGAAGTGCGGGTTCTGGCGGATGACAACCTGATCCAGGTTCTGCAGCAGAATATTCTGGGATGCATCTCCCTGACGTAGCCGGTCCAGATAAATGGGAATCACCGTGGCGTATTCTTTGTCTTCCTGGCGTCTGATGACTTCCGCCCGGGGTGAAAAAACCGACTTCCAGTAGCTTTCATCGTTAAGCCCGCCTGCCAGGTCCAACAGGTCCCTTAAGCGCATGGAGTCCTGGTAGGCATAAATGCCCGGATTTTTCACCTGGCCATGTACCGAGACCTCTCGTTGGACGGGATGGATTTCATGGATAGTAATCTTATCCCCATCCTGCACGGTGATATTCTTTATATCCTCGTGATCCACGTAAAATGTATTTATCGCGTTGTCCTCGTGCTCCCTTTCATCGATTGCAACTATCCGCTCAACTACTAATTGAGCCTGGGCATTGGGTTTCAAGCCTCCCGAGTAGGCCAATACATCTGCAAAGGATTCTACCGGGAGGGCCTCATAAAAACCCGGCCGTTGAACGGCACCATCTACCGAGATAGTAGTTTTCCTGACCGGAACAAACACTATGTCCTGATCCCGAAGCCTGATATCCCCATCGGTTTTGCCCTGAAGCAGGAAAGCGTATATGTCCACAGTGGAACGTATCTTTCCGTCGCGAATGACGGATATTTCCCTCAAACTGCCGGATTCCTTCACACCGCCGGCCTGAATCAGCCCCGTCGTGACCGTTGAGAACGGGTGAATGGCGAGGATACTTGGAATACTTACTTCGCCTAAGAATTTTACATTAATTGATTTAAGTGCCCCAAGGGAGATATCCAGATAAGTAGTCGGGTCAGGGTTTCTAAGCGTGGCATATACCTGTTCAAATCGGCTGGTGAGATAGGCCTTGGCCTCTTTCAGGGTCTTTCCGGTTACGGATAATTGGCCAACCTTATCAATATACACGTTGCCATCCCGGTTAACGATGTGTTCGGACCGCAACTGGGTCTCACCCCAGAGGGAAAGAATGATTTCATCTCCAGGTCCAAGCCGATAATCTGCATGTACCGGCAGGTTTTCCCATATTGCTACGCTGGCTTTAAAAAAGTCGTATCCGAAATATGGCGACACTTCTATTGTATCTGCTTCCTCAACCTCTTCGATCCTGGGGCCAAGCACTATCACAGATGGGCGTTCCGTTTCGACGACTTCATCTATCGGCTCAGTCGCCCCCACGGCCCTCAGGGCCTTTATTTCCTTTTCATATTCTTCCCTGATGCGTTCTATATCTTGAAGCGATTGGGCAGATAGCTGAGATCCCAAGAAGAGGATGAATAAGACAAAGAATAGTTTATTTCTCATTGGTAACCTATTTTTTACCACATTCCAGTCACATTCATGTGCAATGCACATGCAACCCTGAATATTATTAAATTTACGGGCACTATCCAGTATAATCTTTGCCGCTCGCTGTCGAACGGGACTCTCTTTCACATGTCACAGGCGGTAGATCGGGTCCTAAAGCAATCCACCATACGATGTTTCGGATAAAAACATGGTTCTTACCACCAGACCCTCCCCCTGGATTGACAGCTGCTCGGGGCAGCGGTAACTTTAATCAAGGTAGCCCGGGCCCTTAGCTCAATGGTAGAGCAGCGGACTCATAATCCGTTGGTTGCAGGTTCGAGTCCTGCAGGGCCCACTGACCCTTATCATAATTATGGCCCTTACGGGCAGGCTCTCAGGGCCCACGTCTGGATCCCCTTTTTTCTACTTCTGCTCATAATCCATTGATTACAGGTTCGTCCCCGACCCTTAGCGTCGGGGATCAGTCCCGCAGTATGCGGGAAGTCCTGCAGGGCCCACTTTCTAACTCCTCCGCTATAACTTGTACTATAATCCGTCGGTTGGGGGCCTTGACCTAGCCCTCCGGTATTCCGGTCTCGGTTGTCTGAGACCTCCAGGTGGCATAAATTCCCTTAAACCGAATCGTTACTATTACGCATCAAGGAAACCATGAGAACACTGTACTCGTGCTGCTATCTTGATCTGATCATCCGGTCAGGGCTGCTAGTGCTGGGTTTGGCGGCTTCACTGGGCGCGGCCGGGTTTGAGACCGGAGACTATCTTCTCTGGTATCGCCAGCCGGCTGAAAAATGGGTTGAGGCCCTGCCGGTGGGCAATGGGCGGCTGGGTGCGATGGTATTTGGCGGCGTGGACCGGGAACGGATACAGCTGAACGAGGATACCATCTGGAGCGGCAGGCCCACCGATCGCGACAAACCCGACGCATACAAATACCTCGCAGAGGTCCGAAGACTGCTGTTTGAGGGGCAATACGTGGCGGCCGAAGAGCTCGTTTCAGAAGAAATGATGGGCCTGCGGCTTGAACCTGGCATCAACACTTATCAGACCCTGGGGGACCTGGAACTTCTGTTCGAGCACCAGGGTGAGGTGTCCGGGTACCGCCGCGAATTGGACCTTGATATAGCTATCGCCAAGGTTACCTATCAGGTAGGATCGGCGACTTTCACCCGTGAAGTGTTCTCCAGTCCGGTGGATCAGGCTGTTGTGTTGCGCTTGACCTGCGATAGGCCGGGCATGATCACGTTCCAGGCCCGCCTTTCCCGTCCTCAGGACGCCCAGATCCAAATCATTGGCCCTGACCGCATCCTCATGAGCGGGCATATCAATAACGGCGATGGTGTAGCCTACGAGGCCCAACTCCAGGTTATAGCGGAAAGCGGGAAAGTGACGGAGACTGAGCAGGGCTTGCGGGTAGAGCGTGCCGACGCCGCTACCCTGCTCCTGGTGGCTGCCAGCAATTATCGCGGCGGGATTCCACATTCCATGTGCGAAAAGCAGCTGCAAGCGGCCGTGAAGAAAAGCTATAACCAGCTGCGCCAGGTCCATGTGGCCGAACACCAGCGTCTGTTCCGCCGGGTCTCATTGGACCTGGGCACGACCAGCGCTGCCAGCCTCCCTACCGACGAGCGGCTGGAGGCAGCGAAGGCTGGCAAGGAGGACCCGCAGCTGATCGCCCTTTATTTTCAGTTTGGCCGCTACCTGCTGATCAGCAGTTCCCGTCCCGGCGCCATGCCCGCCAACCTGCAGGGCCTGTGGGCCGACGGTCTGAATCCCCCCTGGAACGCGGACTATCACATCAATATCAATATTCAGATGAACTACTGGCCGGCCGAGGTGACCAACCTGGCCGAGTGCCACGAACCGTTCTTTGACCTGATAGAGGCTTTGCGTCCCAGGGGCCGTGTCACTGCCAGGAGACTCTATAATGCCGGAGGATTCGTTGCCCATCACACCACCGATGCCTGGTATTTTACCACCAACATCGGCAGGCCCGAGTGGGGCATGTGGCCCATGGGTGCTGCCTGGTGCACCCAACATCTATGGGAGCACTATGCCTTCGGCGGTGATCGCCAGTTCCTGGCCCAACGGGCCTACCCCGTCATGAAAGAGGCAGCCGATTTCTTTCTTGATTACCTGGTCGAGCACCCGGAAACCGGCTATCTTGTATCGGGCCCATCCAATTCGCCGGAAAACCGGTTCCGTACACCTGATGGCAAGGCTGCGCACTTGACTATGGGACCTACCATGGATATGCAGATCATTTACGATCTGATGACCAATTGTATTGAGGCGAGTAGAGTACTCGGCATCGACTCGCAGTACCGCAGGAAACTTGAGGATGTCCGGTCCCGCCTGGCGCCGATGCAGATTGGCAGCGACGGGCGCTTGATGGAGTGGCTGGAAGAGTTGGAGGAGGTAGAACCGGGCCATCGGCACATCTCCCACCTCTTCGGACTCCACCCCGGCAAACAGATCACCCCACGCGCCACACCCAAGCTCGCCGAGGCGGCCCGGAAAACCCTTGATTACCGCCTCGCTCATGGCGGCGGTCATACCGGCTGGAGCCGGGCCTGGATCATCAACTTCTGGGCAAGGCTGGAAGAGGGTGAACTCGCTTACGAAAATATCCTGGCGCTGCTAAGCAAATCAACGTTGCCTAACCTGTTTGATACCCATCCCCCTTTCCAGATTGACGGCAATTTCGGTGGCACGGCTGGCATCGCCGAGATGCTCCTGCAGAGCCACGCGGGCGAAATCCACCTGCTGCCGGCCCTGCCATCGGCGTGGCCCACGGGGAATGTAACCGGCCTGCGGGCCCGGGGCGGCTACGATGTGGATGTCCATTGGGAAGCGGGTGAGTTGACCCGGGCGGAGATCCAGGCCCGGCAGTCTGGGCCGTGCCGGGTGCGGACCGGAACGGATGTGGCGGTGACCTCAGAGGGCAAGCCGGTCAGGGTCAAGCAGCCTGAAACAGGGATCGTAACCTTCAAGGTGAAGGCCGGGAAATCGTACCTGCTTTCAGCATCTAGTAGGGAGTATTGAATAAAAGGGAGGCAGCGAAATGGAACAAAAACCGAAAACTGCCGTCGCAGGTAACAGCCACAAGCAGATCACTCGACGCCGATTCATCACCAGCGCGGGTGCCGCCGCGCTCTCGTTTACGATAATCAAACCAGAGCTTGTCCGTGGTACCGAAGCTAACTCCAAGATCGCTCTGGGAGTAATCGGCTGCGGCGGAAGGGGGACCTGGATTGCCAACCTCTTCAACGAACATGGCGGGTACCGGGTAGTGGCCGCCGCGGACTACTTTCAAGACCGGGTGGATGCTTTCGGCCAGGAGTACCAAGTGGACCCCTCCCGCCGGTTCGTCAATCTGTCGTGCTACCGAAAGCTTCTGGAGCAGAAGCTGGATGCGGTGGCAATCATCAGTCCGCCCTATTTTCACCGCGAGCAGGCTGCGGCGGCAGTAGACGCCGGTTGTCACGTGTATGTGGCTAAACCGGTGGCCGTGGATGTGCCTGGGTGTCACAGTATTGCCCGGAGCGGCAGGAAAGCTTCGTCAAGCAAACTCTGCTTCCTGGTCGATTTCCAGACCCGGGCTAATCCCCTGTTTCAGGAGGCTATCAGGCGCGTCCACGACGGTGCCATCGGTGAAATGGCTTTCGGAGAGTCATCCTACCACGCCAACCGGCTTGCCGTCAAGGCCCCGCCCGACGGTACGCCGGAGGCCAACCTGCGCAACTGGGTTTTCGATAAGGCCCTCTCCGGCGACATCATCACCGAACAGAACATCCATACCCTCGACGTAGCCAGCTGGATTATGAACCAGCCTCCGGTCTACGCCGTCGGTACGGGGGGGAGAAAGGTGCGCACCGACGTAGGCAACTGCTGGGACCACTTCGCCGTGCTGTTCCAGTATCCGGACAACGTGGGCATCACGTTCAGTTCCCGGCAGTTTAACGGTCACGGCGCTGTCGGTGGTATTAAGAACAGGGTATTCGGCTCGCTCGGCGTGCTCGAGACCGAGTACGGCGGGGAAGTCCTTATCCGAGGCAATAACTTTTATCGCGGCGGCAGGACCAATGAGATATACCGCAACGGCGCCGTCAACAACATTGCCACGTTCTACGAGAGCATCACCGAGGGTCGTTTCGATAATTCCACCGTCGCTCCCAGCGTGCGCAGCAACCTGGTGCCCCTCCTCGGGCGCACCGCCGCCTACGAAGGCCGCCTGGTGTACTGGGACGAACTGATCAAAAGCGAAGAAAGGCTGGAAGCCGATCTTAAAGGTTTGAAAGCGTAGGGCGGAAAGTTGAGAGTAAATTGCGTCACGGACCAATCATTACAGCGGGAGACAACGTCATGAAGTCAATTGCCAGAAAGAGTTTTCTGTCAAAGTCCGGTAAGGGCCTGGCGGGCACCGCCCTGGGCGGGCTGGCGTTGTCCACCCTGAGTCCGGCCCGGGTGTTGGGGGCTAATGATAGGGTAAGCGTCGCCCTAATCGGCTGCGGCGGGCGGGGCAAGCTGGTAACGCGGCACTTCATCGATCAGGGCGCTACGGTTCCCTATGTCTGTGATCTGCACGAGGAGTGCCTTGAGGAGGCCGCCGGGCTCGTGGCCGAGCTCCAGGGCCGTCAGTCGAAGAAGACCAAGGACATGCATGAGGTCTTTGATGCCAAAGGCATAGACGCTGTGCTCATCGGGACCCCGGACCACTGGCACGGGCCGATGAGTATCCTGGCCTGCCAGGCCGGTAAGGACGTGTACGTGGAGAAACCCCACGCCCACAACATCTGGGAAAGCCGCAAGATGGTCGAGGCGGCCCGCAAGTATGACCGCGTCCTCCAGGTGGGCATCCAGAACCGGAGCGCGCCGTATAACCACGCGGCCCGGGAGTATGTCAAGAGCGGCCAGCTCGGCGAGATCCATCTGGTAAAGGTGTATAACCTCAAGAATAGCAAGACGCTACACCTGGGGCAGACCGACCCGCCGCCCAGGGGCTTCAACTGGGACAAATGGCTCGGCCCGGCGCCGCAGCGCCCCTATCATTACAACATCTTCCGCAGCGGCTGGCACCATTTCTGGGATTTCAGCGGCGGCGACCTTGCCGACGACGGTATCCACCAGCTGGACCTGGCCATGATGCTCCTGGGTAACCCCGGCCTGCCCGCGGCCGTGTCCTGTTCCGGCGGCCGGCTGCATCACCGCGACGATGACTCCGAGGTGCCCGACCTCCAGATTGCCGCCTTCGACTTCGACGGCCTGATCATGACCCTGGAGCACTCTAACTACCCGCGCTACATGCGCAAGACCACCGGGACGATCCGCCGAAAAGACGAGTTCCCCTACTGGACCCAGAACGCCACCCGCATCGAGCTGTACGGGTCGGAGCTGATGATGACCGTCGGGCGGCACGGCGGCGGCTGGCAGGTGGTAACCTCCGGTGGCAAGGTGGTGGAGCAAATGTACGGCCGGCCTGCCGATGCTCCCCACGTGCGGGACTTCCTCGAGTGCGTAAAAAGCCGCAAACGCTCCAACGCCGACATCGAGATCGCCCACCCCAGCGTAACTATGATCCACATGGCCAACATCGCTCATCGCGTGGGCAATGTGAAACTGAAGGTCGATACCAGGGCTGAACGCTTTATCGACAGTCCAGAGGCGAACCGGCTGGTGAAGCGTACCTACCGCAGGGGGTACGAGGTGCCCGAACGGGTGTAGTCGTCGGAGGGTTAACGGGGGATCCCTTTCCGTTCTCTGGTGACTTTATGCTGCAGCTGATCGCTTTTGGCGAAAGGGAAGAAAATCTTGTGAGCGCCCAGAACCCAAATCCATAGCAGGGGAGAATACGTATATGGAGCGCCAGCACTTCATCAATCTTATGACAGCGGGGGCTGCCGGCCTTACTGCCGGTATAGTCTCTTCTTTTCCTGGCATCGGGTGTGCCGGCCCGCTGACTGGTGGCGCCGCCGGCAGAAAACGCCCGAATATCGTGCTTATTCTCTGTGATGACTTAGGATACTCGGATATCGGCTGCTATGGGGGAGAGATTAAAACGCCCAACCTTGACCAATTGGCGGTCGGCGGTATGCTGTTTACGCAGTTTTACAATGGCGCCAGGTGTTGTCCCACGCGCGCTTCCCTGCTCACCGGCCTTTACGCCCATCAGGCCGGCGTCGGACATATGACCGGAAATGAAGGATACCCGGAGTACCAGGGATACCTCAACCGCCAGTGCGCCACAATAGCGGAACTGCTGAAAAGCGCCGGGTACCAGACCTATATGTCCGGGAAATGGCACGTAGGGGACCGCCGGGAGGCCCATCCCCAAAGGCGCGGCTTCGACGAATATTTCGGTCTGATACCGGGCGTGTGCAACTACTTCCGCCCCGGCGAGGATGAAATCTGGGATGGCGATCAACCGTATGAGATTCCGGCTGATGGGCAGTTCTATACTACGGACGCGTTTACCGACTATGCGGTGAAGTTCATTGACAGGGCCAGCCGAAGCCCGGAGCGTCCCTTTTTCCTCTACCTGGCCTATACGGCGCCGCACTATCCCTTGCAGGCCTGGCCGGAGGACATAAAGAAGTACCGGGGAAGCTACCGGAAGGGCTGGGACCAGCTGCGGCAGGAACGTCATAAGCGACTGCTCCAACTGGGACTGCTCAATCCTGAATGGGTGCTCTCTGCCCGCGACAGCAGGAACGCGCCCTGGGACTCGCTGGCGGAGCAGGAGCAGGATTGGCGCGACCAGCTCATGGCAACCTATGCTGCCATGGTTGACCGTATGGACCAGGGAATCGGGAAAGTCCTCACTAAATTGGGAGAAGTCGGTGCTGATGATAATACCCTTATTTTATTCCTGTCGGATAACGGCGCCTGCCCCTATACGAATATGTGGGGCGACCGGCCCAGGAAAGATAGTCAGAATAAGGTCATTCCTGTCGGCGGCCCGGAAGCCCTGTATGCCTATGGGTGGGAGTGGGCCAATGCCGGCAACGCCCCTTTCCGGAAGTATAAGCGGTATACCCACGAAGGGGGCATCTCGACGCCCATGATCGCCTGCTGGCCGGGGGTTATCCAGCCGGGAAGCATCACCCATCGGGTGGGGCATATCATTGATGTAATGCCCACCTGCCTGGCGGCGGCCGGGGCGGAGTACCCCCGGGCATTCCTCAGCGAAGAGATCAAGCCCCTGGAAGGGATGAGTCTCCTGCCAGTACTTCAGGGGAAAACCCGCCAGGAGGACCGTACCCTTTTCTGGGAGCACATGGGCCACCGAGCCGTCCGGAAAGGGCAGTGGAAGCTCGTCGCAGACCTTGGCGGAGAGTGGGAACTCTACGATCTTCAGGCCGACCGCACGGAAACGAACAACCTGGTAGCTGCGCATCCGGAGAAGGTTAAGGAGTTACGGCAGCTATACGACGAGTGGACCCATCGCTGCGGCGTGATGCCCTGGTCCCTGAAGAGGGGATAGGTCTGAATGAAGAATGATGAATGAAAAATGCAAATCTCAAAATGCAAAATGAGAACAGAATCATGGGAGGCAAGCCAAGGACGCCGCTCCACGCATGAACTGTTCAGTAATTAAAAGGTGGGGGGCATGCAGCGCTTGATCAAATTCTGGATTTCTCTTTTATGGAGTATTAACATGGTAGCATCAGTCGGTTGCGGCCAGCAAGGAGGGCCAAAGGTGACAGTCGCAAAGGAGATCTTTGGGTATGCAGACGGGGAAAAATCCGTTTACCTGTACACCCTGAAAAATGCCAATGGCTGTCAAGCCAGGATCACTGACTATGGCGGCATTATCGTGTCTTTGACCGTACCCGACCGGACGGGAAAACCGGGTGATGTGGTCCTGGGATTCAACACCCTGGACGAGTACCTGAAAGGGCATCCCTACTTTGGCGCTATCATAGGGCGGTATGGCAACCGCATCGCCAAAGGGAGATTTACGCTGGATGGTGTTACTTACTCCCTGGCTGCCAATAATAACGAAAATCACCTGCATGGGGGGCTTAAGGGGTTTGACAAGGTGGTTTGGCAGTCTATGATTATCGAGGGTAAGGATGGTCAATCTCTGGCTCTCTCCTATCTGAGTAAAGACGGCGAAGAGGGCTATCCCGGGAACCTGTCGGTGAAAGTCGTCTACACGCTGACCAAAGACAACGAGCTCAAGATCGACTACGAGGCCACGACCGATAAGCCTACGGTGGTGAATTTGACCAACCATGCCTACTTCAACCTGGGCGGGGAAGGCTCGGGTGATATCCTGGGGCACGAAATGATGCTGAGCGCCGACCGCTTTCTCCCGGTTGACGCCGGACTTATTCCTACCGGCGAGGTGCGCCCCGTCAAAGGAACCCCCTTTGACTTTACCCAGCCGTCGGCCATAGGTGCCCGCATTGACCACGACGACGAACAGCTCCGCTTTGGCGGAGGCTATGACCACTGCTTCGTGCTCAGCGACCAGGGCAGTCCCATTACCCTGGGTGCCCGGGTCTACGAACCAACCACCGGGAGGGTTATGGAAATGTATACCGACCAGCCCGGAGTACAGTTTTACACCGGGAATTTCCTGGACGGCAGCAATGTGGGTAAGGGGGGCGTGGCGTACGGGCACCGCAGCGGTTTCTGTCTGGAAACGCAGCATTTCCCCGACTCGCCCAATAAGGCCCATTTCCCGTCCACGGTTCTCAGCCCGGGTCAGACCTACTCATCGTACACCATCTACAGGTTTTCGGTTCGCTGAATGTGCTGTTGAACGCAGACCTCCGTTTGCCAAAGAAAGGGTTTATTATGTATAACGTGATTTCCCCCACAGGGAATAAGTCTGTTTTCATAGGGATGATCCTCCTTGTCATCGTTGTGCTTATTACCTGCACAGCAAAAGAAACCCGGATCGACTGGCGCCCTGTGGAAGGCCGCATCATGTCCCGGTGGGCGCAGGAAGTGTCGCCAGACAATGCACTGCCGGAATATCCCCGCCCCCAGATGGTCCGCAGGGAATGGCTCAACCTGAATGGGCTGTGGGAGTATGCCATCCTGCCCAAAGACAATCCCCAGCCCGATACTTTTCAGGGGAATATCCTGGTGCCTTTTCCGGTGGAGTCAGCCCTCTCCGGTGTGAATAAGCCGGTAGGGGCGGATAACCGCCTGTGGTACCAGCGGACCTTTGAGATTCCTGCCGGATGGGCGGATCAGCGCATACTCCTGCATTTCGGCGCCGTGGATTGGGAAACGACCGTATGGGTGAACGGCAGGGAAATGGGAACCCATCGCGGCGGTTATGATCCCTTCACTTTTGATATTACCGACGTGTTGCGGAATGATGGACCGCAGGTGATCATCCTGTCGGTCTGGGATCCCACCGACGCCGGCACCCAGCCGCGCGGTAAGCAGGTCAGCCAGCCTGGGAGCATCTGGTATACCGCCGTTACGGGCATCTGGCAGACGGTGTGGCTGGAGCCGGTGCCCCCGGCCTCTATCGAGGGGCTGACCATTGTTTCCGATATTGACCGGGGCGAGGTGAGTGTTACCGTTACGGGGCGGGGCACCGGCAGCGACCACCAGGTCCTGATAACCGTCAATGACGGGCGCAAAACTGTGTCCAGGGCTGAAGGCGCTGTCGGCCGGACACTGAGCCTGCCCGTTGAGAACGTCAAACTATGGTCGCCCGACTCTCCTTTCCTCTACGATCTGGAAGTCGCGCTCCAACAGGGCGGCAAGACCGTAGAGGCGGTGGACAGCTACTTCGGCATGCGGAAAATCTCACTGGGCAAGGTGAAC
>SDBV01010983.1_pt1 | contig 11806 bp, 8 predicted proteins | sample 2277081 | NCBI WGS metagenome assembly SDBV01 (sample SAMN10402039, study PRJNA504765) | marine sediment metagenome | isolation source: marine sediment core GS10_PC15, 223 cmbsf | place: Arctic Ocean: Southern Knipovich Ridge | collected 2010
CCTGCAACCATAGTACAACCCAAACCATAAATAGCATATAAAACCACATAAATTAACCGCCTCCAGCGGAACTTTTTTAGCTATATTGCCCAGTTTAGCTATTATTACAAATTCCTATACTATAAATTTACAAATCCATAAATTTTTTAATATCAGAATCTGAAAAAAGACACCTATCTCATAAACAACGTGTCAAATCCAGTAATTTTGAACCAGTGAGCAGAAAATGGTTAACGGATTGAACATACGTTTGCTGTAGACCTTGCGGTTGTGATGAGCGAGAAAATAAGTAGAACAAAAATTTTGTTCCAAAAGCTTGTTCAACCAAGGCAAATTGGCTAAGATTACAGAATGCAGAATTAGTCGTCAAAGATTGTGATATTAACTGGAGAATATTCCAATGAAAGCAATAGACATTTGGAAAACCGGTCAAAAAACCACGGTTTCTTTTGAATTATTTCCTCCCAGGTCTATAAAGGCAGCTGAAAAATTCGAAAAAGCAGTAGATGAGCTGGTTGCCCTGAAACCAGATTTTGTTTCTGTTACCTTCGGCGCCGGTGGTTCTACTCGTGAGGGTTCGCGTCAGCTAATAGAAAAACTCAAAAATGAAAAAAGCCAGAAAGTAATAGCCTATTTTGCCGGTTATGGATTAGGACCTGAGGACATCAAATCTGTTTTGGATAGCTATCAAGCGTTAGGGCTTGAGAATATTCTGGTGGTGCGCGGAGATAAACCTGCTGATCAAGAAGATTTCGAGCCTCATCCACAAAGTTTGCCACATGCATCTGACCTTATGGAGTTCATCAGACCTCAATACAATTTTTGTATAGGGGTAGCTGGTTATCCAGAAGGGCATATTGAAGCTGAAAGCAAGGAAACTGACCTCGAATACCTTAAGCTTAAAGTGGATAAAGGCGCCGAATATATCATCTCCAACTATTTCTATGATAACCAGTACTACTTCGATTTTGTTAAACGCTGCAGAGCTATTGGTATAGATGTTCCCATTCTTGCAGGTGTGATGCCTGTTTACAGTGTCAAGATGATGGAAATGTTAGCTGGTCTCTGCGGCGCTACCATCACCGATGAGCTACGCCAAGGGATAGAAGCGTTGCCGGAGGGTGACAAAGAAGCACTTGTGAACTTTGGTATTGAATTCGCAGTACATCAATGTGAGGATCTACTTAGAGCCGGAGTCCCTGGATTGCACATCTACACTATGGATCGAAGCGATTCTTCGGTTGCAATTGTTGAATATCTGCGAAGAGATGGTCTATTATAATCTTTGTTGAATCTTTGGTAATCATAAAGTGTCATTAAGGCCGATCCACCTCATCTGAATTTGCATTCCTTTTGATCTTGCGACTGTAAAAAACGTGCGTAAAGCCCGACCGTGTTACCAAATATCCATAGAAAAGGAACATTCCCCAAAAAATGAACCACCCCTCCGTGAAGTCACATATATCCGAACAAACCTGTGAAAGTAACATCTTTCAGCACAAACAGTGAAATTCCCCCTCCATCAGCATATTTCTGTTCTACCTGATTCGGTTCCGACCGCTCATGTGTAACCTGCCCCCCCCTTTCTAATTGTTCCATAAAAATCGCTATCTGAAGGGCAAATACACCAAGTATCACTACTATTATCAACCAGTTAATAATAGGCCAGCGATCCTCTGGAACATCAACTCGCCAAGGTATTATCAAAACATCTCTCCCTGAAAAATTTCAACACTCTCGTGACATCAAATAATACCAGATACACCAGATATAAGTAAACTATTTTAGCAGGCATCCATTCGATCCTGGCATTTGCCGGCAATTTGCTTTTCCCCACAATCGCAAATAAAAAACACCGGGCCAGCCCAAAAGCTCGCTCGATGTTTAAAAATTTAAAACTTAAAACAGCTTAGCCGTTAAACTCAGTAAAATCCTCGCTGTTGTCATCATTGAGCGGAATAGCTTTTGCCGCTTGAGCCTTGGAAGCTACTTTGGTGTTCGCTGTTTCGGATGTGCCGTTTGCTATGCTGTGAAATACATGGTTTGAATGGTTCAGTTGGGTTTTTCTGTTCGAGACAGTTGACTGCATGGTGGCTGTAGATTCTGTCGAACCACCAACCAAGGTTGCCAGTTCACCGACTGCTTCGTTCATCGACTCAGCCTGGGCACTTAGTTCCTCGGAGGCACTTGCAGATTCCTCGGCATTGGCTGCATTCTGCTGCGTAACCTTATCCATCTGGGCCATTGCGGTATTGATCTGGTCAATGCCTTGTGACTGCTCTTGTGAAGCAGCAGCGATCTCGCTGACAAGGTCGGTCGTTTTGCCGATGCCATGGACTATTTCTTCAAGAACCTTGCCTACTTCATTGGAGATATCAACGCCGTTCTTGGAGTTCTTGACAGATTCCTCAATCATCGCTGATGTATTCTTTGCAGCTTCTGCTGAACGCATCGCAAGGTTGCGCACCTCTTCAGCCACAACCGCAAAGCCTTTGCCTGCCTCGCCTGCTCGTGCAGCTTCAACAGCAGCATTCAATGCAAGTAGATTTGTCTGGAACGCTATCTCATCGATGACCTTGATAATCTTGGCTGTCTCATCAGAAGATTTCTGTATCTCATTGATAGCTGTGCTCATCCTGCTCATTGATTCTGTGCCATTGTTGGCAGCCTTTTGTGCCTCCGAAGCCAGCGTGTTTGCCTGCTGTGCATTGTCGGCATTCTGCTTGGTCATAGAAGCCATCTCTTCAAGACTGCTGGATGTTTCTTCCAGACCTGCTGCCTGCTCGGTTGCACCTTCAGCGAGAGATTGTGATGCAGAAGAAACCTGGCCTGCTGCAGAGGAAATCTGCTCAGAACCTTCGGTCAAAGCTGCAATTATCCTGTTGATTGGCTTGGTAATCGAGCGAGTGATCAGTATAGCAAGAGCAATTATCGATGCTACAGCGATGATCGATACAACACTCATCATCCAAATGATAGCATTGCGAGCCTCAAAGGCCTCGGACTGATCGATCTCTGCAAGCAACGCCCAGGTCGTATCACCAACTTTGACCGGCGTAAATGCACTAAGTACCGGATTGCCGTTGTAGTTCATGATGATCTTGGCATCTGTTCTGCCGGCCAATGCTTCGCGAGACGCTTCGGTATCACAACCATTCTGAGCAACAGTACCGGCAAATGAGGCCTTGACTGAGTGCCCGGTACGATCAAGGAATGAATCATTACGCATCAGCTTGTCGGCGCCGACAAGATAGGTCTCGCCTGTTTTTCCCATGCCGGCTCTTTGCTGCATTATGCTGTTAATAGCTCCGAGCGAAAGCTGCAGGGCAACGACAAGCTCAACCTTGCCGTTATATACTACCGGCTGAGCGATAAAAGCGGCAGGCTCGCCGCCACTTGGGGCATAAGGCGCAAAATCAGCTAAGCCGAACTGTTTGGATTGCAATATATTCCTGGTCAGTTTACCAAGGCCTGAAGTGCTGTATTTTCCGTTGACAAGGTTGGTCTGGTAATCAGACTCACGAGCTACTGTATAGAAGCAGTAACCCTCAGGGTTCATCAGGAACAAATCATAGTAGCCGCACATCTCGATGTACTTGGCATAGAATTCGTTGCCGTTCTCATCAACCGGGCTAAACGCCTCAGCGACATCGATCTCTGCTAAGATTACCCAGTTAAGACCTTCGATGTTCAACGGTGCATAAACGCTAAGTACAGGGTTGCCGTTGTAATCAAGGATAATTTTGGCATTGCTTCGACCTGTCAGAGCATTACGAACTGCTTCGGTGTCACAGCCGTTCTTAGTGACTGTACCTGCAAAAGATGCTTCGACTGAATGGCCGGTTGGATCAAGGAAAGAATCGCTTCTCATCAATTTGTCCTGACCAACCAGATAGCACTTGCCCGTTCTACCCATACCAGCACGTTCCTGCATGATCTTGTTGATGGTATCGAGCGGAAGCTGAAGAGCGATAACACCGATAACCTCGCCGTCACTCTCAACAGACGCTCCAACAAAAGCACAAGGCTGATTGTTACTGGGTGCATAAGGCGCAAAGTCTTGTAAGGCGATTCCGTTCAAGGAATTCTTGACACATTTGCCGAATGGACTGCTCTTAAGAGAGCCGCTTATCACGTTCTGCCCAAGATCAGATTTCTTAGCCACGGTGTAAACTATATTACCCTGTGCATCAACCAGGAACAGGTCATAGTAACCATACTCCTGCTGATACTGCACGAGCCATGCAGCATGATTCTGCTCTGCTTCGTTCCATAGTTCGCCGCCTGTCCGGCTGCCTTCATTATCAAAGGCTATCGAAAAAGCTTCGAGAGCTTCTGCAACATTGCCATTGGTGCTCAGCACTGATATATCACCTATACGCTCTGAAAAATAATCTTCGATCTGATTTTTCTTAATTGCCTGCACAGCACTGAGTTTTGCAAAGGCTTCCGTTCGCAGGGTGCCTACTGTTTCCATAAGAACACCAATATCACCCTTACGCTCGTTGAAGAACTGCTCGATCTGAGCTTTCTTTACCTCTCGCATTCCCATTAGCTGGTTGTAGCTTTGTTCTTCCAGTGCGTTACTGAATTTATTCAGAGCCAAAAGCCCTATGATCGATGCCGGTATAACACCGACAGCCAAAAAGGCAACCAACAGTTTTGTGGACAATTGCATCTTTTTCATAATTTTACTTCCTAAATTCTGTTAATCTTCTTGTTCTTAAACAATTAAAAGCTTTTGGAAAGACTGACGCCGGCAAATAAATAGTCACTTGCCTTGTTGAACGTATCAGTCTCACGTATTTTATTGTTTAACAATGTTACATAATTGATGCCTGGCACCACGGTCCAGTAACCATTGTTGTAGGAACTACTGCCACAACCAAGACTTACGCCAAACTGAAAAACAGGGGCGTCACTGATGTTCTGACCACGCCGGATATACTTACCGAAATAATCGACACTAACATCAAAGCTGATATCGTCATTTGCCTGCACATTAGCTACGCAAACAATTAACAACTCATTAAAGTTACTATATTCCTTATTGTAAAGTTCCTTCTTGGTCGGTACTACTCTCAAAACCATCAAGGTTCTCATCTGCGAGTACCTTGTCGATATCAAGCAGTATCTTGACTGAATCACCGACCTTACCCATACCGAGAATAAAAGTGGTATCGACGCTTGAGTTGAACTGTGGTGCGTCTTCGATGTCGGCGCCATCGATATCAAGTACTTCCTGTACCAGATCAACAACGATACCGGTATTAAAGGTACGTTTGCCCTGGGCGATCTCGACTACAATAATACAGGTCTCCTCGGTTACGTCTATGGTATCCATACCGAATTTAGTTCGCAGATCGATCACAGGTATAACCTGGCCTCGCAGATTGATCACCCCTTTGACATGTGCCGGCGTCTGCGGGACAGCGGTTATTTCCATATAACCGATGATCTCACGAACTTTAAGGATCTCTAAGCCATACTCCTCACTGGCCAGAGCGAAGGTAAGATATTTACCTTCTTTGTCCAGCAAAACTTTGCCGGACTGCTGGGTTTGTGTCATCGTCTCTGCCATAATAATTGTCTCCAATTCACATTAACATCACTTCTTTACAACAACACACTGCACATTAACAAACAGTATCAACCGTTCGTCAGCACACGCTGACTTTGGATTAAGCAACATCTTTTCTGTAAATTTTATTTATGCCTGTGTTTCCACCTAAGAAGTTCACCTTCTTATCTGATAGTGACTTCGGTCTAAAAGTATAAGTAAATCTGTAGTTTTTTAAGATTTGCAAATGTCAGAATTCCCTATCCACCATAAAGCACTGTGGCAACAGCAGTTAATGACTACTTTCTAAAAAAATGGCAAGTTTTATTTGCGTCACAGCTTTGAACGTCCGATATTACCGATTTGATAAAATGATATGATTACGGAAAGTACCTGCTTTTACAGATATGCCATACCTGGTGCGGCTAAGTTTAATTTTAACTGCCCCGTAATGCTTCGAGGCACTGTGGGCAGAAAACCTGACCGGAATCAATTGCCACCAGCTCACCTTCAGCAATATCACCTTGTCCGCAACAATCGCAGACCCCGGTTTCGATCTGGGAGTCTGATACTCCAACCGGATTCTCCTGGCCGTTTTCTATCTCTGTACCTTCCTCTTTAGACTGTACCATTGCCTCGATTTGTTCTGCCAACTTCCGCTCCAATTCCACACACATCTGAGCCTGGACTTTTAACTGCTCACGACTCTCGGCCAGTTGTTCAGCCAACTGACTCCGCGCCTGCATTTGAGCCTCTGCCATCTTCTCAGCTTCGGCCCGAGCCTTAACTTCCTCCTGCAGCATCTCTTCGCTCTGGGCTAACACTGCACGAATCTCATCTACCGCTCTGGATCTTTGCCCCTGCAATCCACTCAACTGGGCATCCAACTGAGATGCCCTCTGCTTCTGGGAGACCAACTGAGATTTTGCATCCTCCATGGCCTTAACCGCCGAATTTAATTGCTCCGCAAACAACCCTGTCTTCTCTTCGTAATCGCTGAACTTTCTTTCGGCTTCAAGCCGCAATTGCTTTTCGGCATTCCCCTGGGCTTGTGCCTGCTCAAGTGCCCCGACAATATCTTCGATCCTCTTCTCAGCCTGACCGATCCCGTCACAGAGCTTCTCAATTCTCGCTTCAGTCACCCGTTGCGACCTCTGTTCGCTCTTGAGCTGATTCTCCAGTCCATCAATTTGTTCAATGTAACCGTCGACCTTTTCTTCAGCTTCTTCCCTGGCCCGCCGCAACTGCTGCAGTTGACTCTGAATTTCTTCGCCTGCCAGCTCCTGAGAATCTAACTGCCCTCGAAGATCGGCTGCCTCTTCTCTAACTGCCTTTAAATTCTCCTCACTCGCCAACCTGCTCTCAACCTCAGCTTCCCAGCCCTTTCGCTGCTCCGTGATCTTTTCATCCGCCTGTGTATATACACGCGTGATCTGTTCTGCATACTCAACCGCCTTGGCCTCAAGCTCCGATCTGACCTGACACACCGTTTCAGCCGTTGACGTTTTAAGCTCACTTATCTGTTCTGTTAAAATTTTGCTCTCCTGTTGAGCTTGCTGTAATCGGTCTTCTGTTTGGCTCAGTTTTGATTCAGCCGTTTCTATTGCTCGTTGCTCAGAAACCAAATTCTCTTGAAGTTGACAGATCCTTTGCTCTAAAGCTTCAAGCTGCTGCTCAAACCTGGCCTTTGAAATACAATACGATTCTGTTCGCTCGTTGGAATCTTCAAGCAGCTCCTCGTATTCCTGTGTTTTTTTCTGCAACTGCGATTGTAATTGACCTGTTTCTGCCAAGGCCTGGGCCTTTATACCAGCTGTCGTTTCGGATATTTCACGTGCACACTCGCCGCGCATAGCTTCTATCTTAGCCGCTGCTTCGCGATGGCTCCTGTCTATCGATTCCGCGTAACCGTCGATTTTCTCGGCAAAATCCGATGTAACTTTCGAGATTTTTTCAGACACCTCTACCCTGACACCAGCTATTTCCTCAGCACTTTCAGACTTAACCTCAACTAATTGTTCAGCTAAAGACTTAACCTCTTGCCGCTGCTCGGCAACTGCCTCTTCAAGCTCAGCTATCTTTGAGTCTGCTTCACTTTTAGACTGGCCCTGCACCGTCGCTCGCTCTTGAGCCTTGACCAATTCCAAACTGACCAGCTTGAACTTGTTCTCTGATTCAGCTCTGTGAGTCGATTCTTCCTCCGCCTTGGCAACTGCTTCGCCAATCCGCACGTCGGCATTGATAAGTTTTTCTTCCGCCTTGGCTCGACACGATGTCTCTGCCTCTAAACGGCTCTCGATGTCACTAAGTAAATTGGCAAACTCAGAGGTCTTTTCCTCCAGTTGACTTTTCAACTGTCCAATTTCAGCTCCCCCCTGCGCCTTTATTCCAGCTATCGATTCAGCCGACTGGCTCTGCAATTTTTCTCTCTCAAGCGAAAGCTCATCCCTTCCCTGAGTCTGAACCTGCGTTATAGCCTCAGCAAATTCTGTCACCTTCGCCTCAAGCTGAACCTGGTATTCCCTGCTTCTTGCTTCAAGCTTTGATCGCAGTTGCGATGCCTCTTCCTCTGCCTCCCAGCGAACCTTCTCAAGTGAATCAGTCGCTTGTGATCGTGCGCGACTTATCGCCTCGGCATAATCTTTAGCTTTAGCTTCCAATTCAGTCTTGGCCTGACTAATTCTTTCAGCGCTGACGGCTTTTATCTCTGCCAGTTGCTCCGCGTAAACCCTGAGCTGTTTTTCCGATTCAGCCTCGATCTCAACTTTCTCTTGTCTCAGAATCTCTGCATGGCTTTGTACCTCTGCCAGCGATTCGGTCTGTTTTTGAAGTTGCGATATCTGCTCTGCCTGTTTTGCGATCTCCTGCTGCGTCCGGATATGTTCATGTCTTTGAGAGCTGATCGTCCCCTCTGCCCGCCCAAGAGCCTCGGTCAGCGAAGCAGCTTTTTCCTGCGACTGGGCTTTAGCATCGCTTAACTCTCGAACCATAGACTCCAACTCTTCGATGCTTTGGCTTTTTTCCTGGTTTGCCTGCTCGAGCCGCTCTTTAGCCTCCCGCTCGGCTTGACTGCGGGACTGGGCGTTGAGCTTAGCCTCCATCTCTGCATCCAACTGCTTCTCGATCTTTTCGATATGCTTATCTGCCGAGGCAAAGTCACGCTGGAACTGAGCACGTAAACGTGCCTCCTGTTTCGCTGCCTTATCTGCACGAGCCGCTTTGCCTGCCTGAGCCTTTGCTTTTGTTTGGGCCTTCGCTTTTTTCTTAGCTTCGGAAAGTGCTTTTTTCTCTTTAGCTTTTACGCCCTTGCCGGTTTTGACACAAGGAACCAACGGATGGAAAGGCCAGTGCTTCTCGCCGCATATATTACACGTCGGGACAAATTTACCATCATCGCCGGGCTGGTCCTTAGCTGGAACCTGAAAATGCTTATCTTTCCTGCCGAACAAACGATGAATACCAAATGAGCCCACCGAAGATTTATCCTCCGTGCTTATCTCCTCTAAATTAATTCTTTGATCTCCATCCACCATATTTAAGCGCACCCGGAACTTAAAAGCTCCCTCTTGTGATTTAAACGCAACGACCCTGCTCCAATTCAGCACTATAACACTTTCGCACAGACTTTTCAAGAAACTATTTAAAGATATTTTCCTCCGCCACCCTTATATCAGGTCTCCTGTATTCTTTTTTAAACAAGCCCGCGGAGCGGTTCCACAATTTTTAATTTTAACTTTTAACTTTTAAATTATTAAACTGACCCTCGGTCAGTTTAATAAACAATAGCCGCGTAACCGACCGACTCGGCACTCCTCGTACCCATCTTCTGCTGCATTATCTCATTGCTGGTGGTATGCCCCAGCAGCAGCCCCTCTTGTTTGCCCACGCTCCTGGCCGCCGCGACCGTTGCCGCCGCCGCACCGCCGCCGCACGCACTGCCGGTTTCAACCGAATTTGTCACCATAGCCTCGGCATCGAGCTTCAACGCCAGTTCTATAAACTCTCTGTCGTTCACGTCACGTGCCCACTTCAATCCGCCGGCGCCGCTACCCATCGGCACAAATCCATATCTGGGCCCGTAATGCGTCAGATCCGTCGAGCCGATACATACGATTTTGTTATCCTGGGCCTTTATCGCAGAACCAACCGCCTGCCCTAAGCTCCCAGCATCTTCGCCCACAGGAACAAGGATAGGAACGATCTTAGCCCCCGCAAAGAGATACTGAATAAAAGGAACCTGTACCTCGATACTGTGCTCATTATGATGAGCCGAAATGTCACTCACAACCATCCCCGTATCCAGGATGGACCGGACAAAATCTTCATCGATAGCTGCCTCGCCCAGCGGAGTCACCCAACTGCCGTGATCATAAACTGCCGGCCGCGATGACAAATAACTGTGAGCAGCACCGAAGATAACAAATGTGTGCACCTTACCATCCTGCTGCCTTATCGCCTCGAAAACCATTGCTGCAAGCTCTCCGCTGAACATCCAGCCGGCATGAGGTACGATACCAGCTACTATATCGTCAGGCAAACGATCGCCCAAATCCATCGGCTCGATAAATCCGTTCATCTGGTTTATACACTCATCGTGCTGACCCGGATAGAATTGGCCAGCCACCACTGGTCTTCTCGTTTGCATTTTTACAAACCTCCCGCTTGCATTTTCCAATGCCTTCTATTATCATTACGAACTGTTTGAATATGTGTGTTTATTTTATCTTAATTACAGGAAAAAAACAAATGGCTTCTAAAATAGAAAAAACCGTAGCCGTTGTAATGGGCTCTGACAGCGACCTGGCTACGATGCAAAGCTGTATCGACCAACTAAAAGATTTCGGCATAGCCGCCGAAGTAAGAATAATTTCCGCCCACCGAACCCCGCAGATCGCCGCCGATTTCGCCGATAACGCCGCAAAAAACGGCTTTAAGGTCATTATCGCCGCCGCCGGTATGGCCGCTCACCTGGCAGGATCCATAGCAGGCAGAACGACCCTACCGGTAATAGGCGTACCAATGCCCGCAGAACAAGGAATGGCCGGCCTCGACGCCCTGCTAAGCACAGTACAAATGCCCCCAGGCGTGCCGGTAGCAACAGTAGCGATTGGCAAAGCAGGAGCAAAAAACGCCGCCGTACTGGCCCTGCAAATATTGGCTCTGTCAGACGATAAGTTAGCGAAAACACTAACAGATTTCAGACAGGACCAAACAAAAAAAGTTATAAAAAAAGACAACGCAGTAAGGCAGTAACCCCCACCCCGCAAATAATTTTAGCCCCCTGCACCCCAGGGGGTTTTTCTTTTAAAACGTTTAAACCCTCCCGAAATACATCGGGACTTGCCGGTTGACATTATTTAAAACCTATCAGCCAGTTTTTAGCAAATCTGGCAAAATCCTCCATATCCACTTTGTTGTCGCTGCTAAGATCAGCCCTGCCGCAAGTACCACAATCTTCATCAAGCCATCGCTGCGTTATTATTATAAGATCCGCAAAATCGAGATCGCCATCGTGATCATAGTCGCCCAAAACCGGTTTTCCATAAAAAACCTGACCATTGAAATCGTAGTATCTTATCCCGGGACTTCCACAGACAGTCATGCCATACAGCTCTATCCCTTTCACATTCAACAGCCACAATTGATCGACTATGCTCTGAGAGATCCCCGGTTCGAACATCGGCTCAAAGTAAAAGTTCTCACACCAATTATGGTGTCCAGCTGTATAACAGCCCGATAAGCAACTATTAAGATAGATAGGCTCGGTGGTCAATCCCGATATTGTAGTCCCGTTCCAGAACGCGAATGGCGCAATTTTACACACAAACGGGCAATATGTAGCGTAACTCGTTTCTATCGATACACCATCCGGGCTGGTAAAACTCCGGTTATGGCCCATAAGATACGAACCCGACCAATCACCAGGGCAAGGTGACGAACAACCTGTCGGCAAAGCCGGCTCAGGACAGGCAAGCTGTTCGGCAGCAACTCTCGGGATCTCGCGAACCTGTTTAACCACAAGGCCTCCCGCTGGTATCGCAGCACCGCCGGCGGAGAGTTTTTTATACTCGAAGTCCAGTATATAATCATTCTTGCCGGTGACATTTTCGAACTCAACCGACACATCCAATAGAAGCTCAGTTAAATCATTATAGTCGGTTAACCAATCCATTACCGTATCACCGAGAATAACCAGGCTCGAGCCGCGAACCAACGTAAACGTCTTAACTGCCGCACCATCTACAT
>SDBV01010984.1_pt1 | contig 11805 bp, 18 predicted proteins | sample 2277081 | NCBI WGS metagenome assembly SDBV01 (sample SAMN10402039, study PRJNA504765) | marine sediment metagenome | isolation source: marine sediment core GS10_PC15, 223 cmbsf | place: Arctic Ocean: Southern Knipovich Ridge | collected 2010
GGTGTTGTAGTTAAAACACCAGATAAGGAGGAAAAATAACATGGCAGAAAGCAATTTTGGCGAAAGGGAAATGCATAAGATTACCTGCAGCGAGTGCGGTAATGAAGCAGAAGTTCCTTTTAAGCCAGATGGAGATAGACCTGTTTATTGCAGGGACTGTTTTATGAAAAAGAAAGATAGGAGGTAAACACAATGGCGGAACAAGAATTCTTCAGAAAACCATCTGAAGATGAAAGAAGAGATTTTGAGGACATAGGACCTTACAAGAAGAAAAACGTAAAGATTAGATTTTTGGCAGAATTAGGAAAGCAACGACTTGCAGCAGGAAGAAAGAAAATACCATTCTTTAAGAAAGCAGCTATGGATGACTTCGACGAATACTACAAGGAAGAAGTTAAGAAATCTATGAGAGTACACGGATATGTGAAAGCAGAAGAGATAAAGCCAATTAAGATGGACTGGGATAAATACAGTTCACCAGATAACATAGAATTTATAGAAGTAGTGGACCAAAGAGACTCGCATGCAAGCAAGAAACATCCATTTGATGTCTTCGTGAAAGCCTACAGATACAAGTATAATGGATACGGAGCACCAGGAGTTTGCAATATGTCAGTGATGGAAGAAGAGATGTTTGCAGTGGCAAGAGCAAGAGCGAAATACGAAAACAAGCCAGAAAAAAAAATCACATCATTGGCAGTGAAAAGCAGCAGAGCATATAGAGAAGAGAAAGTAGAGTTGGAAGTGCCTGAGGATGATAAACCAAAAGAGAGTGTGTAGATTCCACATAAACCAAAAGGGTTTGCCTGTAGAATCTACAATGGAGAAAGAAGTAGAGTTTTGTCCTAAATGCAAGAAGGAAGGTATGAACTACGGGATTAAAACAATCATAATTAGTGAGGATTAGAATGAATGAAACAATTAAGCAAGTAACCGTTAGGTTACCGAGGAAGGAAAGATTAGAGAAGATAAAGCAACAGATAGTTGAAGTCGGATTATGGAATCTGCCTTCATATAGGGATTTAGGAAAGGAATATGGCATTACCCACGCTATGATTTGCAAGGACATAAACAAGATAGTATCTACCTTTGACCCAAAGGAGCTTGATAAGGTATTTACTGAGTTTTATAACGCTGATAAGAAGTCTATGAACATCTTACGAGAGATAATACACAAGCCCCAATATAAGGAAGATATGAAGATGAAGGCTATTGATTTGCAGTTGAAACTGCAGAAAGGGGTAAGTGAGTTGTTGGAGAGCTTTGCCAAGAAGCAAAAGGCTATAGACAGGGTACAGGTAGAAAAGGTAAACTACCATATTACAATAGACAAACCATACGAGGAAGAACCTAAAAATGTCACGGGACCTAAAGATAAACTGGACACCAACAAAGAAGCAACTGGAAGCGTTCAAGATACTTGAGGATACTACGACTAATGAACTGTTATTTGGTGGTGGAGCTGGCGGGGCTAAGAGTTATTTGGGTTGTGTGTGGCTTATACTTAATTGTTTAAAATATGTTGGTTCAAGATGGATGATGGGCAGGGCAGTGCTAAAAGCACTAAAGGATAGTACTCTGCTTACATTCTTCGAAATATGCGCTAAATGGGGGCTGGTTAAGGATTTAGACTATAAATACAACTCAATAGATGGGATTATTACATTCATAGCAACCGGCTCTACTATATACCTTAAAGACTTGTTCCAGAATCCCTCTGACCCTGAGTTTGCCGATTTGGGAAGCAGAGAGTTTACTGGGATATTCATAGATGAAGGTGCAGAGATAACGATAAAGGCGTTCAATATAGCGAAATCAAGAGTAAGATTCAAATTAGAGGAATTTGGCTTGGTTCCTAAGATACTGATATGCAGCAATCCCTGCAAAAACTTCCTTTATTATGACTTTTACAAGCCCCACAGGAACAATACACTACCTAAATATAGGAAATTCCTGCCTGCCCTTGCAAAGGACAACCCTTATATATCACCCCATTATATAGAGAATTTGAAGAAACTGGACCCAGTAAGCAAGGAAAGGCTATTATATGGCAATTGGGAGTATGATGATGACCTCTCTAAATTATTTGAATATGACAAGATAATAGGTATGTTCACCAATATTAACACGAAAGGCAAGGACATACCATATCTGACTGTAGATGTAGGGCGGTATGGAAACGACCCCACAATAATGATGAAGTGGAGTGATTTGGCAATTAAAAAGATTTATATATACAAGAAGCAATCACTATTAAAGACGAGGGAAGCTATTGAAGAAAGGATGAATACTGACATAATACCTTCGGGAAATATAATAGTAGATGAGGACGGCATTGGCGGCGGTATAGTCGATGAAATGAGAATAATACAGGGTTTTGTGAATAACTCAAGACCAATAGAACTAAAGCCCCAGTCATCGGTTTATACCAAAGTTCCACGACACAACTTCGCCAACCTCAAATCACAATGTTATTTTTATTTGGCTAAATTAGTCAATGCGGGAGAAATCGAAGTATATAAGGACATCCCAGTATCAATGAAGGAGATGATGGTAGAGGATTTAGAGCAGATTAAACAAAAAGATATCGACAAGGACGGCAAACTGGCTATTATTCCCAAGCAGGAAATCAAGAAAAGTTTGGGGAGAAGCACTGACTATGGCGATGCTATGATGATGAGGATGTTTTTTGAACTGAAGGGGCAAGGAAGGTATATCCCTTACATTTCAGTTTGATAATCAAAAGCTTTATATATTATTGGAAGATTTAAGGTATGTAAACTATGGAAACTACAGGGACACAGACAATTAAGGAAAGTTGTGAACAGTTTAGACAGAAGAATGGAAATGACAATTATTCAAACAAGGATTTGCTTATACATTTATTGAACAAAGTCGATAATATAGGAGCATCATTAACGACTCAAGTTACATTTTGCAAAACGCATCTGGCAGAAAAGAAAGGATTTAAAAATTATGCATTTCAGATAATAACATTTTTAATTGCTTTTACCGCTATTGTGGTGGCCGTAACTTAACATGGCAAAGAACAAATATGATGAAACAGGGAGAGAGATAAAGCCCAAACTAAAAGGCTATATTTCTGCTACCGAGAAGGATAAATATGCAGTGAAAGAGTCCTTCAGGGGGGAAATCGTAGATATACCTGTTAGATTTCCTAAAGAATTAGGGGCAGAGCATCCATTTAATTTTGAGGATGTTGAGCAAACATACAAAAGAGTGGGCACAATATCTGGTGGAATCAATAAAATCACAGATGCCATTGTAGGGGATTTTTCTATTAAAAGCAGAGAAGATAAAATAAAAAAAGAATTAGATGATTTTATCAAACAGACGGATTTTGCTACAGTTCTCAGAGAATGGATAAGGGAAGGATTTCTGAAGGGAAATGGATTTATGGAATTAGATTTGGATGATTCACAAATAAGAGTTCTTAATGCAAACAGTATGTATGTCAAAAGAAATACGAAAGGCAAGGTAATAGGCTATAACCAATGGGCAGGTGATTTGAAAAAATATTCAAGAAAAAGCTCAAAGTTAATTCCTTTCAAGCCAAATAAGATAGCTCATTTAAGGATTAATAAGATATCTGGAGATGCTTATGGAATTGGAATTGTATGGCCTAATGAAAGAGTAATAGAAAATATGGTTTTGAATGCAGAAGCCCTGCATAAATTAATCGATAGAAAAGCAGGAGCACCAATTCATGCTAAAGTAGGGGCAGCAGGGGAATCAGTAAATCCTACAGATGTTGATGACTTCAAAGAAAAGCTACAGTTTCTTACAAATTCAACCGAATGGGTTACAGATGGCAATGTTGACATGAAGGTAATAGATTTTGGTGAGATAGGCAAAAATTTGACAGACACTCTTAATTTTGATATGCAGGATTTAGCATTTGGTATGGAGATACCTATTGTTTTATGGGGCGCAGGTAATATACCAGAGGGATTAGCTAAAGTACAATTAGAATCATGGCAAAGGAAAATAGCTTCAATCCGGGAAGAAATAGAATCTATGATAGAAGAAAAAATATTCCAACCTTTCCTTGATAGTAAAAAACTTAAAGGGAGTGTGGAATTCGTATGGAATCTTCCCGGGGAAGAAGAGATTAATAAAAGGATTGAAAAGCTAACTAAGCTTATTGAGAATTTTAATGTTTCAGAACCCCTAAGAAGAATGTGTGAATTAGAGGTAGCACGATTATTGGGTCTTGAAGATGCGCCTAAATATTTAACAAAACCAGAAAAGGAGACGGAAGAAGAGAAACATCCACCTGCAGGTGCAGTACCACCTAAACCTGGACAACCAGTACCTCCCAAACCAAAACAACCTCCAACAAAAGCAGCAAGAGAGAAAGCAGAGTTAGAATTAAAAAAAGCAAATAGTGGAGAAATGACAGTTAGGGAATATGTGAATATTACAACAGTTTCTAAAGACTACTCAGCATATCTCGTGAATATATTGCGTAGATTAAGGATTGATAAATTTAAATATCTTGCGGCAATAACTGAATTAGATATAAAACAAGGATTGTTATCTAAGGGAGAGATAGAAACATTAAGGGGTATTCTTAATGAAGGATTTAGGAAAAATAAGACTATTGCAAAAGTTACAACTGAAATTAAAGACTCAATAAAATTAAAGGATGTAACCAAGAAAGACAAAGTGATTACCAAATCGGAGTTAAGGCCTAATATGATTGCAAGAACTGAGACGGTAAGATTTGCAAATCTGGGATTAATTGATACTTATAAAAAGCAGGATATTAAAAAGGTAAGATGGTTAGCAGTAATATCCAAAAGAACCTGTCCTATTTGTGAGGCATTAGATGGTACGGTCTTTAATATAGATACAGTCAGTCCACCACCAAGGCACGTTGACTGTCGTTGCACTTTATTATCTGAGGAATAAATGGAAGTATTAAATAGGCCTAAATGCAGGAACCACGATAAATGCGAAGGTGTGGCACTTACATTAGCAAATGGCATTTGGATGTGTGGTCCCTGCTTAATCAAAGTTCAGGATAAATTAAAAAAATTAAAAGAAAAGATATTACTGGAGGAAATAAATGATTAAATTTTTTCATAGAAGAATCCTCGGGATTAAAACAAGGGGGGTTAGATTGGACCCGCAGACCAGACAATCTGTTCAAATGATGCCTCATTCAGGAGATATAGCTTATGACTTGCGGGGAGATACTGCTATCTCAAATAAATCAGAATACAGAGATTTAACAAGAGAACTGATATTAAATCCTGTAATAGGAGAACAACTTAATGAAGTGGGACAAAATAAGCATATTATAAAAAGAACTCAAAAAGGGAGGATAATAACCTTAGATTAAATGGGAAAAATAACCAGCATCGAACAAGAAAGTAAGATAGAACTTAATACTGAAAAGGGACAAACAGAATTTAAGACAGATATAATGAATGGTACTTTAAATTCAATTATAATTGATAGTTCAGATGAAGTCGAAATTATTATAGAGAGTTCATTAGGATATTTAATTTTAAAAAGAAAGGTATTAGGAATAGAATATATTGCACCAAGAGTCAGAGTTGTTCCATCAGATGATGATATGAGGGATATATTAACCTTTGATAAATTCAAACTTAATGAAGGATTATCAATCACAATTATTGGATTGCCAAATACAGATGTTAGTCTTATTTTTAGGTTGGACTAAATGGAAAAGAAAAAATAATAGGAGGAAAAAACAATGGGAAACCAAAAGAAAGAAGTAAAAAAAGATTGGAAGAAAGTCGCTGGTGCAATTGTTGGCGGAGCCATATTAATTGCAGGTGGTGCAGGTATTGGAGGTATAAGCGATAACAATACCGTTCAAGAGCAGGCTGCTCAAATTCTACAATTAGAGGATGATGCTGATAATTTAAACACTCAAATTGTGGATTTGAAGGCTAACCCTGTTATTGAAACTGTAGAGGTAGAGAAAATAGTGGAAGTAGAGAAGATAGTAGAGGTAGAGAAAATAGTGGAAATTGATAGCGAGAACTTAGGTTTGGTATTGGACCATATCTATGACAACGAAGGAGACATTGAGTATTTGCTTGATGACTTAGACGACGATGAAGTAGGACAAATTGTTGACAGGATAGTGTTCATCAATGACATAAAAGTGTTAGCAGCAACAGAAGCAGACAACGAAATCAAGGATTTACTTGACAGAGAAACATTTAGTTTGTTTGATACAACTACAAATACAACTATAAATGTAACATTTGACGAAGACGATATTAAGAGAGTAAGGGTGCAGGATGACGCAGATGAAATGAATATCATTGAGCCTGACTTTGAAGACTCTGACGTGGACGTAAGAGTTGCAGTGAAATTCGAACAAGAAGACAGAATTACAAGAGATATGATAAAATACATTGCAACAGTAATTGTTGAATTCAGAGATGGCGAAGTGGATGATATTGACTTAGAATCTGTAGATTTTAGATAAATAATATCACCTCATATAATCCTTTAGGGGCAGCGGAATAGGCCCCTAAAGGCATATACATACATTATAAATCAAAAGATTTATATACTAAGGGTATTTTTATAGTTATATATCGATAATAAATGAAGCATGTGCGGAAATAGTAGGTTATGCTATGCACAGTGCTTCACTTACTGTTTCTGCATATTTTTAACATTCGGCGGTTAAAATTCCTCTACCAAAACCAAATAAAGGTGAAAAACAGAATGCATTCATATCAAGATGCATAAGTTTTGCAGTGGGAGAGGGTATGCCACAAACGCAGGCAGTAGCTGCTTGTCATTCTACATGGAGGAAAGCAAAGGGGATAAAAGAACCAACAAAATCTAAAATGAATTTAAAATTTAATTATCAAGTACCTATTATGGAAAAAGGCCTTATAGATGATGAATTCATTATACAAGGCACAGCATTAAACGCTGTAACTACTTCTAACAATCATAAGTTTTTAGCAGAAGAACTAAAACCAGCAGCTAAAACTTTAGGAGGTGTTCCTTTACTTAAAGACCATACTAATGAGGTTGAAGCGGTTATGGGAAGGGTATTAAAAGGAACATTCATGGAAGCGGAGAAAAGGATAGATTTTAAGGCAACGGTTATCGATAAAACTATGCAGGGAATGATAAATGATGGTAGGATAGACAGCGTATCTGTAGGAGCTAACGTCGAGGAATTAGAAGAAACCGATGATGGCTTCTTTATTCCAAGAGGTATTAATTTTAGGGAATTAAGTTTAGTAGCAGTAGGGGCAGATGAGGGAGCCACATTTGGTGTGGCACTTCAGGAAGCTTATAATTCTAAATTAACTTTAGGAAAAACACCGGAAGGGGAGGAAATGAGTAAAGGCAAAATGGGAGAAGAAGAAGATAAGAAAGCAGAAGAGGAAATAAAGAAAGCAGAAGAAGAAAAGAAAGCAGAAGCAGCAAAAGCAGAAGAAACCAAAAAGGCTGAAGATGCAAAAGCAGAAGAATCAAGCAAGATTCTAAAAATCCTTGAAAGGGTTGATGGAAGATTGAAAAAGCTTGAAGAAGCAGACGAAGATGACAAAGACGCAGAAGCAAAAAAGAAAGAAAAGGATGAAGCAGTAGCTAAGAAAGCAGAAGAAGAAAAGAAAGCAGAAGACGAAGAAGCAGCAAAGAAAGCTGCAGAAGAGAAGAAAGCTGAAGATGAAGCAGCAGCAGAAGAAAAAGGAAAATACACAATAGAGCAAGGAGCAGGGACTTTACGAGGCGGAAGCTTTACTCTTGTAAGAACATAAAATGGCAACAGCATTAATGAATCCATTAGGAGCAGTAGTGATTTGGGATGGAGAAAATCCAAGAACATTCACAGCTGGAGCAAAAGAAGTTATTTCAGGCGGAGACTTTGTATATTGTTCAGGAGTTGTAGCGACAGGAGTAGTAGGTTCACAAGCATCAAGTTACGTAACAGGCGACTTATCAGTAGCACTATGTGCAATATTTGGACAAGTGAATGGAATTGCATTAAACAATGCAGGTTCAGGCGAATTAGTTACAGTAGCAACAAGAGGAACTTATTTACTTAAAGCAGCAGGACCAGTTTCAGGCGGAACATTAGTTGCACTTGAAGCATCAAATCACGATGGTTTGGTAGGTGTGGATACATCAGCAGCAAACGGTTCAGTAATTGGAGCAATTGGAAGAAGTTTATCAGCAGCAGGAAGCGACTATTATTGTCTTGTCTCACTAAATCTATAAAATGGCATTTTCAAGAATACAAGAATACATAACCAGAGATACTGGCGTAGCAGGTACACTATTGATACCTAAGTTAATTATGCCAGTTTTGGTTGATGAAGTAGATAAGCATTTACTACCAAGAGAATTAGCATCAATATTCCAGACACCAGCACAGACAGCAAACCAAGGAAAGAGTTGGTCTATTAACTTAATAAAGCCAAATAGTATGGATGTTAGGTTAGTAGGAGAAGGCGCAGAAATACCTATGGATGCACTTGAATACGACGAGAACGTAACCATAGAACCAGTTAAGTACGGAGTAGCAATAAGAATAACAAGAGAGATGATGGAAGATGGTCAATTCGACTTACTTCAAAGACACTTAAAATACGCTGGAAAGAGATTCGCTGAAAAGGAAACTGAGCTAATAATCACTGAACTGAATAGCACAACTAACGCAGTAACAGGTGGAGCAGCAGTCACAATAGCTAATATCGCAGAAGGTATGAACTATTTAGAAAGATACGATTACACACCAACAGACTTCATTATAGGAGATTTGATACTGCAGGACCTTAGAAACATAGACACCTTCGTAGAAGCAGATAAAGCAGGAAACACAGACATGCTAAAAAGAGGTTTCTTAGGAAACATCTTCGGTATGAATGTAGTTAGATTCTCAAGAAATGCAACAGCAACTCCAGGTACTTATGCTAAGTATGCATATGTTATCGACAGAAGCCAAGCATTCGTTATAGCCTATAAAAGGGATATAACAATAGAGAACTTTGACCTACCTACATTTGACATGCAAGGCGCAGCAGTGACCATGAGAATTGACGTAGAGTATCTAAGAGATTTCGCAACTTGTGAAATAACTACTACTTAATTGTAGTTTTTATTTCTAACTCACACAAAGAAAATGGTAACAAACGCAGGAAGTTTAGTTGGAACTATAGATGGGATGCACAAGGGAGCAGGAACTTCAGGATTATCCATAGGAGGCATAATGCTTCACGATGGCAGCCCAGATAACAATTTAACAGGGGCAGTAGGAAGTGACATAGTTTTAGACATCAAGAATAACGAGCTATATATGTGTGAAGCACAAGGTGGCAGTGAATGGATAAGGCTAATATCTGGAACTTAAACTAATTAGAGATGTTTATTGGCTATAAACAATAAGAACATATTTTTTTTATTTTCAAGCTAAAAATTGTTGTGTGGTTTATCCGATTCACCAACAATCTAAACACAAAATCAAAAGGATATTTATATTCATAAATCCGAATGACTGGTAGTATGCCAGTGTTTATTAGGATAAAAAATAAACGAGTAGGAGGCAAAAATAAAATGGTACAAGACGGAATAAGAAGGAGAAATTTTAGAGTAACAAACTTAGATGTTAGTGGAACCGCTACAGGTAATATAGCGTCTGTCCCAGCATGGGGCAAAGGACAAGTTTGGTATGTAGACCAAAATAAAGTCTCAGGTGCAAGTGGAGATGGAACAACTTGGGGAACAGCTTTCTTAACTGTTACAGAAGGATTGGCAGCAATAAATGATTATGATGTTCTATTGATTGCACCAGCTTATTACAATGAAGCATTAAAGATGACTATAACTGGTAAAGACGGTTGGAAGATATTTGGTATGGGAACTGGTATGCAGTGGAATGAAGGCGGAACAATGATAGGAGATGAAACATCAACAGATGACATTCTTGATATAGTTGACTGTAAAGGATTTGAAATAGCAAACCTAATGTTTTACAATGTTACAGGCGAGAAAGATGCAATTAACTTTGTAACAACAAATAGTTATGCTGGACATATTCACGATGTCTGTTTTATTGGAGATGTCGGTGGCGGAACAGTAATGGAAGATGGCATAGGTAATGCAGGTAACTGCACAGACCTTTATGTGCATGATTGTAAATTTTTTAGATGTGAAAATTCAGGCATCAATGGACTTGGACAAAGAAGTACAGTTTCTAATTGCTTTTTTACAGTACCAGCCTCTGGAAATGGACTAATTGTTTTAGAAAGTGCAGCAGGATATACTTTAGTTGCAGATAATTACTTTTTAGGAGCTAATAGCAGTGATTTAGGAATTAAGGTTTCAGCAGCATCAGCAGGACGAGCAATGTATGTCAATAACAGATTTGCTAATATTAGTTCAGAGATAGAGTCATCAAAAGATGAGAATGTTGTTGGAAATTGGGCAGCAGGAACTGACGGAACAGACGCAGTATGTAACCCTGAGGAATAAAAATGACTAAACAAGAAAGCATAAATGATATGGAAATAAGAGAGTTCAAAGCAAAAATTGCCAAGTTTAAGAAAGAAAAAACCAAAGAAGAGTTACTGTATTTAGCTGAAAAGAAAGCATCACTGATTGACATTCTTGATAGATTGGCAGCAAGAAAGGTTCTTGATGCACGGGGAATAAAATACAGTTTAGCTAATATATAAACTAACATTGTCGTGCTGTCACCTTTGAATAGCCGACAATTAAAATACAAAATTTAAAGGAGGTAAAAAAAATATGACATATGTACAATCAGCGGGATTGAGAGATAGAGAATATGCCAAATTAGAAGCGGTGCAAGCAGGTTCAAAAACGGGAGTAGTCACTAAGGGAGCTTATGACACCATTAAGACATATACATTTCCACCAGCAAAGTTGACTTCTGCAGTGGGTTCTTTGACTGTTTATTCAGATTATGCACTAAACGGCGTAATTAAGAGAATATCTGTCGATACACTTAATTGGGCAGATACTGGAAGTATATGGATTAAGGAAAGTGGAACACATATACAGAATGAGATACTACAACAGATAAGTGGAACTACTGCTTATGGTAGTAAAAGACCAGTATATCCTTGTGAATATCCTACATATACTGCAAGTGGAACGACTAATTACACAGCAATGCAAGTAGGAAGCCCAGATACTATGATTCCTTTAGTAATAACTGAGAAAATAGTTATTGAAGGGTCAGGATTAGGAACTGGTAAATCTGGTTTGATAGTAATTGATTACCAGTAAGGAGAATCTAAAATATGGCAACCGCTGAATTATTAACAATTGGGAGTATAGCAACTTTCATAGTTGAAACTATACAAGTGCCTACAGGTATCTCTGGTAATATGGTTGAGATAGTAGACCAATCCAGACAATTTGTAGCTAATTATACAGGGGATTCTATCGGTTCTAATGCTATAGGTGCAAAATATCAGCCAGCAATTATTGATTTTGCTAAGGCAGATACCATTGATTTGATTGGTGCACAGGCAGGCGGTGAGAAGATTAAGTTAGGAGATTTATCTATAGCAGAGACTGGAGAGGAGATGTCTGCCAAGCAATACAAGTTGATGGGGGATATGAAACTAAAGGCAATAGGCAGAAAGATACAATTTGCGAGAAGTATCAGTTAAGATGAGTTATATGGGAAATAAAAATGGCAGAACAAATTATCAGTGGCAGTGGGGCACAATATCCACTTAAAGTGAATGCTGATGGAAGTATTAATACTAATTCGGCTCTCAACACAATTCAGATACAGAACAG
>SDBV01010985.1_pt1 | contig 11804 bp, 11 predicted proteins | sample 2277081 | NCBI WGS metagenome assembly SDBV01 (sample SAMN10402039, study PRJNA504765) | marine sediment metagenome | isolation source: marine sediment core GS10_PC15, 223 cmbsf | place: Arctic Ocean: Southern Knipovich Ridge | collected 2010
CGATAGCGATACCGATAGCGATGGTGATGCTTGTGCGATGGGGTAAAGCAAGATTGTGAAATGCTGGGTTCTAACACAATTAGATGCGTTTGGCCTGGGTTATGGCTATTTGGCAATAATAGGAACACTTTGATAGAGTGGATAAAGTTTTTTTATCAGAAACGGAAAAAGGAAGTACACAATGAAAAAAACAACGATCACCCTGGCCGCAACTCTTCTGCTTGCAGCGCTTACGTTCAATCCCATTCACGCCCAAACAACTCAGCAATCGGAGAATAGAGCGGCCTGGTTTGAGGAAGCGCGTTTCGGCATGTTCATTCACTTTGGCTTGTATAGCATCCCTGGGGGCGTCTACAAAGGCGAAGTAACTAAACGCGGCTGGTATGCCGAATGGATCCGCTGGCAATACAAGTGGCCCGAAGTTGGCGGCATTCCCAAGGAGGAGTACCACCAGTTCCTCGATCAATTTAACCCTACGGAATTCGACGCCGACGAGTGGATTCTAGAGGCTAAGCGCGCCGGAATGAAGTACTTCCTGATCACCGCCAAACACCACGATGGCTTTGCATTGTGGCCCTCCAAAGTATCCAAATACAACGTGGTCGACGCTACGCCCTTTGGTCGCGACATTCTTGGTGAACTGAAGGCTGCTTGCGACAAGCACGGCCTTCGCCTGGGGTTTTACTACTCTCACTGGCAGGATTGGGAACATCCGGGCGGCGCTATGCCACCGTGGGATGGCACGCGCAAGGATCCCAAGATGGAACAACCGCCCATAGAGGATTTTAATCGTTACTGGAAGGAAATCGCTTTGCCTCAGGTGCGCGAACTCATCGAAGGGTACGACCCGGACTTCTTCTGGTTCGATACATGGGTAACGGTAAACAAAGAGCAGATCACCGAAGAGAAATTGGATGAGCTTATTGGCCTGGTTCGCGAGCTAAGCCCGAAGTGCCTCATAAACAGCCGGATTGGAAGCACATGGGTACACAGCAAAGGCGATGACGTTGTAGATTTCATCTCTATGGGCGACAATCAGTTCCCAAAGAAAAAGATCGACAAGCCATGGGAAAGCTCAGGAACCATGAACCGTTCATGGGGATACAACAAAGTGGACTATCAATGGAAGTCCCCCGCGCGGCTGCTGCAAAACCTGGTGGACGCAGCCTCGGCAGGTGGCAACTACCAACTCAATATCGGCCCAATGGGCAACGGCAAATTCCCCGCAGCCGCGGTCAGACGCCTGCGTGAGATGGGCGGCTGGGTGGCGGCCAACGAAGAGGCAATCTTCGGAACCGAGCCGGTGGCCCTGCCCAAACCCAAGTGGGGAAGGTTTACAGGACGCTCCACAGACAAAGGATACCGTCTTTACATCCACATCTACGAATGGCCTGAAGACGAGCTTCTTCGGGTGAACGGCATCTCGAAAGCACCCACTGGCGCTACATTACTTGAGGTAAATCAACCCCTCGAAGTAACGGCAGACGGCAAAGGCCTGACGGTTCATCTACGACCAACTGCACCCGATGAACGCATCAGCGTGATTGCCCTGGATTTCAAGAAGAAACCATTCAAAGCAAACCAAGAAAAGTAACATCTTGCAGCCATCAGGCGCCCTTGCTCAGAGTAATTGCACCCAAGTTTGTGATTTGGCCGGGGAGAAATTCAATTTGCTCTGTTGTGTGAATCAGGCTTTCTTTCTCGCCGTCTTTCTTGATTGTTACTTCAATCTGAACTACGACTATCGTGGCGGGGATCTCTTTCGAGAAGTAAAATGTGCCGTATGAGTCGGTTGTTGCATTAAGTTTCTTCTCGTCGCCGTCCTGGCCGTAATAAAGCGTGAATTTCGCCTTCTTGTTGGCTATTGGCTGGCCGGATTCGTCCACAAGCACGCCTTCCAGACCGGCGGATTCATACATGACGACAACCTGCTCGGCCAGTTCTTCTCCCGGCTCGCCGACGTATGGAACACTTTGCGCTTCAGCGTAATCCTGGCGTGAAAATGAACAGGAGATTTCCGCACCAGGAGTCAATCCGTCCAATCTCAAGCGGCCCTGTGCATCTGTCTCAAGATTGCCTCCGCTGATTCTTGTGTTTTGCCAACGTTCGTCCACTTGGACTCGCACGCTTGGCAAGGCCAGTCCGGAGTTATCGACCAACAAGAACGAGCACGACCAAGGTTCATCAAGCAACAAGTCAACTTGCTTTTCTTCGCCTGCCCGCAACTCTACTGTCTGCGCGTAAGCGTGCTCCGGCCCGCTGCCGTAGCTTCCGCCGTGGTGCATGTATTGGGGGGTGATCTTATATGTGCCAGGACCAGACAACAAAGTAATTTCGAAGGAGCCGTCTTCCGAGGTCGTACCTCTTTCAGTTTGGCTGACACCTGGCACATCGATGCCCTGTTTGGAAGCCACTATCCTCATGCCGGGAAGCGGTTGACCGTTGAAGGCGCCGCGTAGGGTTCCGCGCACGATTATGCTGTCTCCGATAACATAATCCCAGCGGAGCTCTTGGCCGGCCTCGACCGTACCAAGCACAAGATCCCTGCACAATGCATCGCCATCAGGATCGAGAATGTCCACGGTGTAAGTTTGTCCAGGATCGACGTCGTCGATGCGGAAATCGCCCTCGGCGTTTACCGTGTCTTTATGAATGCCGGTGATTGCTGAGGAGGTGCCCCATCCGGAAACCTCACCCAGTTCGTTGTACATTACCTGTACCATCAAACCTTTCAACACGACTGCACACCTGGACGCAGGCCGGCCGTCTTGCCATTGGATAGCGCCGTATACGCTTGCATCGGCAGGATAGCGCAGTTCAGCATATGCGCCAGGCTCAACGGGTACATCCGTGAATGTCGCTTCGCCAAGGGACGCCGAAATCGCTTCTATGGTCAGCAATCCTTCCCACGGAGCCACCAACTGAAACCCGCCGCTCTGGTCAGTTGGCGCTCTTCCTGCCCGTCGGCCTGTGCTCATACTTCTCCCTGATGTAATACCACGAATTTGAAGAATTGCGTCGGTTACGGCCGCGCCTTGTACGCTGAGCAGACGTCCGCTCAGTGTAACTCCCTGTTTTAGGCGCAACACGATAGGCTCGCGTGGTGGCCTGCCTGGTTGCCCACCTATCGCAGGGGCAATCGTTCTCCTCATTTCCGGGTAATATCCAGGTGCCGACGGTTCAATGAGATAAACTCCGGCGTACTCGATACCCTCGACCACAAAGCCGCCCTCGGCATCACACGGCACCGTATAAGTGCGGTCTTTGTCAGTCATGGCAAGGTCAAAGGCATCGCGATACGCCAGCTTCAAGCCGTCGTCCACATCACCCCCATAGCCGGGGTGATGCAGTCCGGTCGCTAGCACCGTTAGGCTTGAGCCTGGCACAGGACGGCTCTCCATATCGTGAACCCAACCGAAAAGTCGGACGTAATCCTCTGGGTCTTCGATCTTCTCAGGCTCCATGACGAACTTCTTCTTGGATTGCTTTTCCGAAGAATCGATCAGTTGATCGGCTTTGGAGATTACCGTAGTTTCCTGCGCGCCGCCGACCGCGTTCTGCTCTTCCACGGACTTGGCGGGGAACGAAGGTGAAGTTTCAGGTACCGGGTCTTCTTCGTCTGCGACTTGAATCTCTATTTTTTCTGGCACCGAGGTCGTCTGCTCCCCATCAGGCATGGTTGCTATACGATACGTCCCAAATGCGATCACGACCAGGACGATAACGGCGATAATGATTTTCTTGCTTTCCACTGCGACAACTCCTTTTGCAAAAGTTAGCGCAGTGTCCTTGCCAAGACTATGCGCCCAAAGTCCCAAGCCCGGTTTTGACGCAGCAGCGCCCAGGGCCAAATCCACGGGACCGAGTACACAACCTGCAAGAAAACGGGATGCGGCGTTGCCTGGTTTGAGACGACGGCGTTCCTGTTCCATTTCAGCTTGCCAACACGCTTCAAAATATTCGCGCAGCTTAGGACGTGCATACTGGAGTCGCTTCTTGACCGCGCTCTCGCTCAAATCGAGCGCCCCGGCTACTTCCGCTACGGACTGGCCTTCGAGATAGAACATCACAACGACTTCACGCAGCTTTGGACTCAGAGACCGAAGCGCGTCCCATACTTCCGCGCGCCGGTCAGCCTCGTCGAGACGTTGTGGGGCAGGTGCTGCTACCGCCTCTCCCCCACTCGCCAGTTGCCGTTGACGTTCCTCAAGTTTACGGCGATACCCCATAGACCTGCGCCAGTTTTTGGACAGGTTCCGCGCGATACGCCGCACCCAAGCCCCAAAAGCGCTCGACCTGCGCAACTTGGCAAGATTCGCCCAAGCCACCAGAAAAGTCTCCTGGGCAATATCCTCCGCCGCGCACCAATCGCCTACAGCGCTGAAGGCCACCCCATACACAGCACGATAATGCCCCTCAACCAACTCCGCAAAGGCCCCATCATCGCCCCGCCGGGCGCTATCTATCCGTTGCGATTCCAACTACACACTCCCAAATGCTTCCACTCAGTCTGCTGTATAAGACACACCAATCGCAAACATGGTGATATTGATTTTACAAACGCATCGTTTCGAGTTAATATGGAGCAATGAGTCCGACAGTTTTCAGATATAAGGGATTTCGGTTCTACTTCTTTTCCAGAGAAGAGAAAAGGATGCACGTGCATGTATGTCACGCAGACGGAGAGGCAAAGTTCTGGATCGAACCCAGTATAACTCTCGCCAAGAACTACGGACTTTCAGATTCACAAGTCAACAAATTAACGGATGTGGTAAAGGAGCACAGAGATGAAATCGCAGATGCTTGGAAAAAACACTTCCGGTGTTGAGATCTTAAACGTTGATACTCATGGTCTTTGGTTGTACGCTGAGGACAAAGAGTATTTTCTTCCTCACGAGGAATATCCGTGGTTCAGGGATGCCAAGATTGGCGACATTTTCAATGTGGAATTGCAACATGGCTTTCATCTCCATTGGCCATCTCTGGACGTCGACCTTGACCTCAAGACTTTAGAGGACACAAGCGAAACTCCGCTGATTTACGAGTAGTCGAGTTCCTTCTGCTCTTGTTGGCTTGTATGTATCTATGGACAAACAAGGGATACCTGTGTATACTACCTATGTCGAACAGGCAACTTGTGTTTGGAGATTGGTGACGATGGCAACAGTTCAGAATGTGGAAGAGATGCGATTCGAAAAGGATCCGAAATCCATACGACTAGATATCTTCCTACCGCTCTGCATTTGGTTCGGCTTTTTCACAGGACGGCTAATCGCCAACTTGAGCGCGGGAACGGAACTCAGTCTGGGGACAATGCTTCCCACCTTCCCCTTGTTCTCATCCTCGCTGGACTTTTTTCCTATGCCAACGCTCTGGCTGGATATCCTCCAACTCTACCCATTGTTAATATTTTCTATATTACTCCCAAGGTTGATTTTTCCCGGATACAAAGCAATTAAGTCGATATCTATTCTTAAACATGGATTCAAGATGGATAGTACTCTGTACCCAAAACAGTCGGCCTGGAAGTCGGTTTCGAGCGTAAGAATAGTCGAGAATATGAGCGGCGAAACTGTTTATCTTGTACTTAAACTGAAAAGCCGCTTACCAGTAAGAATCCGCGGCCTTAATTCCATGTCTGAAATCAGGGACATCGTACTGGAAAACATCTCAGAGGATGTGCCCGTACATGTCAAGACAAGCCGTTTTTTATACGACTTTTCCATGTTGTTCACTTGCTCCATCCTCGCTTGTGCAGCGCTTGGATTTATTATCTAAACCACTGTCCGACTCTTCATCGTTCTTATCCTGCGCACCCTGGTCATCCATGTGAATATGAATTCCGGAGACACCACCATCCTGCACTTAGTGTATGAATCCAAACAGGAATTACAAGCGTTTGAGATCTAACAGGGAATTGTGGTCAAATGTTGGCCAATGGTAGCCATCGTTGCAATTGGGCGCTGCAGCTTACTTTTTCACGCCAGTCAGAATTACTCACATGTGAAGATGAATCTTGAAATTGAAGGAAGCATATTTTGTCTAATCGACCTAAGAATAAAAAGCGGAAAGCTGCGCAGCAGCCAGATAACCGGAAACTTGGGCAAGGCTTCCTGTTCTTCACGGTGCTGTGTACAGGAGCCGGCATCCTGATGCTTGAAGTCCTCGGCGCGCGCATTGCGGGCCCTTTCTTCGGTGTGAGCCTCTACATCTGGACCGCACTCATTTCCGTTACGCTGGTTTCGCTGTCGGTCGGTTATTGGCTTGGTGGCCGCCTGTGTGACCATGCACCAAATCCAAACCTAATGTATGCGCTAATCCTGGCGGGCGGCCTCTTGGTCGCACTGATAGCCGGGGTGGACGAGGCAGTGCTGGGTTTTTCCTACCGTGCTTTCAGCGGTGTGTGGCGCTTGCGGCTGGGCGTACTGCTGGGTTCGCTGATTCTCTTCGGCCCACCCCTCACCCTGCTGGGTATGGTTTCGCCTTTCGCCCTTAAACTGGCCATCACCGACCTGCAAACCGCCGGGCGCACCGCCGGGCGGCTCTACGCCATTTCAACCATTGGCAGCGTGGCAGGGGCCATAGCCACCGGTTACTTCCTCATACCGGGCCTCGGAATTGCCAAGACCCTGTTTGTGATTACGGGACTCATCCTGCTGCCGGCGGTCACCTGGTTTGCCGGCGCGCGCCGCTTCCTGATACTGGGTGCTACGGCCGCTGTGCTGCTTGGCGCGTTCTGCCTTCCCGCCCTTCGACTTGGAGCAAAGGACGACCCCCGCGTTAAACTGCTGCTCAAGCGCGACGGCCTCTACGGGCAGATCAAGGTGATGGACCATCAGGAGGAGAATTATGTTAAGCGAGGCCTCTACCTGGACGGGACCTGCCAAACCCTCCTGAACCTTGAATCCGACGAACCTTTAAGCAAGTATATTGGGCTGATGGGCTATTTTCTGCGCTTCTATCCGGCACACGGCACAAAGCTACTTCAGATCGGTTTGGGCGGGGGCGCCATTGTGAAATCGCTGGTGGACATCGGCTACGAGGTGGATGCCGTCGAAATCGATCCTGCTGTCGTCGAGATCGCAGTCGAATACTTCGGGCTCGACTCCAAGTCCTGTCGCATCATAAACGAAGACGGTCGCGCCTACGTACGCACCACAGGCCGGCGCTACGACGTGATTCTGATTGACGCCTACGGCGGCGGCAGCATACCCTTTCACCTCTTTTCACGGGAGGCCTTTGCCGAGATCCGTTCCGTTCTCAATCCCGGAGGCATTCTGGGGATCAACATCATATCGTATCAGAGCGGTCCCAAGAGCATTCTCTCCACCTCACTCTTCCGCACGGTGAGCACGATCTTTCCCCAAGGGCGCGCTTACCTGGTCGAGACAACCGATTCCGCCGAGGACCTAAACAACATTCTCATGTTTTTCAGCGACACGCCTTTCCGAGACCCCGACACCACCGGATTTACCGGCAGGGAAAAGCTTTACTGGGAACGGCTCAATCCCCGGCTTTGGCCTATGGATCCCCGGGAGGGTATAGTGGTGACCGATAACAACAATCCGGTCGACCGCTGGTCCAGTGCCCTCAACGAAGATTGGCGTCAGATTATCTATGCCAGTACCGAGGCCGCGGTCTTTACCTTCTAATCCAGCAGTTGCCGAGATATCCGCTTTCTTCACGGCTACGACGTATAGGGTTGCCGTGCCCGTGTCTTGCGCTAATCCGGGCTAGCATGATAATGCCCTTCAACCAACTCAGCAAAGACAGTTTTTCTGTATATATTTTGCTTGCCAAATCACTCTTTTGATGGTATCATGTGTTTGGCGCAGAAAAACTGCACGAAATGGCGTTATATGCCCAAAACAGGAGCGAATCAGGGGATCATCATGCTGATCGAGTTTTCCGTAACAAATTTCCGGTCTTTCAAAGAGAAGCAGACGCTGAGTCTTGTTGCCGGACGGGACGAGAAACATGCCGAAAATCTAATTGATTGCGGTGGTTTCAATCTCGTCAAAGGAGCGGCCATCTATGGCGCTAACGCATCCGGCAAGAGTAATCTGCTGAGAGCAATGGCGGTTATGTCCACTTTCGTGCAGATCTCGGCGACGCGGCTTAATCTGGATGACCCAATACCAGGAATCGTCCCTTTTCGATTGGATGCTCAATCAGCCGAGCAACCTACATGTTTCGAGATAACCCTGTTGCTGGGAGAAACCAGATATGAATACAGTTTCAGCGCCACGGAGAAGAAAGTTTTCGCGGAAACATTAACCGTACGAGAACCGAAAAAAAAGGCGAGCAAATGGATTGACCGGACTCTCAATTCTGAAACAGACAAGACAACCTTAGCTTGCAGCGGTCCTCTAAAAAAGGACAGCAAGATGCTGAAAGAAAAAACACGAGACAATGGCCTGGTTCTTTCGCGTGCCGCTGAATTCAACATCGAAGCCGTGAACGCAGTTTTCTTGTGGTTTCGTAAGCACCTGGACATCCTGGAACTTTCGCGTGAGACTTTTCGGGAAAAACGCATGAGAACCGTTGACCTTCTCTCAACAAACGCGAAATTCCGAAACACTTTTCTTAAGGTTATGCGTGACGCTGACATAGGGATCGCAGGTTTTTCAGTCAAGATTCGTCCCGTACAGTCCGTGATTATCTCGGATACAATAAAAACCGAGCACGATTATGCATACTTCAAAAGTATTGGGCAGCCGCTAACAAAGTCAGAAATCCAATGCCTTCATCTCGTCCCTGGACAAGAAGCCCCAGTATCCCTTGATTTGGACAATGACGAATCAGATGGGACTCAGCAGCTTTTCGCTCTGGCTGGGCCTGTATTGGAGGCGCTTCAAAACGGCTCCGTAGTTATTGTCGACGAACTTGAACGTAGTATGCACCCGCTATTGGCGCGTAAGTTGATCGAGCTGTTCCAAAGCCCCGAGGTCAACAAGTCGGGTGCGCAGATCATCTTCACGACACACGATACGACTCTGATGGATCCGGCCTTGTTTCGCAGAGACCAGATATGGATTACTGAAAAGAACCGCGACATGGCTACGGAGATGTTTTCGCTCTACGACTTGGAGGACAGTCCACGAAGTACGTCGGCGTTCCAACGGAACTATCTGGCAGGGCGCTTCGGCGGTGTACCTCAGTTTGGCCCTACTTTTGAAGACCTGGAACTCAAATGAGTAAAGGAGCAAACAAGGCAACAGGACGAAGCAAGAATCTCCTCCATCGTCGAGGAAGACCTCGTTTCATCAAACGGACAATACTCATTGTGTGCGAAAGCAGTGAGACGGAACCCAACTATTTTCGTGAACTGCAGAAAAGAGACCTCGATACAGACCGGATCGCTTTGACGATCAGAAAAAAGGCAACTGGTTGTCCTGAAAAGACAGTACGGCAAGCTATAATCTGGCAGGAACAACGTGAAGACAAATATGATGAGGTTTGGTGCGTGCTTGACGTGGAGGACACCCAAAACCGTGCAGCGCTGGACAAGGCAATCAGCTTGGCGGATCTACACGACGACATTGAACTCTGCCTTTCCAATCCATCCTTCGAGGTTTGGTTTCTTGCTCATTTCGTGCGTATTTCGCGTGAATTTGAAAACGCTGATGCCGTTATCAGTAAACTGAATACTTATTGGAAGAAAGTGTCGAAAGACGATTACTCGAAAACGGATGCACGCATTTATGAACGCATTTCTGACAGAACTTCGAAGGCGGTCAAAAATGCCAAACATGTGCGCGAGAGGACTTCAGATTCCACGGCAGACTGCAATTCTTCTACGGATGTTTGCAAACTTGTGCAAAGCCTCCTTCCCTTAGACGCTCATCCGTAGAATAAAAAACAAGGGAGCGCGGATGATTGGCTCGCTGGTATGCTCACCGATGTTGAGATTTGTTTTGAGTTGGTGGGTTTGGGCGCAGAGGGCGTGTGTATGCATTCCCACGGGGACCGTGGGAACGAGGATCCTGAATATCCTGGCCATCCATGTGAATAAGGAGCTTTTGTGCTTGACGGCACCTGAACCTGGAGCACTTCGGCTGCTTTCTCTTTCGATTGACGTTGGGCTTCGTGCTACAATGTTCGCAATTATTCTCTGTTGAACGATAGTTTTGTTGAAAGGAACATGGGTATGGGCGATTCGGGTTTGCGTAGGAGCATCTCGGGTATTCGCGGCACGGCTGAGGACCTTACGGATGAGTGTGTTGAGACTTATACGAAGGGCTTCGGCACTTTTCTTCGTGATGTCGCGAATACCAACACGATGGTTGTCGGCCGCGATACGCGTTCCACGTCGCGAGCCCACACTGATCGCGCAATAGATGCGCTGTTGTCGGGCGGCTGGGACGTCGTAGATCTGGGCGTTGTGCCGACGCCAACTGTCCAGATTGCCATCGCTAAGTTTGAGGCCGCTGGCGGCGTGATGATTACGGCCTCGCACAATCCCGCGGAGTACAACGGCCTGAAGTTTCTGCAAAACTTTGAAGGCAACGGAATGTTTCTTCGCAAGGAACAGATAGACAAGGTTTTTGCAATAAGAGATGCGGGTACTTTCGACTCGCGGCGGCCTGGTGGGGTCCGCAAGGTGGCTGATCTTGCCTCGGAATTCGATGACCCCCCTTACACAAGCGAATACCTTGCCCGCACCCGAAGCAAGTTGTCCGTGGACAACGCGGTTATTCTCGACTACCATCTGCATCGCGTAATTTCCGCGATGGGCAGGGACCTGGATCTGATTCGCGCCAAGAATTTTTCCGTGGCAATGGATTGCTGCGGCGGAGCGGGCAGTCCAATCAACTATGTGCTGCTAGATTATCTGTACGCGCGAATCAAAAAGGTCAACGAGGCTCCCGGCGTGTTCACGCGCGCAATCGAACCCACGCCGGCCAACTTGAGCGCACTATGCGAAGACTTGGCGCGCGACGATGTCGATTATGACGTGGGTTTCGTGACCGATTGCGACAATGACCGCTGCGTTCTGGTAGCGCGCGATCCCGATGCAGGAACATATCAGCCGTTGGAAGAAGATTATACTTTTGCGATAGCCGTCGATCATGTTTTAGGCGTTCTCCCTCATGGCCGAACCGTGGTTACCAACTGGTCCACATCGCAGATGATCAAGGACATATGCCGTTCACATCACGCCAACCTGCGCCGCGTGCCTACGGGAGAAGTCTACACGGCCAGCGACGCGCTCCATTTTCGCGCGGTAATCGCTGGCGAAGGTAGCTGCGCGGGCGTAATAGACCCTCGGGTAGGCATGGGTCGCGATTTGTTAGTTGCCGTGTGGCATGTGCTGGCCGCGCTGGCTTCGAGCAACAGATGCCTGATTGATATCGCAAACCAGTATCCCAAACACTCCAAATGCAATCGGGACCACAAAACCGGGCTGTCCGTAGAACAGACCCACCAGTTGCTTGAAAAACTCCAACTTTTCTACGCGGCAAATCCTGACCTGGCATTCATCAGCAGGGAAGACGGACTGATAGTCGCCCTGAAGGACCATTCCAGAGTCCAAATTCGCGCATCAAATACCGAGCCGGTCCTACGCGTTCGCGCAACCTCACCCGACTCAGAAAAGGCCGCGTCCATGGCGGACGAAGCAATAGAATTCATTCAACAGAACGCGCAATGACCAGACTGACGGCCACAGGAAGAATTTATTTGACATGATATTTCTTAAGTAGAAATCAAGTTTTATTTTGTGTTCCTTTTGGTCTGTTTTCCACTAAAGGAGTGGAAGTTATCCACAGGCCGTGTTGATTGACTTTTGGATTGATTAATGT
>SDBV01010986.1_pt1 | contig 11804 bp, 2 predicted proteins | sample 2277081 | NCBI WGS metagenome assembly SDBV01 (sample SAMN10402039, study PRJNA504765) | marine sediment metagenome | isolation source: marine sediment core GS10_PC15, 223 cmbsf | place: Arctic Ocean: Southern Knipovich Ridge | collected 2010
CGGACGTTGCCGGGCCACTCGTGGCGGGATTTTCACCCGGGTGATCGACGAGCGGGCGTTATTGCCCCGGTAGGTCGGCCAGTCACCCGGCCGAACGTCCAACGGCTCGACCGAGGCGGCATCGGCGAATCGCTCAATCCGCGAATCGTCCGCCTTGGGCCGGAAATCGAAATCGCCGGCCGAGGTCAGACAGATGTGGCCGTAGAGCGAGAGCTGGCAGCCGCACATCCAGGGCCCCCAGTAGAGGTTGCCGTCGGAGATGATCACCCCGTCCTGGCAGGGCGGACGCATCGGCGCGATATGGCGGGCGGCGTTGGTGGCCGTGTCGATCCGCACGGTGCCGCCGGAGGCGCGGAAGAAGATGCTGTCGACACTGCCGGTGGCCCGGGTGCAGGCCCGGCGCATCGGCAGCCGGGCCAAGACCTCGCCGGTCTCGTAGTCCAGCTTGAAGCCGGCATCCGACGCGGGCGAGCGGGGCTGTTGGGGGCCGGCGGCGTAGAGGCCGTCCTCGCGCAGCACCAGTTGGAAGTTGCCGTGCTCCTTCTGCCAGAGCAGCTTGCCGTCCTTGGCCCGGACTGCCGCCAGCCGGCTCCGCTGCGGACCGGCGAAGAACAGGTAGTCGTCGTTGCAGAGGATGTAGGCGCTGGTGGCGTAGCCGGTGACGTAATGCTGGGCCTTTTGGCTGGGACCGATGGCCGCCAGCAGCTCGGCGTCGGAGTTCTTCCAGAGCACGTCGCCCGTCTTGGCGTCGAGACAGCCGAGGAACTTCTCGGGGCAGTAGAAATAGATCCGGCCGCCCCGCATGCAGACGCCGCGGCTGTCCAGATAGTCCTCGTCGCTGGAGGTCCAGAGGATTTTCTTCGTGCCGGGGTCGATGGCGAGGAAGGTGCGGCCGAAACCGAGGTTCGTCTTGGGATCGCCGTAGTCGTGACCCTGCCACATCCCCCAAGGCCAGTGTCCCATGCCGGGCGTTTGAGACGGTCGCGTGGAAACCTCGACCTCCTTGCCGCCAACCAGGGCGTACAGCACGCCGTCGACCAACGCCATCCACTTCCATACCGGACCGTCCGATATTCCTTCCGGCACCACGATCTCGTCTCGGGTCTCGCCGCTGGCCGCGTCGATCAGCTTGCAGGAGCGATGATCGGCCAGATAGAGGGTCTCGGGGGTGGCGATCATCGTGTTGCGGTGGATCACGAACCCTTCGGTCAAGGGGCGGGTCCAGAGGATCGTGCCGTTGTAGGCGTTGGCGCAGATCAGCGTGTTGAGCATGGGGTTCTGGTTGGCCTTGTGGGCGATGTGTCCGAAGGCGCGGAACACCCGGCCGCCGGCCGCCACCGAGACTTCCGGCATGGGACAGAAGTCGGGCCCGGCCAGGAATTGCGTCAGGTAGGGGGCGGTGGCCGCCTGGTCGGTCGACTGCGGGTTGTTGTCCGGGCGGTGGTAGGGATGGCTCCACGAGTCGACGCCGGCGGCGGCCGGTTTTACCAAAACGGAATCGCTACCGCCCAGGACGGCCTTTGCCTGCGGATGCAACACCCGAAGCAGTTCCTTCTCACTAACGGCCTTCTGGGCGGCAGAGGAAACCAGCACGGCATCGGCCAGGTTGTCGGCCAGGTGAATGCGGCCGCTTTTACCGAAAGCGCCGGCATCGACGAACACCCGGCTGCCCAACAGCCCTGCTGCGGCGGCCGCCTTTCTTACGGCGGCGACTTGGCTCGTCTCGGGTGATTGGAAATAGACCAGCAACTCGCTGCCGCGTGCCACGTCGATGACAAAACCGGCCCCGCCACGGTCGTGGAGTCCGAGCACGGCGCAAACGCCTCGACGAACTCCGATCTGCTTCAAGGCGGCTTTCGCCTCGGCAGACACCTCCGCGGCCGGCAACGTTCCCGCAGCCGCCACGCCAAACAAGACCGCCAGCAGCGCCAAAACGCGGCCGGCCCGAGGGCAAAGACTTCGCTCGCTACTCATTTCGTGTCCTCCCAATTAGTGGTAGTAGGTCAGGGCTCGCCCTGACAAGGCCAAGTGTTTCGGTGTTAATAGCATGATTGCACAGGTCTTAGGGTTCAGGTTATTAGGAAGTTAGGCTGTTAGGGTTGCGAGGACAGACCCAATTCCCAATTCCCTAATCCCCTAACCTCCTAATCCCCTTTGGCTGCGGCTACCGGCCGCGCTGTGTGGTTGCCATAGTCTCGTTTCTTGTGCCGAAAAAAAGTCAGGGCAAGCCCTGACCTACGGTGGTGGCCCCAACACGGCCACGCGGAAGCCGACGTTGTAGACCTTCTGCCATGGCGGATAGCTCAGGCGGAAGGCCGAATTACATCGCTGGGGGCGATCGTACCAGGAGCCGCCGCGGACCGACTTGCCCTCGGCGGCGGTCGAATCGTTGCGGCCGTCGTGGTCGCAGTAAGGATACGGCCGGTACGCCGAGCGGGTCCACTCCCAGACGTTGCCGTGGACGTCGTGCAGGCCCCAGGCGTTGGGGCGGTAGCGGCCGACGTCTACGGTGACCAGGGCCCCGTCGTCGAACCGGGCGTCGCGGGGGACCTGGTCGGCGGAGCGTCGCGTCTCGTTGAAATAGGCCCACTGTTTGATCGTGGCGTCGGCCAGGTTGGCAAACGGTGAAAAATCGGTGTCAATATCGCCGTAGAAAAACGGCCCGGCGGTCCCGGCCCGGCAGGCGTATTCCCATTGGGCCTCGGTCGGCAGGGTCACCTCCTGGGCGGTGTCCAATGTACCGGGCCGCTTCGACAACCAGCGGCAGAACGCCATGGCCTCTTTCCACGATACGCGGACCACCGGCTGTCGGGGACCGTTCAACGGCGGCCCGATCGCACGTTGGCCGATGAAGCTGGCGGTGCCGTGCTCGTGGCGGCTGTCGTGGTTCGGATCGAAGCGGGCGTACTGCCGGTTGGTCACCTCGAACCGGCCCATCCAGAACGGCTCGTCGATCTTCACCCGCGCCGGCGGCCGCTCGTCGGGCTGTCCGCCGGGATCGCCGATGACGAACTGCCCGGCCGGCACGAGGACCAGCTCGAGCGTCACGCCGTCGCCCAGATCCAGCACCCGCCGGGTCGCACCGGCCGCCTGCTGGCGACGCCGGGCCTCGGACGCCTCGAACGGCCAGTCCGGGCACTGGACCGCTTCGGCCGGGGCGTGTGGCGTCGGCATGGGATCCGCAGCAACCGGCTCGATGGACGTTTTCATCAAGAGGCTCGTTTCTACCACGGCCTCGGGATCGTCGTCGTCGCCGACGTACAGTCTGCGGAGCTCCCGGCGGCGGCGGCTCGGCTCGCGGACCCTGTCCGTGCCCAAAGCCTCGGCCCAGGAGCCGTGGCAGGGGGCGTTCAAATCGATCCAGGTCGCCAGCCGCTGCCGCGACTCGTCGTCGAGCCGCACGCCGTAGTGGCCCTTGTTGAGCATTTGGAACAGCTCGGTGGTGTCGGCGTGGAATTCGCCCGGCTTGAGCACGTACAGATCGCTCTCCAGGCCGCCCACCCGGACGAAACGCCGCAGCTCGACGTAGGACGGCGGGAACACGGCCGCATACTTCTTGGCCAATTCTTCCAGGCTCGCGCCGCGGACCACCTCGGGATCGTTTCGGTGGGGTCGGAACACGATCTTCTTGCTCAAATCGTCCTGATCGCGGCGGAGGTCGGAGAGCCTCGTCCCGTCTTGCCAGGTGCCGCCGTGGTGGCATCCCACGCAGTACTTGTCCAACACCGGCTGGACCTCGCGCGGGAAGCTGAACCCTCGGGCCGGCCCGTGCCAGGGATCGATCTCGGAGGGCCTGCGCCGGGCGGCGATGGTGTTGAAGTTCGGCGGCGCGCCGTTCTGCTGGTCGTGGCAGCCGACGCAAGAGACCAGCTCGCCCGGCATGGCCGTCAGCCAGCTCCGCATCAGTTGCAGGGCCTTGTCTTCGGCGTCCAACGGCTGCAGGGAAATCGGCGCGTTGGCCGGCACGCGGAACAAGGCCGAGCCGTCCTTTTCCACCGGCACCGTGCCCAGCACGCGTTTCGGTTCCCAGGGGCCGTCAGTGCCGATGCGGTGCTGGCCGCCGGAAAGGTGCTGATAGGCGTAGTGATAGGTGAACAGCCGCAGCTTCTTGACCGCGTCGCGGGGCACACCCCTGAGTCCCGGGCCGGCGTAGACGTTCTCCAGGTAGACCACCGCGTCGCGGTAGCGGAGATCGACTTTCTCGGGAATCACCGGCGGCCGTTTCGTCTTGCGCAGCGGGATCGGTTCCAGCAGCGAATAGTCCTCCACTTCCTTCAGCAACACCAGGTTATCGAACACGTCGACCAGGTAAATACCCCAGAGGTCGGCGGGCGTGGGCTTGCAGGCGGCGATGAAATACTTCTCGCTTAACGGATAGGGGTGAAGAAACTTCGGCCAGGTGTTCAGCGTCAGCTTGTCCTGGATCAGCGGCTCGACCTGTTGGCCGTATCCGGGAATTCGCTGCACCACGCCGCGGGCTTCCTTCCGTCCGATCGCCGGGTCGAAAATCACCAACTCGCCCACGCGCCCCATGTGGTGTCCGGTGATCACGCCGGCGACCTTGGTGGGATGGCCGGGGACGGGCCGGGCATAGTAGATCCCGTTGGGCCAGTAGGAGCTGCTCCCGTAGAACTCGCGCTGGCCGGTGCCGTCGGGGTTCATGGTGAACAGAATCCGCGGCCAGTGGTGCGGCAGGTCGGCATATTCCCAGCGGAGGTAGAGGATCCGGCCGTCGCCCATCACCGTGGGACAGTAGTTGTGGTCCTGGTCGAAGCAGAGCTGGCGGAAGTTGCCGCCGTCGGCGTCCATCACGTAGATGGTTCCCACCACGACCGCATCGTTGCACGGCACGCCCTGCAAGGAGGCCGTGGATATCAACGCGATGCGGCCGTTGGGCAGGTAACAGGAGTCGAAGTTGTGTACGCCCGGCTGGTCGCCGGGTGAGATCCGCCGCGGGGCGGCGGGAGTGTCCGAATTGACGTCCAGCTCGAAGACCTGCCACAGGCGGCCCTGCTCGGGCATGGAGAACATCAGCCGGTCGGCATCGAAGTGCAGCTCGACATCGGCGACCAATCGCGGCGTGGGCGGGCGATACAGAGTTCTCAGCGTCCCCTCGTTGCACACCGGCGAGAGCACGGCGATCTCGTTTTCCCAGCCGAACGTGTTGGGCATCGTGTCCAACTGCCACGAACTCTGCTGGGGTAGCCCCAGGAATTTTCCATATCCCTTGTCGGGCGCTTCCGGCCGGCGAGGGTCGCCCAGCGGCTTCCGCTTGATCAGCAGCAGCCGGTCGAAGTCCAGCAGCGGATTGGCCAGCAGGGCCTGGCGCTGTAGCGCCAGGATTTCCGCGGCCGCTGTCCGCGCCGCCTCGTCACCCCGGCGGAGTCCTTCGCGGATCTCCGGCAGCCGCCGCTGGTAGGCCTCGATCCGCCGTAGGTATCGATCCCCGTCGGCGTATTGGTGGGCAAACGTATCGCGAAGGTCCCGGACTGCCCGGTGCATGGCCTGTAGATCGACTCGCGACAACGGATCCTGCTGATTGCCCCGATCGCCGGCGGCCGGATCGTCCGCAATCGCCGCAGCGGCGAGGAACATCAGTCCCATCAGCCCCATCAACCCCATCAGCACAGGCAGCGGTCGAACCAGACGGACGATCATGGCGTTTTCCTCCTCGCCGGGGTCTCACGGGATCAGCGCCAATGGAAGGGGCCGTGGGATGTCGAAAAAACCGTTTAGCCGCCGCAGCCACGCGGCGTAGTTTCCCGGCGTAGCTTCCCGGCGTGGCCGCCGGGGCTAAACGGGCCGCCGGGGCTAAACGGGCCGCCGGGGCTAAACGGGAAGGCGTCCCCCCATCCTCGGCCATGGTAAACGTTGCCCGCTTCCGAGTCAACTCGGCGTCAGGGCGAGGACACGCCCCGCGGCTGGCCGCCGGCGGCCGGCCCGATGAGCACCAGTGGTGCCCAATAGAAGGGTTCGGCCCAGCGGCCGTTTTCCTGGCGGCGCAACTCGCTGCGTGCCGATTGCAGGGCCAGGGCAAAATCGCCTTGCGGCTGCTGCTTCAACTGCCGGGCGATCTCGGCAAAAAAGTGGCCCATCAGCTCGGCGGTCGTCTTGTCGGCGACCTCCCATTGGCTCGAGACCACGCGTCGCGCCCCGGCCGACAGGAACGCTCGGGCCATGGTCGCCCCGCGGGGGGGGCCGACGTTGGTCCGGCAGGCACTGAGCACCGCCAGTTCGCACCCGGAAAGGTCCAGCCCATAAACCTCCCCCAACTCCAGACGTCCGTCGTTGGCTGCTTCCGGCTGCGGCGTTGGCGGCCGGGTGAGGATCAAGCGGGTTTGCTCGGGCCGATCCTCTTCGACGATGCCGTGCGTCGCCAGAAACAGGAAGTACGGATCTGCTCGGCCATGGAGTTGCTCGAGCCGTTCGCGCAAGCGGGCCTCGGTGGCTTCCGGCCCTCGCAACGCGACGGCGTCGAACAGGCCGGCGATCTCGCCGGCACCCTTTTCGGCCGACTCGAGCCGCTGCAATGCTTCGCTGTCTTCTTCGGCGTCCGAAAAGTCGTCCTTGCCCAAGGCGAGCACCCGCGGCATACCGCCGCCCACCGGGCCGGGGCGATGTCTCAGCGCGTGGAGAATCATGATCGACGGGGCGTACGCCAACACCACGCGAGGCGGCGAGTCGCGGTCGGGATTGAACTCGTCGATCAGATACTTAGGCTCGGACCCCACGCCCACCAGCAACGCCTCGAACGGAAGCTGGCACAATCTCCCTTCGGGAAGAATCGTTACCCGCACTATAGCGCGGGACCGCCGAAGACGCAAGATCCGCTGGCGCACGCCGACGGGAACCAGGCGGTCGGTAACCGCCAGCAGTTTCGATCCACCCCGTCGCAACTCCGTCCGGAAATCGGTTCGATTCTTCAGCGCAGCGACGTAGGTCTCGACCCACTTCGCAACGTCCTCGGCCGACGCGCCGTCGGAATCGGCCGATCCCAACGGAAACACCTCGACGGCGCCCGGCGTCGCCCCGGTCAGGAAGACGTAACTATCGGTCGGACCCAAGTAGTAGTACAACAGCACGTCGGAAGAACGGATCCACTGATCGACGACGTGGCTTACCGCCGCCAAGTGGAGCAACTCGCCCAGGACGGCCCGATAGGCCGGGTGACTCGAGAGGGCTTCGCGGAGCCTGGCCAGGCTATCGGTGGGGTCTTGGCCGAGGACGTACTGCCGGGTCGCGTCCTGCAGCCTGCGCCGTCCGGCCTCTGTCAAACCGTCGGTCAGGTGGACGCCGTCGCCGCGGATCCGCCCCAGGAAGTTTCGGTTCCGCCCGAGTTCGGCGTACACCAGGGCCTGCTTCAGCAACTCGTTTTTCTCGGCATGCTCGCGGCGACTGTCTTCCACGAGCCAACTCACCAGCAAGTGGTGGGCCGCCGCGTAGCGTCCGAACAACTTGCCCGTCTGAACGTCTTCGCCGAAGTTCAGCAGTTGCAGAGTTTCCACCAGCTTGACGGCCTCTTGAAGCTGGCCGATCGCCTCCGCGCGGCAGGCGGGCCTTGCGGCGGATATGGCGCGGAGAATCTCGGCGTAGTTGCAACGGGCGAGAAACTGCAGGCTCGGATACCGGCGATTCTGCGCCAGGATCTCGACGGCGCGGCGGGCGTTTTCGGCGGCCGGTGAAAGCAGTGGATCGTCCCCTTTTTTCGATCTGAAGTACTCGTCGCAGAGCCCGTTGAGCGCCTCCTCTTCGGATTGGAGGTCCTTGCGACTGCCGATCAAGCTCTCCCCGCGCTCTTCCAACCTGGCTCGTCGGACCGACAAGGAGTGGTGCTCTTCGGGGCTCTTTTCATTGCCCGGCTTTTCCTCGTACTGCCTCAGCGTTTTGAGATAGTGGGCCTGGTCGCGCCGGTAGGCCGTCAACTCGCGCTGGAACGTTTCGCTCGCCTCCTCGAACTGCTTCAACCTTTTGCGGTAGGCACCGAGGTTCTCCCGCGCCCACTGCCGACGCTCGGCTTGCTCTTGTCGCCACCGGACGAAGCCCAGACGCGACAAGTGGTGCAGCGCCCTTGCCTTCTCCAAGGGCCATTGATCCTGGTCGGCGATCGGCTGCCATGTTCTCTGTGCCGCCGCGCGGTCGAGCGGGTCGCGGGTCGTCTCGTACCGGAGGAAATGGACCATGGCAAGCTGGTGGTCTGCCCGGGCGTGCAAACGCATCCAATCGTCCTGATTGGCGTGGACCGGAATGTCCAGGGCCCGGCGGACGAGCGCTTCCATCCGGCGGAGTTTCTCCAGGTCTCGCCGCTCGGGATCGACCTGCCGCCGTCGGACAAGCTGCACCTCGGCCAAGGCCAGGTAGTACGGCAAGCACTCGCGCTGCTCGACCGGCGGGTTTTCTCGGCAGCGGTCGAGCGCCTCCCGGCAGAGCGCTTCGGCGTTATCGAGTTTCAACAGAGATAGATTCACCATCCCCCGGTCGCGCAACGCAACGCGCAACGACTCCTCTGCCGGCGGTCCCAGGCTTCGCGCCTTCCGCACGATCTCCTCGAACAACCGCCCTGCCTGAGTGTACTGACCGCAGGTGGCGGCGAGCCGGGCCCGGTTGATCCGGATCGACAACCCAAGATTCTCGTCCGAAAGGCTCGCCTCGCGGTAGAGGCGCTCGGCCGCCTCGAGGTGCTGCTCGGTCTTGGCAAGCGATCCGCCGTCCGCATCCCGCTCCACTTCGGAAAGCAGGTTCAAAATGCGGACCAGCGCGATCGGGGTCCGCGGCTCGTACGTGCGGAAGAATTCGTGAGCTTCGGCGAGGAACCCACGGGCCAGGTAGAAGTCGCGTCTCTTGACGCACGCGGCCCCCAGGTTCACTTTCAACTGAAAAAGCCGCGGGTCGCCGCCCAGCAGGGACGCTTCCAACAGGTCGTGCAATTGGCGGGCCTTGGCGAACATCTCTTCGCTGAGTCCGACCTGCCGCCGGTGCTGGTGTTCGAGGACGCGGTGCGAGACGTCCAGCAGCCCTTGAAGTGTAATCGTCTGCAGCGCGTCCAGCTTGTTCTCGTCTTCTGCCTTGGCGCTGGCATCGGCGATCAGAGCCAGGGCCTCTCGGTAGCTGCCCCGGCCGTCTTCCAGGCGCTGGATCGGCTCGGAATCCCCGCCGGCGGCCTTCAGCGCCCGGGCCAACCGGCGGAGATCGTCGCCCTGCTGGATCCGGCCGTGGATCCGCCGGGTGGCGTTTTCTCCGGCTGCGTCGAGCCGCAGCTTGGGGTGAAGCTCGCGGACCTTCTCCCAGGCGCTGACTTCCCGTGCGTGATTGCCCGCCTTGTGGTAGACGCCGGCGATCTCGCACCACATCCGCCGGGCATGGTGGGCCTGTTCTTCCGGGTGAAATCGCGGCACAAGTCCCGCCACTTCGGCCACCACGCGGTCGTGACGCTCCAGCGCCGCGTAACATCTGGCCAGCAGACGCGTACTGCGTGCGTAACGGTCGAATCCGGATCGGGAATGCTCGTACTGTGCTTGAACCTTGCGGGCAAACTCGGCGGCCTCGGCCCAACGGCTGGCGGCGGCTTCGTCGCCGAGTTCCGCCAATTCCGCCCGCAAGGCGAGCAGCTCCAACCGGGCCACGGGGTCCGAGATTCCTCGGGCGTTCGCCAGCGCTTCGGCGAGTATCCGCCGGGCCCGATCCAGGTCGGTTTTTGCTGCGGCCGGCTGCGGCGCGACCGCTTCGGCGTCGGCTCGCCGATTCCGCGCCATATAGGCCCGCACCAGCAGCCGGGCCGCACGGTGACGCCACCAGCGACGCTCTTCGACGCGCAGTTGGCCGACCCACCGGTCCGAATCCAGATCCGTCCGGCCATGCCATGCTGTTCGGATGGCGTCGTCGTATTGGCCCGAGCGGTAGTAGATTTCGGCCAACAGGGCGGCCAGGCGGTGATATCCCGACGAGGGCGGGGCATCGGGTCCCAAGGCTTTCAAACGCCGGTCCAGCGATGCCTTGGCATGTCGGAACAATCCCAGATCGGCCCGCCACGACGCCTCCTCCAACACCTTGTCCGTACCGGACCGCAGGTCGACCTCTGCACTTCGACCGCCGGCCGCCAGAACCGACAACAGCAGGCCGAAGAGTAATCCAAGCTTTGTTGAGTACGTTGGCGCCATGCTTGCGTTCTAGTAGGTTACGGTTTCGTCTGAGCGGGGTCCGCGTGAGAAAACATCACGGCGTAGTAGGCCGAAAAGGTCTTTCCCACGTCGTCCTTGAACTTCGTCGGAATCGCGAAACTATCGGTCGGGGAAAAGCGCAACGGTGATTCGGCCTCGCCGTCACTCCCGCCCAGGACCACAATGTGCTCGGGAAGCTCCCCCGGCAGCGGCGGCGGATAGGCGATCTGGGCCACAGCAATTTGGGCCGCCTCGCGCCCATTGATAGATGGAAACGTCGGCTGCAAGGCTTGCAGCGCCCGCTGGTCGAGTTGTTCGGCGGACAGAGCCGTCTGACTTGCCGCGAACAGAACCATCCAGGCGCCGTCGCCGCTTGGCACCTCGAAGCCCCAATCGGACTGCTGCGGACCGCAGACAGAGCCTTTTTTCTGCTGTTTGTCCAACCGATCCTCCGGCGGCCAGAGCAACGCCGGTTTGGCCCGGTCGCGGAAGAGGACCAGATACATATAGGCCTCGTGACGATCTTCGAGTTCGGCCAGAAACCGAAGCTTGTCACCCGCCCGCGGCGGCTTTCCCCTCCTCACCATATCGTAGTACTCCGGCTGCCGGTCCCCGTTCTGCTGGGGAGACGTCACGAGGATCGTGGGCGGAAACAGTCGCAGCCGCGACAGCGTGGGAGTCTTGGGCCGCAACCACGGCCCCCAAACGGCGATGGCAACCAAGGCCGCCAGGGACAAGACCACCCCCGCCGCGGGCAGAAGATTGACCAGTTTTCGGATCGGGGTGGGACGCGGATCAATCGCCGCGCGCAACGCTCGGGCCATGTCGCCGGCCGTCTTGTATCGCTCGGCCGGACCCTTGCTGACGGCCTTCAGGCAGACGTTTTCCAACGCCTCGGGGACCTGGTCGTTGATCGTCCGCGGAGCATCCGGATGGCGGAGCTTGATCTCGTCGAGCAACTGGTCGAGCTTCTTGGACCGAAACGGAAGGCAGCCGCAAAGAAGCTCGTAAAACACGATGCCCAAGGAGTAGACGTCCGAGGCCGGACTGGCCCAATCGGAGTGTCCGTAGGCCTGTTCCGGACTGATATACGCCAGGGTGCCGACGATCATGCCCCGATCTCTTTTGAAGAACTCGTCGTCGCGTCGCGCCAGGCCGAAGTCGGTCAAGCGGGCCGAGCCGGTCTGGTCGACGAGGATATTGGCCGGTTTCAGGTCGCGATGGACCAGGTGCCGTTGATGCACGCTCTGGAGCGCTTCGGCGACCTCGATCGTCCACCGCACGGCCTCATCCAACGTGTAGTCTCCGGCCTTGACCCGCCCTCTGAGCGTGCTGCCGGCCACGTACTCCAACACGATGTAGGGATGGCCTTCTTCGCTGCGGCCGAAATCGTGCACGGCCACCACGTTCGGATGCCGCACCCGGGCCGCGCTCATGGCCTCGTGACGGAAGGCCTCAAGAAAAGAACTCTCCGAACCGCTCAGCGTGACGTGCTGGGCAATCTTCACCGCCACGTCGCGGTCCAGGTCGGGATCGTGGCACCGATAGACCGTGCCGAAGCTGCCGCGGCCCAACTTCTCCCGCACGTGGTATTTTCCGATCCGCTTCGGCGGCGCCGCCACCGGCCGGGCCGGCGGGACCGGTGGGGCC
>SDBV01010987.1_pt1 | contig 11804 bp, 19 predicted proteins | sample 2277081 | NCBI WGS metagenome assembly SDBV01 (sample SAMN10402039, study PRJNA504765) | marine sediment metagenome | isolation source: marine sediment core GS10_PC15, 223 cmbsf | place: Arctic Ocean: Southern Knipovich Ridge | collected 2010
GACTGCATGGCGTGGCGGTGGGGGGAAAGCGAGGACGAATGTGAAGACGAAGTAACATTGCCCGTACCGAAAGGAGAATCCAATCCGCCATTTAGCAATTGTCCCGAAGGATACAAAGTTGAACGATATTCTAACTCTGATTATACCGCCGCCAAAGGCCGCAAAATTACCGCACGCGGCTACTGTGGCCTCGCTGGAAGCCCATATCGATGACCCCCCACCAGACCCAGACCTTCCTGGACGGCTCCGTAGCCATCAAGATTTGGCCCGGCGGCAAGTGGAAGGTGTGGCGGTTCGGTGAAGACGTTTATGAATGCACCGCCAACCAATTCGTGGCGGAGCAAAATAAGCATATCAGGAGATCGCACCGGGAGTCGGTGACAAAGGTAAGGAGGGGCGGGAGGCCATGACCGGCAACGTCAACAGCGCGGGCGAGCCTACGCCGATCAAGGCCGGCGGCTGTCCAGAGTGCGGGATGGGGATTCAAGGGCGGGGCACGGCGGACGCCCGGTGCGGCTGGTGTGGATGGAAGGCCAAGCCCCGCATCATGGAGTGGGCTTGGGAATTAGAGGGCTGAGAGATGGAAAGCCTGCGCCGCAAGATTGGAGAAATTCTTGAGTGCCGCATCAGCGGGCACCGCAAAAGGTTACGTCGTGTGCGCGGTCGGTACGACTACAAGAAGGGCGACCGTTGCTGGTGTCCGGTGTGTGGAGGGCTCGGTGTGCCGTGGAGCGGGATGTACCACTGCGAGAATAAGCCGCATGTGGCGATTATTTCCACGGGCCAGTGTTTTGAGGTTGTCGAATGACCCCCACCGAAGCCCGAAGGGCCGTGACCGACTACCTGCTGGCGCTCGTTTTGGATACGGCGGATGAAAACGAGATCGAGAGCTTGGTGGACACGGCGATAGGGGCCGCCGAGGACGCGGCCTTGGAGCGTGCCGCAACGCTTGTCGAGGAGGAAGATGCTGGGCATGACCCCGACGATTTGTACACGGGGCGGAAAGAAAGAGCCGCCGCAATCCGTCGCCTGAAGGACAAACCATGACCTGGATCAAGCCACTTCCCGCGCCGCCGCCACGACCGGCATTTGCTCTGGCAACAGATAATCCTGGGCTTCCATGTTGGCGTGGATTCCGCGTGATGGTCCGCGCCAATTGAACGTTTCCGCTCGTGTCTGTCCATGTTTGATCGCTTCCCACAGAGTACCGTAGCGTCTTTCCGGCGGGCCAGCCAACGATCCTTTTCTTGGCGGTGTATTCCAGTTGAAACGGCGGACGGCCCAATAGCGTCCGGGGGCGAGGCGACGGCCCAGCCAGCCCGCCTTATATGTATTTTGCTTGAAGTGTATATCGGCCCGCAACTTCACCGCCGGTCTCGCCCCGCCCCACCAATAATCGCAGTCGTGAATCAGGCAGGCTTTCCTGATCCCCTTATTGATCCACTTGAAGTCGAATACCCCGGAACAACCGTCCGACAGCCGCTCGAACCACGTCCCGGGGTTGGGGTTTTGCGCGGCCATCTACTTCACGATGTCCCCGCCATTCCGGTCGCACAATTCATTGTACGCGCCGGACTTCGCCCCGCCGTACCGCTTCTTCACGGCGCCCACTGGAGCAGCTTCGCATAAAAAGTATTCGGCGTTTGTCAGGCCCGCGTCGGCGGCCTTGGCGCCGTAACTCTTGATCGCTTCCCGGACGAAATCGCCCTGTGGGGTCAAGCCGCAAGCGCCGAGGAACAGCGCCAGATAAATCGGTATCCAAAGGTTCATGATATCGGCTCCTCGTCTGATTCTTTCGGCCACAGTTTCCAGTAAACGTTCTGAACCCACTGCGCCTGTTTCTCGTTTTCGGCCGTCTTCGGGTCTTGCCCGTGGTCCACTTGCAGCATGTGGGTCAGCTCGTGGGGCACCCACGCCTCGTAGCCCTTGGCGTGGATTATCTGGCGGCCCTGTTTCAGATAGGCGGCTTTCGCCCGGTATACCCTGGTGTAGCGGTAGAGCATGGCCAGCGAGACGACCCGTATCTTGTCCGGCGGCGGCGCTTCGGGCAGGCCGGTCAGGATGGCCACCCGCTCGATCATCTTGCCGATCATGGCTTCTTTCCTTTACGGCGCGTCCGTAGGCGCTATAATTGCTTCGGCTGCGGCAGCGTGCGAAGGGCACGCGGCGCTACGTGGTGAGGACGACGCCGATAGCCACGAGTCAGTCGTACCAACCGTCGTTAAATGTATAGCCGGTATCAAGCCCGGCCCGTAGCCATCATTTCTTCCCGTTCAGCGCCGCCGTGACCACGGCCTTCGCCTCCTGGGCCTTGACGTGGCTGCGTCCGCCCGTGTAGACGCCGAAGACACCGGCTAGGACGATGAACTGGTCCCAGGGTATATTGACGTACTCCGTCCCGTTGGCGAGGAAGACCACGCCGAAGGCCAGGGACAGCCAGAACTCGGTGGACTTGTTGCCTGGTTTGGGGTCCATGGTTCACTCCTTCACATGTTTCCTGTACAGATAAGCCCAGTGGGGCGCCGTTCCCGCCCCCCGGGCCGTGTTGTAGTGGGTCTTCCAATATCGCCCCAGGGCGTCTATATCGCTCGCCTCGGGCAACGGCTCGGGTGCCATCCAGAATTTCATCCGAGCGATGGCGCAGGCGAATAGCGGGTTGCCGGCAAGCTGTTCCAGGGGCGTCAGTGCCGGGACGCGCAGACCATGGACCACGGTTCGCAGTCCTGGCCGCTGGCGCAGATACCGGCTGTAGATGTCATCGAACGTGGCCGGCTCGATCTGGAACATACTGAGCGCCGGTCCGCCTCTTTGCGCCAGCGCGTTGAGTTCGCTTTCGGCGATGGCCGTGCCCAGCATGAGATTCACGCTGGCGGCGGTGCCGAGGCGCGGTTCAGCGGCGGCCAAGTGGTCGAGCGTCGGCCGGATGACGTGTTCCAGGAATTGCGCGGGCGGGATCATCTCAGAAGAATGTTCATGTAGGTTCTCCCGGCGCGCCGTTTTTCGCCGTTTCCCAAGCGGTGCCTGCCGCCAGGATGCAACTAAGCCCGCTGGGGTAGGTGTAGATGATGGTGAAGCTACCGGACGGCGCGACCAGTATTTCGATAACGGTTTGTTGGTTCCCCAGGCCGATATGGACAGGCACCTCCGAATAATTTTCCTTGAGCTTAGCAATGACCTCACTGCGTTCGTCACACAGGACAGAACTGAGGGCATTGCCGGAGGTCAGGGCAACGAACGCCAGCGCCATCAGGAGGGCGCGCATCACTTTCGCCTCAACTCCCGCAAGACCTCCTTCAGCATTTGTTTGTTCTCGTCGCCGATTTCCCGTGTCTGCCGGGTCCGTTCAAGGATCGTCGCCTGGCTCTTTTCCAACTCGCGGACCACCTTCTCGTTCTGCTGGATGCGCCGGTCGTGGCCGTCCGTCTTGGCCTTCTGCTGTCCCCAGGCGGCGGCGCCGGCGACAATCACCAGCACAAGCGGCAGCCATTTCAGAATGGACGATGCGTTGTTGGGTTTGCCAGGCATGTAAAGCCTTTCAGGTCGGGCCGACCTTTTCGATGATTTGGTCAAGTCTCTTTTGCAGCGCCGTCTTGACCGCTCGGTAGACGGCCTTCGCGTTCTCGGTTTCCTTCCAGCCCCGGCCCACCATTTCCAGGTGGTCCAGCGTTTCTTTCGCCCCCGTCACGTCCGTGAGGCGAAGCTGCTGCATGATCTTGAACCACAGCAGATGCGGCGAATGGGGATCGCCTTTGAGCGCGCGGTTCAACTGTTCGAGGATGAGGTCCGGGGGTAATTTGTCGGCGATAAAGAACACCGTACCGACCGCTTCCCTGGTATAATACCTGAGAGGAAAGATGGCTTCCGCCCGGACCGTGGCGAGAAACGCCGAGACATGCCGCCCGGCGCGGAAGTCCTCCCGGGCGTCACTGTATCGAGAGCCCCCGGACGTGGCGGCCGCCGCGAAGGTCAGGCCCAACGCGAGAAAGATGGCCCGCCACAAGAGCGGCCAGGAAAAGGGTCGTCGGGATGTAGGCGGGGAAGTTGAAGGCGCCGAGCGCAAGAAAGGCGACGAGAACATAGGTGGATACGCCATCGTGTCTCCGGAAGACATTGATCAGGAACGCCGCCAGCAGGAAAAGACCGATGATTCCTGTCTCAAATCCCATGGTCAGCAGATCGTTGTGAGCGGTGCGCGGTGTGATGCCGAAGCTGTAGACCGAGGGATGGGCGAGGAACACGGCGTCGTAATAGAGCGGATAGGTGGACCAGAACGAGCCGATCCCATGGCCCCATAAGGTGATCCCGGCGAAGGCGTTGCTGAACAGCGCGATCCGGGTGGCGATGGTATGATGATCCCAGCCGATATGTCCGATATAGAGGGCAGCGCCCCCGAGCGAAGCCGCAAAGAGGCCCGCTGAGGCCCATCTGGACCTTCTCCATAGCCAGACCACCGAAACCATCAAAAGGGCCGCCACGGCGCCCCTGGACTGCGGCAGGAACAGGGCAACGAGAAGCGGAGGCAAAAGCCACCATCTTTTCATGCAGAACGCCGCGACGACGCCCATCAAGGCCATTTCGCTGAGATAGTTGCCGTTGACCTGAAGACCGGCGATGGGAGTGGCATGGAAGAAAAAGTCCCACACGCCGAACGCCTGCAAGACGGCGATCACCGCGTTGACCCATATCCCGAGGCAAAACGCGACGAGGCAATATCCGATCTGACGCTTGGTGAGCGTGGCGCCGATGGCGAAGGCGGCCCCCGCAAGGATGAACTGCCACAGCCTCATAACGCCATCGGGCAGGCTCGTCGCCCACAGCAGCGTCAACGCGGCCCATACGAGCCACGCGAATCCCCACCACAGCGCCCGTGATGGCTCCGGTTTCTTGACCAGAAGAATGAGCGGCAGGACGACGGAGAGGACGATCCACTTGGGAGAATTGGCGGGGCTTATGAAGGCTGTCGAATATATGACGGTGATGGCAAACGACAGGGCGGTGATCAACACGGGCTATCTTCTTGGGGGAATCCTGCGGTCAGCGGGAAGGTCAACGTCGGCAACGGTGCCTTTGGCTTTCAGGATTGCCCAAAGGTCTGCTGTGTCGAGATCGACCGGATCGGCGGGCAGAGCCTCGAAATCCGCTGTCCATTGTGTGATCTGGTCACTGGTCGGCTGCGGGCCGAGAGCCTTCTTTGGCCAGTCGAAGATCACCATCTTGCCGTCCGGGCCTTCCCGCGTTCTGATCCCCGGCGCAAAGTCAAACTTCCATGCGAGAACGTCAGCTAATCGGGTCATGCCGTGGTTTCCGTGATAACGATTGAGGACGCCATAACGCCGCCGAATATGCGGCCAGCGGTATGACCGTTGAACGTGATTGTGGCCGCGGTACTGCCCCCTAAACGAACCCTGAAGGTTGTCGCGCTGACCGTGCCGGCTGCCATCTTGTGGGTGAACTTGATCCCGGCAACACTGTTGTTGCCCGTGACCACATGTTCACCCGCGGCGAGGGCGTTGGCGGTTGTATCCTGAAACAAAGCGGCGATAATACGCTGGGTCGAGTCGAGGGAGGAGGCGGCAAAGACCACGACCTCGATGACAAGTATATTGGCGGTGTCCTTCGGGGTGATGGCGAGAGTCATCACCTCGTCTCCCTCGGTGATCTGAGGGATTGAATCGTCTTCAACATGAACGGTCGTGCCAGTGGCCACGGCGCCATCTATGACGGTGGCTACCTGAATGAGTTTGTTGACGCTGGATCTGGCAACCTCATACCAGTCCGTGCCGCGCCGTTGCAGCACCAACGACAAATCGCTGGACAGATCGTAGTCAGCGTTATCGGCAAGGTGGATTTCCCCGGCGCCCGTGGCGGCGTCCTTGACAGTGATCGTGTCTCCCGAATCCGCCCGAATGAACAGCAACGCATTGTCGTCCACGCCGGCCGTAGTGATGTTAGCCAGATCATCGGTCGTGCCCGTTTCCGCCGCGATAATATGGGCCGTGCGTGTGGCGGCGACAGAACCGGATGAAATGGTCAGTGTCGATTCCGTGAAGGCCAGCGACCCGCTCATAGAATTGTTTTCGTCGTCGTCGGTGTTGATCACCTTGCCGAAGGCAGAGGTCGTGTTGGTGATGTCGGATTCGCTGAGGGTCTTCACAGGCCCGCTGAGTTTGGATTCGTGCTTCGCCCACTCAACGGTGTTGGCGGAGGTTTCCTCGCCCGCATCGGGCGGCGGGCTGGAGTTGTAACCACTGATTGAGGGGGCTGTGTATGGGTTGGTGGGGATGGTTAGGTGCTCCTATTGTGGCGACACGCGGCTGTCCAAGAAACGGTCGATTTCTTCTTGTGTCGCCGCTCCGATGCTTTCAACCTTGGTCAATAGCCCTTCCTTTTGCAGCGCCGCTCCCAACTGTGCCGATGCGCGGATAACTGCTTCCGACCCCGCCGGGGCCTTCAGCCCTACGGTGAGTAACTTCACCATCGTCGGGTTTGTAAATATGCGGGCCAACGTAGGCGGTCCAAGAATGATCGCTGTCGATGTTCCGCGGAGAGGCCCGCCAGATACGAGGTTTAACAGCGCCCCGCCTTGGGTAAGTTGGATCAACATGCGCCCGGTGCCTTCGGCAGACGCCGGACTTTCCGTCAGAGAGAGTGTTTTGAGGACCTGGGCGAATCGTTTGGTCTCGCCTTCGGGGAACAGTTCTCTTAAAGCATCGTCGCCAAATCGTTTAAGGGCGCGAAGCGCCTGCCCGCCGTTAACCACGCCGCTTACATCGGCAGACTTTCGCAGCAGATCGTCAATGAACTGACCTTGAATGTTTTTCCATGCATCAGGGCTGTTTATCGTTTCCCTCAACGTGCGGATAGTGCCGGGCCGCCCGGCCTTTATTCCCGCATCGAAAACGGCCTCCGGGGACTTCCTGGCAAGGGCCTTGATGAATGACGAATTGAACGTCGCCTTTCCCTGTTTCCAGAAAGCATTTGCTTCCCTGAAGGCCGCTATCACTTCCTCTCTGTTGCTGGCCTTTGCGGCAGACACCATTTGATCGTCTACGGACTTGGAGAGGATTTTTCCCGCTCCCTGTGCCTTCGCCGGGACCAGTTCAGTCCCCTGGCGTGCGATGGCGATTAGGTCAGACCGAAGTTCCTGCGCCACCTCGAACGGCACGGAATCGTCTTTCTGGAGGATGGTTCGCGTGATGCGCCTGATACCGGGAGAACCAAGCCCACCCTCGGACTTATCAAGCACCCTTTGGGCTAGTTCCTTAGTGGCGCGCATATCAACTTGAAGCCCGGATGCGACTTCATCAACCTTGCGGAACAGCCCGCGCCCGGCGGCACGGAAGGCGTCCGATCCTTCCTCGATTAATTCCTGAACGACCTGTCCAATATCCTCTTTGGTCCCAGCGCCCCTAAACTTGCCCGCAAAGTCCTCCACGATATCTTGCGCTATGTCGCGGGCACCGCCCTTTGTCACTTGCAATCTACCGCCGCCGAACAGCGAGGCTTCGGCCACATTCTCTAGAAGATCAATCGTCCGGCTATCCAGCGCCGTACCAGGCGTCACTATCCCGCCACGTTTCGTAACGGACTCTATGGCTTCGGTGGCCCCAGGCTCCAACTTGGATTTGAATGGGGCTAGTGCCTTTTGGCCCGCCTTGAAAACCCCCGCTGCCACGCCTTCACCGGTTGCCCCCAGCGCCGCAGCCGCAGCCGCGCTTTGAGCTGGGCTTTCCGACGGATCGAAAGTCTCTGAGACAACCGACCCTATGGCCTCGCCGCCTGCGGCGCCGATCATTCTTGAAAGCAAATTCCGTGCGGTCACGGACAAAGTAACGCCCAGTTGCGAAAGTAGTTTGGGAATACCAACTTCGGGTGCGGCCAGCCCAAGGGCCAACCCGCCGCCGGCTTCCACAAGAACGCGCTTGCCTTCGGGCGTGGTGAAGAAGGCTCCCACGTCGCTGATCTTCTGGAGAATATCATCGAAGCCAATAGGGGGGGAACCGCCAGACCCGCCTACTTCAACGGTGGTGAGTTCTCTTTTCTTTGTGCCCTGTGTCTTTGTGGTTTGTGGCCTAACTGCTACATCTAGGAATTCCTGGGCACGGGCGATTTCTTCTTTGTCTGCTATTTGGCCCAATTCGCGTTTGCCCATTATTCTATTACAAACCCCGTTCCGTCCGGTCGCCTGAATATTGCGTTGCCGTCCTTGTCAAACTTGACAAACAGGGCGTTGGGCTCGTCCGCTGGCGGCAAGACTTTTCTCAAATCCCCAATGAAATCCAGCACGACATCCTTCTCGTTGGCCTTGGCGCGGGTGGCAACTCCCCTGAACTGGTCCTCAAGGGAAATCTGGAAACGAAGTTGCGCCTGGAAGGCCCCTGCGGCGGCGGATGAAAGATCCAAGCGTTGGTTCGGCCCCAGTTTTTCGCCCGCGATCACTCGGTTGTATAGCGACCTGACTGTTTCATCGACGCCCCGGGCGTTTGAAACGGTCGCCTGTTCGCCCTCCCTGACCACAGAAGTCGGGTCGAGAATTTTCATAAAGTTGAAGATTAGGGCTATGTCATTCGCGGGGGACGGATTGTTTGCCGCATTCAACACCTTCCCGAACGCATCGCGCACCGAAACAAAGTCCCCCGACGCCTTGGTGAATTCCTGCCTAATGCCCCTTACATCTTTCAGGTCTGGAGCCCCGGTGGCAGACACCGCTTCGTCGAGCGCCTGCACCTGTGGACTCTTTTCGCCGAATTGGGAGACGAACAACACCCGGTCATTGATCAGTTTGGCTTCCGGGCTCTCCGGTGACGGCGTTAAGCCTTGAGCCTGAAATGTCTGTTCGACGGATGCGCCTGTTTTTTTGGCTGTCGTGCGTGCTTTGGAAACATCTTCCAGCGCCGTCCCCCTGCCCGCCGCCGTCGCCTCACGGTCAGCATCTTCAACATTAGCTAAAGCCAGGGCCAACAGTCGGTTTTGGTTGGCAAGAGCAATTGGGTTAGCCATCGGATTGGGAAAGAATTGCCCTTTCGGTCCTTTCCACTGATTTTCAAATATCGTTACAATTCCTTTAAAGGTACGTTCAAGTGTCGCTATCTCACCAAAAATCTTTTGGTTTACTCCTGCTGCATTATCGGGGCTAATCTGCCTTTGTACTTTATTGATTCCAGTAATGATGTTCGTCAACTGACCGACCGCACGGTCGGTCATGCCCTTCTTTTCAGTCGCATCGAAGCCCGCCGTCGCTATCCTTTCCCGCGAGGATATGGCTTCACGCTGGACGCTGCGCTCGTCCGCTTCGCGGAATCCCTTGGCGACACCGCCGAGGGCCAACGCACCGGAAACACTTGCCATTTTACTTCCTTATCCGAACAACTTCCCGGCCAGCGACCCCAAATCATCGCCACCGATGGAACCGCTACCCAGGTCATCACCGCCGCCACCCGCGAAATCGAATATGTCACCACCACCAAAGATGCTCTCGCCAACGGAAGCCCCGAATTCACCGGCCGCCACCGCCGCGTCCGCCGCGATCCGCTTGTCGAGCAACGTCTGGTCTGAGATTACCGCGGCCATGTTGGTGGCAAGCCCGGTCGCTATTCTCAGTTCCTTCAACTCGAACTCGAAATTCTTGAGCTTGATCGAGGCTTCGGCGTCGATGATTTTGAATGTCGCGTCGATTTCCTGCAATATCGCCTGGGCGCGGAAACGGGCCTCGTCGCGGCCCGAGGCTTGTTCTATTTGCGCCAGTTGCGCGTTGGCGAAGCTCGATCCCTGGACCCTCCGGCGTGAAAGCTGCTCGCGCGCCGTGCCCAATGCGTCTCCCTTGGCGCGGCGGATGGCCTCCACGCCAGCCTTGGTGAACCGCCCGAAGCCGGGGCGCACCTCTCCCAAGAGATCGGAGAGTTTCTTGAGGACATTGGGGAATCGTTGGGGAAAGGCGGTGCGGGTGAGCTTGGTTCGGCCTTGGTTGCCCACTTCCAAGTCGAACGACGGGGTGGAAATACGGGGGAAAAACCCAAATGCCGGCTGGCTCGGCGCGAGTTGCTTGCCTATAATCGCGCCAGTGATTTTGCCCAAAGTGCCCGGCATCTATGTGCTCCTCCACAGGACGCTAATATCGCCGTTCTCCCAAAACGGCACCCGACCGTCTATTTTGCTGCCCCGCGCCAAAAGTCCGTATTGAGCCATGCGGACATAAAAGGTATGGGATTTTGGGTCGTCGAAAATCAGGATCAAATGATCTTTCCTTTGATCGTCAAGAAACCTGATAGATGCCTCCAGCATGTTCCGCACGCTGGTCCATGGGAACCAGATCAGACACGGAAACATGCGGTGCTCCACGCGGTTCACGTCCATAAGCCCAATCGGAACCTCGCCTTCGATAGTCTTGAAGGCGGTGCTGTGGGCGGTGAGCACGTAATATTCGCCGAGGCCGAAGAAATCTGTAAAAAGCATCCGGAATTCGTCGTTGGTCAGTTCCTCAACCTCGGGCAGATCAAACCGCACCCGCATCGACTTGAGAATGTCGGCGAAAGCCCCCTTCTTGTAGGCGGCGATCAGAAAAGGCCAGTCGCCGTCGCTTACCGGATGATACCCGGCCCCGCGCTTCAGCGTGCGCGAACGGCGAACAGGAATCCGGTGATCAGCGGGCCGGGCTGATTTCGATGTTGATTTCCTTGATGTCGAACTCGGCGCCCGTGACTTGCGCTTCGACTTCAAGGTGGGTGCTTTTGCCTTCCGCGTGCCACGGCTGGAGGAAGATGCGGTCTTGGAACTTGGTTCCGTAGAAGTCGCTTCCGCCGTAATAGGCAACGCTGGAACCTGATCCATTATACACCGAGATCTTTGTGGGCGCGGGGATGGTTATGGTCTTGGCAATGTCCAAAACCTCCCGGCCGCCGTACAGGAAGTTGAGCGTGACCGTTGCGCCTGCGAGTTTGCGGTATTTGATCGTCCCCTTGACATCGAAAACGTCGCCCTTGGGCAACCGTATCGTTCCGCTGGTGCGCTTGGCGACGATATCGCTGCTGCCGCCGTCCTGAAGGCCCGTTCCCTCCATCTGGAGAATGCGGCCCGAGGAATCGCCGAAATACACCACGTCGTTCTTGTCGGTGACCCGGCGCATCAACATGGCCGCCGAGGGGCGGAAATCCGCGTTGCCGAAGTCCGTCACCCATTTCGACCACGGGGATCTGGAAAGCGTGCCGCTGGGCGCTACTGCCGTCCGCGTCACTCTTGATACCGGGTCGTAAAGCGGCACATAGAGGACAAAGACCTCGTTACCGTTCTCGGGCCACAGATATGCCTTGCGGCTTTGCGGATTGTAGATAATGGTCCACGAGGCGACGGTGCCGATCTGATCCTTGATCCAGCGGCTTACATCGTCAGTGGCGATGTCGCTGAATTTCTCCGTTGCCAGGACAGTTTCCAACGCGCCGAAGCGGCCATACAGGATATCGTTGCCGATATTCGCCATGGCCTCGTCGCCGGCCGCCGCGGACCCGGGATAGAACTCCCGCATCTGGAACGCGGACCCGGGCGCCGCCTCGGTGATCTTCGGCGTCTCGCCAGTAAGCTGCCATAATGAGCCTTCGTTGGTCGAAATCACGATAACGCCAACGCGCGTCTCACTGCTAAGGCTCTCGTCTATTCCATTAATCGGCCTCAAATCCGGCATGGGGATGAAGAACGGATCACCGTCCGAACGTCCCGTGCCGGGCCGGTTGGCTACGCTCAGGCTGGCAAAGTCGCTGACGCCTATGCTGGCCCCTCTTGCGGAGCCCAGAAGGACATGCGGCGTGTCCGTG
>SDBV01010988.1_pt1 | contig 11804 bp, 8 predicted proteins | sample 2277081 | NCBI WGS metagenome assembly SDBV01 (sample SAMN10402039, study PRJNA504765) | marine sediment metagenome | isolation source: marine sediment core GS10_PC15, 223 cmbsf | place: Arctic Ocean: Southern Knipovich Ridge | collected 2010
TTAATAAGAACGTAAAGAATGAAGATCAGTAGCCTGGAGCATATTATGCAGAATACGGGGATTGAATTATGGAATAAAGCAAAGAAGATTATCCCTGGCGGAAACCAGCTGTTATCGAAGAGGGCTGAGATTTTTCTTCCAGAAAAATGGCCTTCCTACTATAAAAAGGCAAAGGGTTGTGAGCTATGGGACCTTGATAACAATCACTACTATGATTTTGCTCAAATGGGTGTTGGTTCCTGTGCTCTTGGATACGCGGATGATGAAGTTGACAACAGGGTTAAAAATGCAATTGATAATGGATCCATGTCAACTCTCAATTCGTATGAGGAAGTCGAACTTGCTGAAAAATTGATAAATCTTCATCCATGGGCACAAATGGCACGGTTCGCGAGAACAGGCGGAGAAGCATGTGCAGTCGCGGTAAGAATTGCAAGAGCATCATCCGGTAGAGATAGGGTTGCATTTTGCGGTTATCATGGGTGGCACGACTGGTATTTATCCGCAAATATTGGAGATGATCAAAATTTAAGTGATCAATTGCTGCCCGGACTCTCACCGAATGGGGTTCCAAAACAGCTCAAAAATACCGCGCTACCCTTTCATTATAATAATTTATATGAACTTGAAGATATCGTTTCAAAATATCCCGATGAAATTGGTGCTGTTGTGATGGAACCGGTGAGGGATCATAATCCTGAACCTGGCTTTTTAGAGGGCGTACGCAAAGTAGCAGATAAGATTAATGCCGTTCTGATCTTTGATGAGGTTACCTCAGGGTTCAGAGCTAATTTAGGGGGGATACATCTAAAGTATAATGTTTTCCCTGATATTGCTGTTTTTGGCAAGATAATTGGGAATGGTTATCCTATATCGGCAGTTTTAGGCAAAAAGGAAATTATGGAATGCGCACAGGATAGCTTTATCAGCAGTACATTCTGGACCGAAAGGGTCGGATTTGTTGCTGCTTTGGCAACAATCGATAAAATGGAAAGGGAAAATGTTCAGAATTATCTTGTCGAGTATGGTAATAAAATTAACAAGGGGTGGGAAAAGAGCGCAGCAGAAGATAATCTGCAAGTAGAGATTTCAGGTATTGCTCCGCTTACTCACATAAAATTTCAGTATAATGAGTCATTGGAAATACAAACACTTTATACCCAGGAAATGTTAAAATATGGTTACCTGGCCGGTGCTGCAGTTTACACGACTTATGCTTACACCGAGAAAATAATTGATAATTTTATCGATGTAACAAACAAAGTGTTTATGGTTATTAAAAAAGGGTTAGATAATAATAAAATTGCTTCTTTATTGGAAGGGCCTGTTAAACATTCAGGATTTGCGAGACTAACATAATGCTCTTATAAACGATTGATGATATTAAGTTGCAGTAAAGATCCCGGATTCAATTGAAAAAGATTATGTAAATAAAATCTATGATTACAATGAATTAAAAAAATTGTTTAAATAATGAGGAAATATGCTGCCATTAAAGCCGCTATTGTATCTTTATCAAGAGGAATGCTTGATTGAACAGACCTAAAAGGTGCGTAGCTTTTATTACTTTCTGATATGTCCCGATATATAAATGGGCAAAATATAATAGTAGATGATGGATTTACTTTATAGTTATTATATTTAATATTCAGAAAGTTGACATTAATTGTTATGTATTCTTGAACTGTTCTAAAGAGATTTTGATAAAATAAATCTAAGTTATGTCAACAGAAATAAATAAAGAAGATAGCCCATTCAAGAAAAGGTATGTTTATAAATTAATTGCAAATTTTTCAATACTCGGTATCGGTATAGTAAGGCAATCGATCATTCCAAGGGCATTGGGACCCTCCTCGTATGGAGATTTTTCATTCATTACTAATTTTTTCTTGCAAATAGTTAATTTATTAAATTTTTCTTCATCGACTGCATTTTTTACGAAACTTTCTCAGCGGCAAGACGACAGGAAGCTGATAAGTTTTTATTTTTATTTTACTTTATTACTTGGAGTTACGTTGGTTTTATTGTTAGTAATTTGTTTTGTATCAGGTATAAATAGTTTTATCTGGCCAGGGCAGGAAAGATTATTCGTTTTGATGGCTGCTGTCTGGGCATTTCTCAAATATTATAATGGTGTTTTAATTCAAACTTCGGATGCTTTTGCGCTAACTGTCAGATCGGAAATAGTCAATATAATACAAAAAGCATTTGGATTAATGATAATCCTTATTTTATTTTGGCGAAAATGGTTTACCTTCGTAAACTTTTTTTCTCAACAGCTTATTATATTTTTCCTTGCTGTGGTCTTGTTGGTCTGGGTTATTCAAAAAGGGGGAAAACCATTACTGAGTCATTGGCGGCTGAAAAAAAGTGACATTTTATTATACGCAAAAGAATTCGCAGCTTTTTGTTTCCCACTTATCATTTTAACAATCTTTACGGAGTTTGAAGGTATTTTTAGCCGATGGTTTTTACAAAAATTTGCAGGCAGCATTGAGCAGGGCTATTACGGTTTAGCTTATCAAGTGGGATTTATCAGTGTCCTTTTCACTTCAGCAATGATCCCGCTTATTGCCAGGGAATATGCAATTTCAGCAGGTAATAAAGATATTAAGCAATTAAGCAGGCTTTTTTCTCGTTTTGTACCGATGCTTTACGCAATCACAGCATATTTTAGTGTCTTTTTTGCTGTGGAAGCAAATAAAGTGATATTGCTGTTTGGGGGCAAAGCTTACGCCGAGGCAATTCTTCCACTTACAATCATGTGCTTTTATCCAATTCATCAAACCTACGGCCAGATGAATGCGTCAGTTTTTTTTGCGACAGGGAATACCGTAATTTATCGTAATATAGGAATTTTACTGACAGTAACTAGCCTACCATTAACATTTTTTTTAATCGGCCCTGAGAAATATGGTGGTTTCCAGTTTGGCGCAACAGGACTAGCAATAAAAATGGTATTTATTCAATTTTTAAGCGTAAACATTCAGTTGTGGTATAATTTAAAAATACTGAAATTACCATTTAGGAGATTTGCAAGCCATCAGGTAATTATTATCTTGCTTTTTACGGCCGTTGCTTTTTTAAGTTCTAAAATTATCAATACAATATTACCTGACTTACATTTTTTTATTACATTTTTAATTTCAGGATTCGTTTATACAATTTGTATAATAACATTAGGAATTATTTTTCCATGGATTTTTGCTCTAAAAAAAGAGGAAATTATAAAATTATTAGGTTATTTAAGGGGAACGAAAATATAGTAACAACTCAGGAGTTCAGGTGCTGTGTTTTTCCCCCTTGAAATAAATATGCTTATGGAAAGATATAAATCCATGAACGCAAATATCGGTTGGATTTCAACAATTACCCAACAAATAGAGTGACTAAAGTGTCGGGCAGAACCGGATCTTTCATAATTACTCCTTGCTTTTTTTAATCTTATCTAAATTTTTAATAATTGCCTCAACACAAATCAAATCTATAACTTCATCAATCTCAAACGCTTTCCATCTTTGAACAATATAGGGAAGAGTTCTATTATGATAAAAAGTTTTTTTCTGCAAGAACACGAAACTATCAGATATATAGAGGCTACCCTCGAAAAAATAAAGATCACTTATATCCTGCCGTCTTTTTACGGTTGAGAACTCGTTAGAATAAAATGGCTGTAATAAACCTTTTTTAGTAATTGTAACGTCAAACATTGGATGGGCTGCCTCAACCTTACTCACGCCTACAATAGAATCCGCGATTTCTCTTTGAGATTCAAGAATCTCCAATGCCTTATCAATATCCTCAGACTCTGTGAGCGGTGAAGTAGGCTCAAGAAGAATTATATACTCAAACACAGTTCCCTTGCTCATAACAAACGATAATACATGCTCCACTACAGAAGCAGTACTCGCTGTATCAGTAGCCAATTCACTGGGTCTAATAAACGGGATTTTTGCTCCCAGTTCAACTGCTTTTGCTGCAATTTCTTTATCATCCGTTGAAACAATTAACTCATCGACATATTTCGATTTTTTTGCAGCCTGTATGGGCCACCCCATTAATGGTAATCCACATAATTCTATCATATTCTTTCCTGTAAGACCCTTAGACCCCCCCCTGGCAGGAATTAAAACCAGACATTTTTTCCCATTAATCATGAAAATACCTCTAGCATCCTTCAAACCTGATATATGCAGAATATCTATCAGCCTGTTTAATGACATATAACAATTTCAAAACCTTATGGTCTTTTTCCATGGAATTGATAAAAGGTATATTTTCTTTTATGGCGTGTATGAAAGCATTTATAGGACTTTTTTACCTAATCATAGAATAATCTTTCAGACTTAAAAATCAAGATATTTCTGTAACATAAATGTCATATAATTTTTTGATACACCTTAGAAAAGATTGAGTGATCTAAGTCAATATGCAATTAATTTTTATTTCCCGTTATTTTTTATCTAAGGTGTGGGTGTTATTATGATTATATTTGGACATTGAGGATAGCATACTATAAAAGATCGAATTCTTTATTAAAATGTCGACCATTCGATAAGAAAATATATAATTTTTTTATGTTAGTAAAAATCCAAAATAATAAACAAATATTATTAATAATTACAGTCTCACTTTTATGTTGGGGTGGATTATTAACCTTAAAAGGTATCTGGTGGGATGACTGGGCCTGGATTTGGCAGTATTATATATCTGATGATTTTAATGAGTATATAATACCCTTTCAAAATTTAAATAAAGTAATAGAAGGAACAGTATTATATACATTAATAAAATTAATTGATGTTTTTAAATACAGTGTTTTACAAATTTTTAATATACTAAAATTTATCATTTTTACTGCAAATTCAATATTAGTTTATTTCATAGCGCGATTTTTTTTCACTAAAAAAAATATTTTCCCGGAAACTTTGGCAGTAGTTTTTTTGATCTCTCCAATTGTAAATAATTTATGTTTGGTGACACTATTATATCATTTGGAATTACTTTCCTTTTTTCTGTCAATTTTATTCTCCATAAAGGCAGTTGGTAAAGAAAAAATAAATAAGAAATATTATCTTTTTGCATTACTATTTGGTGCATATCCGTTAATGGCTCTAGGCAGTTATGTATTTTTTGATGTTTTACGATTATGTGTAGTTTTCTTTGCTTTTATAAAAATACGTAAATTTAAATTAGAAATTGCACTCAAACGATCATTATTATTTTGGTCTCCATTTTTATTAATAGGAGCTGGTGTCATCATTCATACAATGCTGTATCCTCAATCCGGAGCATACAGCGGTGCCTACAAACTTGAACCTATTTCACTAACATTTATTTATAAATTTTTAGCCCGATACTTCTTATCCTTGAGATATTTTTTTACTTTGTATACTGTTAAGCCCTTTTATACTATTTTAAAAAGTGTAAATATAAATTTTTTATTTGCCATAGTTACCACAATAATAATGTCCCTCTATATAGTTAGAAGAGGTATAATTTTTAAAAAAATAAATCAAAATCATTTCTTTCAAAAACCAATTATTATAACTTTATTATTCGGAATATTCGCAACGCTGGTTGGCATTTTCCCTTATGCAATGGTTCGCGGAAGTATTGGTTTCGGACTTGATAGCAGGCATGGTATTTTAGCAAATGTAGGAGTTACTATTTTTCTTTCTGCACTATTATTTATGTTTTACAAAAATAACATTGCCGGCAAAGTTTTTTCATATATTTTATTGGCGATAGTTATTTTTAGCGGAGTTTTTCTTAGTAGATCTGCTGTATTAGCTTATTCAAATGACTGGAAACAGCAGCGAACATTTTGGTGGCAGTTTGCATGGCGTGTGCCTGATTTAAATAAAGATACTTTCTTAATAATCGACTTACCCAGAAATGAGTTCGAGTATTTTGGGCCATGGAGGGGTGCGTATTCTTTGACTGGCCCTTTAAATCTGATATATGCTAAATCTTATAATAAAACAGATACCAATGCTCATTTTGCTCTTTCAATGTATGAGGAAAGGTCAAGCGTAAAGGTGTACTCTTTTGAAGAGGTATACCAAAAAGATATAGTTGAGTTTAACGCTTTTTATGGAATTCAAAAATTTTATCCGAAAAATTTGTTGGTTTCTGTTTTTAGAAATGATTATCTGGAGATAAATGAGGGTATTACTGATTTTCAAATAGAAAACCTATTTTATAATAGGGAACCCTATATATCGAGTTTTTCATCAAATCAGATCATTTATAGGAGAAATGTACAAAATTTCCCTTTGCGATGGATAATCGGTCCGGAACCTGTACATAATTGGATTTACTACTACCAGAAAGCAATGGCCTCTCTAAACTACAAGGATTATGAAAACATTCTCTTGTTATATTCAAAAATCGACGAACAAAAAATTATATCATCCTTTCCGAGACGAAATCTTCTTCCTTTTATCATTTCCTTATATCAAGATGGAGATATTACTACCGGGAATAAACTTCTAATAAATAATGCTGTATTAAAAAGTAATGACTTAGAAAAATTTAAAACAATAAATAATTATTTTAAAACACAAGAACCTGATTCTAAATTAATGCCGCAAATCAAAAACGACCTTTTATATTTATTAAATAATTATTAAATTTTGTTTTTAATTTTCCGATCTCAACAAATCCAGTGAAAAAAGCGAACTTAATTAACACTGAAAATAATAATGATTCTGATTAATTCTTCACCTAAAAATGCTTTAAAAATATTCCAGCCGTTTTTACCTATTTTTGTTCCTATAGGAATTGGATGTCTTCTTGCCGTTGCCGAAAAAGAAGGGATTAAAGCAAAGGTGGTCGATCAGCAAATTGAAGATGATGTTTTAGGATTAATTGACCGTTATGTCAGAGAAATGGACAAACCTTATATTTTTGGCTTCAGTGTTTTAACAGCAGCATTTAAGGAGGCAGTCGTTCTTTCTCAAGAATTGAAAAGACGGTATCCGGATTCGATTATCGTATTTGGAGGGGTGCATCCTACAGCGATACCGGAAGAAGTTCTTTCGTATAAACAAATAGATGTTGTCATTAGGGGTGAAGCGGAAAACACTTTGATGGATTTTTATCGTCATGTCAAAGGAAGAAAAGATTTTTCTCATTTAGAAAATATCTCTTACAGGGATAATGGTAAAATTGTACATAACAAACCAAATTATGTGCTTATAGATTTAGATTATCTTCCGCCATTTCCTTACCATCTCTTTACTTCAAACCGATACGATATGGGTTTTGTTTTGAGTTCGCGGGGGTGCCCTCATAAGTGTATTTTTTGCAGCAATAGAATTACTACCGGCTTACAATATCGGTATAAGTCTGCAGCTATGGTAGCGGATGATATTGGATTGGTTTATCATAAGTATAAGTACAGAGATATTCTTTTTATTGACGATAATTTTCTAATCAACAAGCGGAGAACATATCTTCTTCTGGATGAGATAAAAAAGAGAGGCTTGCACAAAAAGGTAAGTTTAAAATTTCAGGCCAGAGGGGATAATGTTACCCCCAGGCTCCTCAAAGATTTATACGACGCAGGGTCCCGAAGTATATTCTTTGGTCTGGAAACATCTTCCGACAGGATCATGAAGATTATTAAGAAAGGAGAAAGTGTCCAACAGTGTATTGAGGCAGTACGTATGGCTAAGAATATTGGATTTCATGTCAGCGCAACATTCATGTATGCACTACCTACTGAGACTTTCCAGGACCGGATGAATTGTGTAAAGTTGAGCAAAGAGTTGGGGTTAGATATGGTGCGTTATAATAATGCAACACCCTATCCCGGTACACAATTATATGAAATTGCAAAAAAACAGAATCGTTTGAACATACAAGAATTATATGAGAATTTCAATTCTGTTTCTACTTTTATTGAGAATCCCTTTAAAAAAATTCCCTTTTCCTATATTCCTGAAAGAAATTCCGAGGATGAAATAAGGAGAGATATCTTGTTTAGTTATTTTAGTTTTTATCTCGACAAGGAAAGACTAAAAGATATATTTACAAGCCCTGATAAAGGAGTGGGGTGGTTTGATACAGGTGAAAAATTAAAAGATATTTTGAAAAAAATACCCGGCTTGATTGTTTTAGCTTTTGCTTTAGGAACTAAATTTTGGCAATTGTTTTATTATATTGTAATAAAAAGGAAAACAGCCATTTCTTTCAGCCATTTCCTAAAAATCTTCAGTGGGTTGGGTTTTAGAGGGAAGTCTAAAAAAGAAACTATTTATAAAAATTAGACTATTTTTACTTGAAACCACTAATTATCATGCACAATTTCCTTCAAAATGTCTAACAAAAAAAACTTCTGTATGAAGCATGGCATAGACTTTTATGTGTGTTTGAATCGTTGTATTGGTAATAAAATTGTACTTATAAAAGGAAATATGAAAACATTTGTTAATAAAATATATGCGATTTTATTATTAATCCTCAAAATAATCTCAAAAGGTAAAATTAATGAACCAACTCTTAAGCAATTTATTAAACATTATCTTGTAGGTGCATTTGGTGTTTTTTTAAACTATTCGCTTTTCAATATTTTAGTATTTGAAGGACTAAGTGTTAAAATATCAAATACCATTACTCATGCTATTTTAATCGTTACGATATTCATTCTCCAAAGACAGTTCACTTATAGAGTAAAGCACTTTTCTATCTGGCATCCCATTTTATTTTTACTAATTTCTCTAGTATATTATATTTGTGATACATTGTTTCTTATTCTTTTAGTAGATCTTGTCAGTATACATCCAACAGTTAGCAAAATAATAACAATCGTTATCCTGACACCTTTAAGTTTTTTAGGTCAAAAATATATAGTTTTTAGAGATTTTGGGAGCAATGATGCCGGACAAAATAAATCAAAAAGCAATTGTACTTGACGGGCAAAAACTGGCCTGGCATAAAGACAGGGTGGATGCATGGTTACATGGAGAGCGGATAGCTCCAATTACAATCGATTGTGCTTTAACAAGACGGTGCACCTATAAATGTATTTACTGTTATGGAATACTCCAGACAAATGATGAGAAGAGGATGACAAAAGATGTCCTTTTTAGATTTCTGGATGATGCTGCCGAGATTGGAGTTAAGGCTATTAGCTTTGTAAGTGATGGTGAAAGCACCTGTAGTCCTCACCTTAACGACGCTATTTTGAGAGGCAAATCCAATGGTTTGGATATTGCTCTCGGAACGAATGGTTATTTATTAGATAAAGAACGTTTAGAAGACATTTTACCAGCACTCACATATTTGAGGTTCAATATATCTGCTGCCGACCCAGACAAATATGCGCACATTATGGGGGTTCAAAAAAACCATTTCTTTAAAGTAATTAATACTGTCAAAGAATGTGTGAGAATAAAAAAGAGAAAAGACCTTGATGTCACTCTAGGGTTACAAATGGTTTTACTTCCCGAGTTGTCAAACCAGATTATTCCTTTAGCAGAATTGGGAAAAAAACTTTTTGTCGATTACTTCGTTATAAAACATTGTAGTGATGACGAGCTTCAAACTCTTGGAATCGATTACACAAAATACTATGATATGATCGATATATTGAAGAAGGCAGAAGGATATTCAACTCAAAACTATCTTGTTAAAGCAAAATGGTCAAAAATATTGAGCGGTGGTAAACGAAATTACAATCAATGTTACGGTCCTCCTTTTATTATGCAGTTTTCCGGTTCGGGGCTTGTTGCACCCTGCGGTATGCTTTTTCACGAAAGGTATAAAGAAAAATATCATATTGGAAATATTGCAGATAAACCATTTAAAGAAATCTGGAAAAGCGAACGGTACTGGGAGGTACTGGATCGTATTGCCTCAGATAAATTCGACGCAAAAACTATGTGCGGAACTCTTTGCCTTCAACATAAGGTTAACGAATTCCTCTGGGATTTAAAAAAAATGGGGGGGAGCTCCTTTAAAGCTCCAGAAGAAGGACCTTTAATGCACATAAATTTTATATAGATAACTATAAATGAAAGAGAAACAGCCAACATATTGAGGTCCAACAACAAAAATAAAAGCCGTGCTGAATTAGAGTTTTGTAATAGGGTCTATGCATCTAACTATACAAAAACTTAGTTAGGAATAAAAATTAATAATATCGAAATATAACCGAATGTTTTCAAATCTAATTTCTATTGATTTTTTTTTACAGGTACTGGTAAAAATCTAATCACTCCAAGAAAAATGCTTACTCAAATAAGGAATATTATTAAACTTTTTAAAATTTAATGCATAGTTACAGATAAATATTTAAAATATGGAAAATCAAAAAATTAATGCTCTTGTAACGGGCGGTGCTGGATTTATTGGTTCACACCTGTGCGATCTTCTTTTAAGCAAGGGTATCGAAGTAACTGTTATCGATAATTTTTCTACGGGACGGGCTGAAAATTTAGAAGATCAGAAAAAAGATCAAAATTTAAAAATTGTACAAAAAGACATTTCAAATTATAAAGGCATTGAAAAACACTTTGAAAATATTGATTGGGTATTCCACTTAGCAGCTCTTGCCGATATTGTACCATCTATTGAGCGACCATTGGATTACCACAGAGCAAATGTAAACGGAACTGTAAACGTCTTACTGGCTTCTCAGAAATATGGGATCAAACGTCTCATTTATTCCGCATCATCATCATGCTATGGCATCCCGGATGAATATCCCACTAAAGAGACATCTGAAATACGACCACAATATCCATATGCCTTAACAAAGTATTTAGGTGAACAGTATATAATGCACTGGGGGAAAGTTTATAAACTGCCTGTTATTTCCTTGCGTCTTTTCAACGTTTTTGGACCGAGATCAAGAACTTCAGGAACATATGGTGCTGTATTTGGCGTATTCCTAAAACAAAAACTTGAGGGACGGCCATTTACAGTAGTTGGCGATGGTTCTCAAACCCGTGATTTTACCTATGTTACGGATGTTGCGAAGGCTTTTTATAAAGCAGCGATTTCTGATGTGAGTACCGAAATTACTAATGTTGGGAGTGGAAACACATATAGTATCAGCTTACTTACCGAATTATTGAAAGGCAAAATAATAAATATCCCTAAACGTCCTGGTGAACCAGATTGTACTTTTGCAGATATAACAAAGATTAAAAAACTATTAAATTGGGAACCTGAAGTATCTTTTACGATGGGCGTAAAAAAAGTAATTGAAAATATTGGGTCCTGGAGAGATTCTCCTCTGTGGGATAAAGATTCAATAGAACAAGCGACAAGAAGCTGGTTTAAATATCTCACTTAAAAACCAAAAAATAATGAAAAAAGCCGTGTTTTTCGATAAAGATGGAGTAATTAATGTTGATAAGGGCATTGATGGAAATGTGAAGGAGGCTGAACTTTATCCATTTGCAGCAGATATTATTTCTTATCTAAGGAGTTTGGGCTTTAAAATATTTATTGTAACAAACCAACCAATTATCGCAAGAGGTATCATTACTGAGAAAGACTTAACTGAATCTTTGTATAACTTCAAACAATTATTATTAAAGCAAAATAAAGAGGCACAGGTAGACCATATTTATTATTGCCCTCATCATCCGAATGCTGATATAGAGAAATACAGGAAAAAGTGCAATTGCCGCAAACCAAAAACAGGGATGCTCAAACAGGCTGAAAAAGAATTTAATATAGATTTAAAAAGTAGTTATATAATTGGAGATAGAATTTCTGATATAATTGCGGGATATCTGGTTGGATGTAAAACAATCTTGTGCGCGACTGGTAAACATAATGAAATA
>SDBV01010989.1_pt1 | contig 11804 bp, 12 predicted proteins | sample 2277081 | NCBI WGS metagenome assembly SDBV01 (sample SAMN10402039, study PRJNA504765) | marine sediment metagenome | isolation source: marine sediment core GS10_PC15, 223 cmbsf | place: Arctic Ocean: Southern Knipovich Ridge | collected 2010
TCAAGACTCAATTCAAGCACTTCAAGACTCAATTCAAGCACTTCAAGGCTCAATTCAAGCACTTCAAGACTCAATTCAGGCGTTTCTTGAATTAATCAGTATTTCTCACAGGGTATTCGATCCACAAAACACTGCCGGTGATTCCTACACCACAATTTCATACCAATTTGAAAAACCAGGATATATCGGGTCCGTAACAATATTTGACCGGGAAGGCAGAAAAGTAAAGCAGCTCCTTAATAATGCTTCATTGCCACAACAAGGATTCGTTACATGGCAAGGAACAGGCTTGAATGAAAGGAAAGCTCCAACCGGTTATTACCTCATTCTCTTTGAAATTTTCGATTTGACAGGTACAGTAAGAAGGTATAAGGAGAAGGTAGTTGCAGGCACACAATTTTAACCCGGTTTTCTTCCAGGGTTCCTGTATTCCTGGAATGGAATCGATAAAAGATTACCTATCCGGTCATTTTCAGCCGGATCCATGTGTGTATCGATACCATAGGTAATGCTTTTTGTATCATCAATTTGCTGGAATGTGCCAAAGATCCTGTCCCAAAAACCGAATATATTTCCATAGTTACTATCGGTATAAGGTTGCCGGTAGTGATGATGTAATTTGTGCATGTTGGGGGTGACAAACAAATAAGACAGTGGCCTGTCGATAGCATCGGGCACATTTATATTGGCGTGTGTCACCTGTGCAAAAATCAGGGACAATGTCTGGTACAACATCACGATCCCCATCGGCAATCCCAGCATTAAAACACCAATGATTGTAAATACCAGCCTGATCAAAACTTCGCCCGGATGATGCCGGAACCCGGTGGTTACATCAACGTTTGTGTCACTGTGATGAATTACATGGAATTTCCACATCCACCGGACTTTATGCAGCGTCCAGTGTGCGAAGTAAGCGCCAACCAGATCCAGCAAAACCACGCCAAGTACTACATTGAGCCAAAGTGGTAACCTGATAAGATACAGAAAACCAAATTCGTTGATCGATGTAAAATCCGATGCCTTCAAAAGCAGGAAGGCAAAAACAAGTGCCACGGCAAAATTTAACGAAGTAAAAAACAAATTGACTCCTGCATGCCTCACTTTACGGTACTGTGAGCTGAATAATGGAAACAGTCCTTCCAAAATCCAGAAAAATGCTATTCCAATGACGAAAATACCCGAGCGAACTTCAGGGGGAATATGTTGAAAATAATCGATGAGTGCCTGCATGATATTGTATTAAGATCATCCAATATACTTACTTTCAACCGTTTTCAGAAAACAAAATTATTCAAGTACCTTATTCATTTCGTAGTGTGTCAGAAGGATTGGCTAATCACTCTTTTATTATTTAAGCGATCTCTAGGCAACTCACTTTATTTTATTTTCACTTTTATCTTACTGAAATACTAAATAACGCCCCTGTTTTAGTATTCCCAATATAATTGTTCAATTAGATATATGATGATTATCATTATTTATTCTGATTATACTCATTGACATAAGTGTATGTTATCACACATATTTGTATATGTTTCAACAGCTAATTATGATGAAAAGAATATTAATATTATTTATCGTGCTGTTATTGGTCAGTGTTTCAACCATAAATGCACAAAATAGAAATTGGTCAGCTCCCCCTGATGCTGATAAGATCGTTAATCCACTCAAGGGAAGTACCGATGCCACAAAAAGTGGCAAAAAACTTTATCAACAGATGTGCGCACTGTGTCATGGTGACCTGGGTAAAGGAGATGGTATAGCTGGCACCGCACTTGATCCCCCTCCAGGCAACTTCACTTCGAAAAAAGTTCAAACACAAACGGATGGGGCAATTTTCTGGAAAATGACAAACGGAAATCCTCCTATGATATCTTATGCGGAATTTCTGACTGAAGAGCAGCGGTGGCAATTGGTTAATTATATAAGAGAACTTGGAAAAATTAAATAGCAATACTATGAAACTTAAACATACTTTCTTAATTGCAGTGTTTGCGGTCACCGGATTTGTTACTCCACAGGTTTTTTCTCAGGATCAGTCAGAAGCGAATGAAGAAATCGAAAAGCTTAAAGAGGAAAACAAGGAGCAAAACAAGAAGATAAATGCAAATAAGCCCGGAAAATCAACATTTCTACTCACTGGATTTACAAATCTTACCTACCATCAAAATCTTGAGGATACAGATGACTCGAAATTTGCTCATGCTGGATTTTCTCCAATAACCATTTGGCAACCATCCGATCGGTTCCTGTTTGAAACTGAACTTCACATTGAGATGGAAGGAGGGGTTCATGGAGGCGAAACCGGCGCTGGACATGGTGGTCACGGATCGGAAGATGCTGCAAGTCATCAGGGCTCGACTTTTTTTGACCTTGGATATGCAAACATGGTCTATTTCCTAAATGATTACGTGACGATTACAGCGGGAAAATTTTTAACTCCTGTAGGAACATTTAATGAGCGATTCCATCCATCATGGATTAATCCGTTACCAATAAGTCCTTTAGGGTCAGGACATGGAGGTGTATTACCAACTGCAGAATTGGGAATACAGGTGAGGGGCGGCCTTCAAACAGGCATCTCAAAAGTAAGTTATGCACTGTACGTATCAAATGGTCCTGTTCTGGAAGATGGCAAAGGAGACCCGGAGAGAGCCGGTAGTCCTGTTTATTCAAATTTTAGTGATAACAACAAAAACAAGGCCCTGGGTGGACGTATCGGCTGGCTTCCGATCCAAAATTCAACATTAGAAATTGGCATTTCAGGTCAGTGGGCAAAGAATATTGGTGATGAAGGATCTACCTACGAAAATGTGGGAAGTCAATTAGTAGCGGGTGATATTTCTTACCTGATAAATTCAACCTCGCTGAAAGGGGTAATAAGAATTATTGGCCAATACTCAAAATTAACCGTCGATGATGCCTTATATAAGAGTGATTCAACAGATATCGCAAATGGTGATTCTCCGTTTTACACATTCGATAACACAAGCACATTCTACTATGGCCTGATTTCATACCGCCCTTCAAAATCTGGAAAAAAGTTCATAAGAAACACAGAACTAGTATATAGATATGATTTCGGACAAACTCCGGTGGGGTCTAAGTGGGAATTTGAAGATGCCAGATCAACCTTCGGGTTGAATTATTGGATACAGGCAAGGTCTGTAATAAAACTTGCAGTTTCAATTGGTGAGTTAAGTAATATAATGTACCTGCAATGGGCACTTGGTTTTTAAATTTTTAAATTATGAAGATTATTAAAATAATACTGGCGTTAGCATTTTTCGTTTATACGATAAGTTTTGTTTCAAGCTGTAAAACATCCCAGGTGATTGCAATGAAAAGTGGCGCCCAATTATGGGGAGAGAACTGTGTTCGATGTCATAATGTTCCATCACCCAATATTTACAGTGATAAACAATGGGAATTAGTGACCAGCCACATGAGATTACGTGCCAACCTCACAAAAGTTGAATCAGACAAAATCACTGAATTTTTACAGACAGCAAATTAAATAAATTATTGTTAATATAAATTGAAATATAGTTATGAAAAAGTTAAAATTAATTACGCTTATGTTAGCCATTGGGGCTTTCATCGGTATTCAGGGTTGTAGTGAAGAACCTGGAATTGGGGGTAAAGCCCATATACACGGAACAGTTGTGGAACATCATGAAGAAGCTGGTGGGACTCATACTGAAGAAGGTGTGGCCAATGCCACGGTGCATATCTGGTACGGACAGGCAGATAGTACAGGTGATCCGGACGATCAGGTAACAACAGATGTATCCGGAGGATTTGAATTCGAAAATCTAACTAAAGGCGATTATTTTCTTCATGCAGAATTTGAAGATGACCACGAAGGAATTATTGAACATAAAGAAGGTACGGCCCATGTGGTCATCGAGACAAAATCTCAGGAAGTGGAAGTTGAATTGGAAGTTGAATGATGTAAATTAGGTTTTTTGAATTTATGCCCGGCATGTTCTTTTTTGAATATGCCGGGTTTTTTAAGTCTTCCTGCAGTTGTCTGAAATCTCAGGAATCTTTAACTTTTTTAGCGCTACTAAAGGTCATACACTTTCATTCATTTCGAAGTGTATCAGAAGGATTGGCCATTGCTGCTTTCACGGTTTGGGAGCCAATGGTGAGTAAGCCAATGACCAGCATTAATAAAGCTCCTTTCAAAAGAGTAAATAATCCAATCGGGGCACGGTTTACAACATCGCTTAAAATCATATCATTGAGAAACCAGGCAGCGGGAACTGCAAAATAGTTCAGGTTTTGTTTGCAAAAATTTAATATTGCCTGAGTTTTTCAAAGGCGTTTGTAATCGTCTTTAATCTAACTGTAGTGAATTAACACATTTATGTTATGAACTTTAGTGCAGGGGTGTAAATGACAAAAATTGTTTTTTCATACGATATTCATCATTGTGCGCAAATGGCCATGCTTCTACCTTTGTTAAAATTTAGAGGGTCTTATGGTCGGAAAATTAGATGAATTTCAAATGGATGCACTTCTTCGGAGTGAAATTCTTGGCAGGATAGGATGCGCAAATGATGACCAAGCTTATGTAATCCCCATGACCTATGCATATGATGGAACGGTGCTTTACAGCCATACAACTGAGGGCCTGAAAATTAACATATTCCGGGAAAATCCAAATGTGTGTTTTCGTGTCGATAAAATATTTGATCTTAACAACTGGCAAAGTGTAGTAGTGAATGGAAAATATCATGAACTTGAAGGAAAGCAAGCACGGGAAGCCATTCAATTTTTGAAAAGGCGATTGCTTCCGTATCCTCATGGAACAGCAGGTCAGCCATATATCCCTAAGTTAATGGATAAGCAAAAATCCAGAAACGAAATGGCCGATGTAGTCTTTAGAATTGAAATTGATAGTATGACAGGGAGGTACGAGAAAGAGGCTTAGATTATGAATACATCTTTGTCCAGGTCCTGATTTTAATTGGATATTGAGACCGAATCGTTTACATTCACTACAAAGATAATTTCTCACCATTTGTAATTTAACCAAAATGAGCAAACGACCAGGTATGGGTGATTATGATCCTTTTTATCAAACTTATGTCGACCACGTAATCGAAATGAATCTGGATGACGCCTTGAAATCCACACATAAAATCACCCAAAAATTTCTTAAAGCGATTCCTGAGGACAGAGAATCTTTTCGGTATGCCGAAGGAAAATGGTCCATAAAAGAGGTAATCGGGCATATGATGGATGCCGAACGAGTCATGGCCTATCGGGCATTACGATTTTCAAGAAAAGATTATACCGATCTTCCCGGATATGATGAAAATTTATATGCTCCCAACGCCAATGCTGAAAGTTTTACCCTTGCTGAGCTGTCAAAACAGTTTCAGAATATCCGGACATGTACGATCGATCTTTTTTCAGGATTTACTGAATCCATGCTTGATGAAAAAGGTCCGGCAAATGGAAGCATGGCCTCCGTGCTGGCTTTAGGTTATATCATTGCCGGCCACGAAGCGCATCATTTAGGAGTGATCAGGGATAGGTATTTGTAGCAACATTAGTCATGTCATGCCAATAGCTATCGGTATGATTTGCTGATCAATTTTAAAAACTCCACTTCAGCCGTGTGTAGAGTACTTTTGAAAGTGATTTGAAGTCTCCTGCCAGGTTCTCGCCATAATATGTCTGGCCTGTAAAACTCAAATCGAGGTTACTAACCAGTGAAATTGTAACGGTGGGATTGATAAAAAGCGATTTATTCCCCGGGAATGACATTATGGCAAGGGATCCTGATATTAACGGATGAAAGGGATACGTGCCTAATAATAAAGTAGAATGCATATAGGGTGAAAGGTTTCTTGCAGTTAACTCACCAATGAAATCAAAAAAACCACCTGATCCCAGGTCAAGAGCTCCATCGCTATTGAATAAATAGGAGACATTGAAATAAAGGCTATTCTTAAAAGAGTAATCATACGATAAGGTACCTACAAATGCATTATTTTTTGTATTCCCTGCAACCGGTATAAAATAGGTAACCTCACCTTTTAGCCCTCCACGCTTAATATTTCCGGCCCAGGCGCCCCCGATGGTCACATCTTTTTGTGCTAATCCCCCGATCACCTGGAAGTCATAGTTCCATTTATTAGTAGCCCATTTTGCAGCGCCCACCCAGCTTCCCAGGCTGTCTGCAAGTTTCGCAGCTATCTCAAAACTGCTTGCAAAGCCCGTATATTTCTGTATTCGCAGTGCATCAGAACCCGGACGTTCTTCGTAATCAAAATCAACATAGGAATACGCATTGAATAAATCATTGGGATTCCAGACCATACTTACTCCCCAATTGATCCGCTGCCTGCCAAGGCGTGCATTCCAATCATTGGACTGGTATTCCATGTATACCCGGTCCACCATTGTATGCAGCACATTATTCTCATTACTGACTGACCAGGACAGGTCAAAAAAATCTTCTGTGGCTCCGATCTGGTCTTCAAAACCCGGAATTATTTTTACATAGTCACCCGTGTACCACTGGGTACGCAACTCTACAAATGCCGAAAATTTGTCATTGGGATACCATTTGAAATTCAAACGGTTGTGAATAAGATTTGTCCACCAGGCGCTATCAGAAGGGGAAAAGTCCGTGATTACCATGTCCTTCAAATAACCGTTCATAAGCAGTTTGGGTTCTTCATCCTGGCTTCGAGCAGTTATAAAGGAGCCCAATATTACAGTGAGTAAAAAGATTGTTCTAACTGTCTTCAACATTAACTCTTCTGTTCTCTTATTTCGTCGGATTTAACTCTGCCATCTTCGAGGGTTATCACACGGCGGGCTTTGTCTATTACACGCTGATCATGGGTTGAAAAAACAAATGTTTCTTTTTCTTCCCGGTTCATTACCGCCATCATATCCAGCAAATTCGAAGTTGCAACCGAATCAAGATTTGCCGTGGGTTCATCGGCAAGAATGAACTTAGGCTTTGAAGCGAGCGCCCTTGCCACGGCTACCCGTTGTTGCTGGCCACCGGATAATTCGGAAGGACGCTGGTTGGCTTTTTCAGCTATTCCCATTTGCTCCATAAGATCCATAGACCGCTCCCTTCGTTCTTTTTTGGCGACCTTTTGCAACAGCATGATAAACTCTACATTTTCCAGCGAGGTAAGAACGGGTATGAGATTGTAGGCCTGAAATACGAATCCAATATTTCTTAAACGAAAATCAATCAGGTCCCTGTCTTTCATTTCTGTGATATCGATATTGGAAACTTCAACCCGCCCTGAAGTCGGATGGTCCAATCCTCCCAGGATATTCAACAGTGTGGTTTTTCCACAACCCGATGGCCCAACTATCGCTGTAAATTCCCCTTCCTGGATCTCAAATGAAACGCCATTGAGGGCATGCACAGGCACCGCCGTTTCCGTATAAACTTTCGTAATGTTCTCTACTTTAATTACACTCATAACAATTGATGTTTATTTCTGAATAAAATTTTTTTAATTAAATTGATTCTACCATTATTTTAGCAGAGATGCTTAAATGATTGAATGCGTAAATATTTTGATTAATTATTTTTTCGTTTTTAAATTTCTTTGGACTTCCCGCTTCGGACTTCCGACATATTAAATCTTATGCAACGCTTCCACCGGGTTAAGCTTGACTGCTTTCCACGCCGGATAAATAGCCCCGATAACCGCCGTTATCACTACCCCGATCGTAACCACAATATAGGCATCCATTTCCAGGTATGGGTAAAGGATTGAGGAGTAACCAAAAGCTGCAAGCCCCTCCGAATATTCTGTGAGGTCAACACCTGCATTTTGATAATACCGAATAGTGAGCCACCCAACGAACAAACCTACAGGGGCCCCAATAATAGACAAATAAATCGTTTCAACGAGGACCATTACAAACACACGAAGTTTGGACATACCAATAGCCATTAACATTCCCAATTCACGCATACGTTCCAGTACGGCCATGAGCATCGTATTTACTATTCCAAATACCAGTGCCGTCATAATAATTACCAGCAATATATAGAGCATTTGGCTGTACATTTCCTGCATAAAAGCGAGCTCAGGAGCAATTTCACGCCATGATTCGGCCAGGTCCGCAGGATATTTTGCACTGTATTGGTTAACCAGCAATTCTTCATCTACCTGGGAATCCGTAACCATAGCAATTTCATGTATTTGATTTCCATTAGATAATATTTTGATCAGATCTTGTTGTCGTACAAATGCATACTGCCCGTTGATTTTAAGCGATGAACTTTTAACGATACCTACTATCCGAAAAGCCCCCGCCGTGATGTCGCCGTTACCGTCATTGAAGGTTAATACAATCTTCGAACGTAATTTTACTTTCAGGTCTTCTGCAATTTTTTCGCCTATTATGACGGGATTTCTCTTTATTCCCTCAAAATAAGTCCCTTCGGAAATCAGGGAGTCAAGCTGCGTAACAATGGCTTCATTTTTTACATCAATACCCCGGATCTGTACACCGGAGGCTTTGCGGGAGGATGCAATCATTCCATTTACGATGATTCGCGTGGTAGCGCCTTTCACCCCCGGCCAGTTACGAACCTCCTCTGCTTTCTTTTTCCCATCAGGGATATAAAATTTTATATCGAAGTCATTTTTGAATTTCGGATTATGGATTTGTATGTTAGAAACATCATGGTTAATAATGTCAGCCATATAGCTTACCATAAATCCATTCATGAAGCCGGTTCCAAACAAAAGTGCCCAAATACCAACGACAATGGCCCCCATTACCACCAGGCTGCGGCCACGGCTTCTCCAAACGTTTTTCCAGGCTATTTTAAGTATCATATCTTTTTAATTAAATGTTAAACAGTTTTATCATTCTCTCATAGCATTTGCAGGATCTAACTTCATCAGCACCAAAATTGGATAAAAACTGAGCAGAAATCCCATGATTAATATTGCCCAGGCCTGCATTGCAAAAAGCTGAGGGTTCATAGCAAACGTAATCGCTGCTTCAACGCCATAGTTATCAGCCATAGCCTGGACTTCACTTCCCATCTGAACCGGGTTATAAAAAAAATATGTTATCGCTATCAAACTCATTAAAACTCCAGCCAACACTCCCATCAGGGACATCATCACAATTTCAAGGAATACGGTTGATTGTAACCAGATCCTGTGCATGCCAATCGCCAGCAGGATCCCAAACTCCCTCATTCGTTCGGCAGTCATCATCAAAAAAGTACCAAACATTCCAAATCCAATCACGATATACAATACGATGATCATCATCTTACTGCTTGCATGTTTTAACTTCACCGTCTGTACCAGTTCCGGCATCATGGTCTCCCAGTCAATCGCTGCCAATGACTCTTCTTTAATGAGTGCATTGATACTATTCTTTGCACTTTCCACATGGTCCTTCGAATCGACAAGGATTGCAATACTCGTCAGTTTATTTTCCAGGCCATAAAACCATTGTGCTTCTCTCAAAGGCATACAAATCGTTTGCTTATTTTGCTCAGGATTAGGAAACCTGACCAGGCCGGATATTTTATAGAGCCCAATGGCATTTACACCATGATATCCCTGACTAAGTAAGACCATCGAATCCCCTAATTCCACACCCAGGTATTCAGCAAGTCCGGCAGCAACTAAAATTGTTTTATCCCCGGCTTTGAAATATTCTCCCTTTACCAGATTCTTTTCAACATCAATAATGTATTGCTCTTTCTCGGGGTCGATACCCAATACCATCGTACCTTTGGTTTTGGTGCCGTATGCTGCCAACGCAAATGATTCTATCCTTGGAACGACAGATTGTATTTCAGGTATTTGAGTTAAATCATCAAGAAACTGATTTTGGTATGTAAGACTGTTATTAACTATTTTTTCATCCCAATATTTAATATTATGTATTTGAATATGGCCGGTATAAAATTTCACCATATTGTCCACCATATAGTCCAGGGACCCATACTGGACTGACATCATTAAACACGCCAGAAGAACGGCAAATGCTACCGAGCTCATGGTAATGTAACTTCGCCTCTTATTACGCCAGATATTACGCCAGGCCAGCTTTATAAAGTCCTCATTCATTTATATTGCTTCCCGCATTGCTTTCACGGGTTTGAGTTTCTGAATAACGATCAATGGATACAAGCTAAGTATGAGGGCCATAATAAATATCGCCCAAGCCTGGTTATAAAATAAAGAAGGTTGCAACGAAAAGAAATATGCAGCTTCCACTCCAAAATTTTCAATTGCAGTCGCAGCATCCCCACTGAAAAATATGGGATTATTATAGTAATAGATAAGTATTGGTAAACTTATTCCAATACCCATGAGGACCCCTATTGATGTCATCATGACCATTTCAATAAAAATGATAAACTGCATGATGATCCGCTTCATACCAACGCTCATCATTACCCCAAACTCATACATTCGTTCGGCAGTCATCATCAAATAGGTGCCGAACATCCCGAAACCTATCACGGCATACAATATCCATAACATTACTTTTCCGCTTATGTTATCAATCTCAATCCCCTGGACCAGGTCGGGCATAAGGGCAGTCCATCCCATTACCTCAAGCGCTTCCGTATCTACCTGACCGCTGATCCCGGCAACGATTCTGTCCACATGTTTTGCTTTGTCAACAACTAAAGAAATACTTGTAAGTTGATTTTCAAGATTGTAAAACCATTGTGCTTCTTTTAAGGGAAGGTAAACGGTCTGGTTATTTTGGATCGGTACCGGGAATTTCATAATCCCTTTTACCGGATAGATGCCAGCAGCATTTGCACCGTGGTATCCCTGACTTATCAGAACAATCGTATCACCAACACCCATTTTCAGGTAGTTGGCAAGGCCTTGTCCTATCAATACAGATTTATCGTTGGCGTTTAAATAAGTGCCGTCTACTAATTTCTCTTTTACACGGGTCAGTTGATTTTCTTTTTCAGGCGCTATGCCCATTATAAGCGCCCCCTTCGTTCTGGCCCCAAATGCAGCAAGGGCAAATGATTCTACACGAGGCACTGCTACTTCCACACCCGGTATATTTTCAATTTTTGAAATCAAGGAATTACTGGATTCGAAACTATTATCAATGGTTTTATCATCCCAAAAACCATTTTTATGAACTTGAATATATCCGGTATAGAACCGGGCTGCATTTTCGATCATTCGTTCGTAAGACCCCAGCTGCATTGACCGCATAATACAGGCAAGAAAAACGGCAAAAGTGATTGATCCGATGGTAATAAAGCTTCTCCGTTTATTGCGCCAGATGTTTCGCCAGGCTAGTGTTAAGTACATCTAATCTAAGTTTATATATTATCTATTCTATTCAAATATGCTAAAGGCTAAATGCCAAAGGCTTAAAGCGTTTTTATTAAGGATGAAATCATCCTTTGTTCTTCTTGTACATTATTGATTATTAACTCAATATTAATATCATGAACTTTATTTGCAATAATCAACTGGGTTTCCAGTTCATAAGCTGAACCCAAAGAGATTTCCAGGTATCTTTTAAAATCCTTATCGCTTGATTTGCCACATCCTTCAGCAATATTTGATGGAATTGATGTAGATGATTTAGCCATTTGAATTCGCAGACCGAATTTTTCATATTCTGGTAATTCGTGCAGAATTTTATAAACTTCAACAGCAATCTCAATCCCTTTCTTCCATATATTTAGCTCTCTGAAATTTCTCACCTTATTACTTTTACCTATTAGCCTTTACCTATTAGCCTTTACCTATTAGCCTTTACCTATTAGCCTTTACCTATTA
>SDBV01010990.1_pt1 | contig 11801 bp, 21 predicted proteins | sample 2277081 | NCBI WGS metagenome assembly SDBV01 (sample SAMN10402039, study PRJNA504765) | marine sediment metagenome | isolation source: marine sediment core GS10_PC15, 223 cmbsf | place: Arctic Ocean: Southern Knipovich Ridge | collected 2010
GCTCATATGTGGATATCCCTCACGATGCGCCCCCTTATATCAGAGCACAAGATTGAAGTCAAATGAACGAGCAAAAGAGGATGGGATTGATATCATTATGCACAGTGCGATAATGTATTATTGACATGAAATACACTTCTTCATTATAATTGAATCGTGATTGAGATGATTTTTTTCGATTGTTCATACTATTTCTTGAGAATACATATCTCCCTTCTCAATTACATGAACCGATTCAGCGGACTATAGTAACCCACCTTTATCCTTCACCTAAATCTATTCAATATTTTCCTCTCTTAATATGTAAGAGATTGAACGACTTTCAAGGAGTATGAAAATGAAAAAGAAAACGAAAATTATTGTTCTCGGATCGGGTCTTGTGGGCGCTCCTATGTGTGTGGACCTTGCGAAGGAATCACATTTCGAAGTGACTGCCGTAGATATAGATATAGATTCGCTCAAAAGCTTGGAAAAGGGGAATTATCTCATCAAGACTATCCAAGACGATCTCTCCAAAACAGAGAAAGTGAGAGAGTTGATAAAGCCTTATGATGTTGTTATAAGTGCTGTGCCTGGCTATATGGGTTTTCAAACCTTAAAGGCTGTGATTGAGGCAAAAAAGAATGTGGTCGATATCGCATTTTTCTCCGAAGACCCATTCTTGTTCGATGTCCTTGCCAAAAGAAATGAAGTGACGGCAGTGGTCGATTGTGGCGTTGCCCCCGGAATGGCCAGCATCCTGGTTGGTCATGTCAACCAATTGCTGGATGAGACGCATAATGTGATGATTTACGTGGGAGGATTGCCGGAAGTTCGTGAATGGCCGTACGAATTTAAAGCTAGCTTTTCGCCGATCGATGTGATTGAAGAATATATCCGGCCGGCCCGGTACATCGAGAATGGGAGACTTGTTGTTAAGCCTGCCCTGTCAGAGCCGGAACTGATCCATTTTCCCGGAGTTGGAACGCTGGAGGCGTTCAACACCGATGGCCTGCGTACACTTGCCACGACGATATCAGCTCCAAACATGAAAGAAAAAACATTGCGTTATCCTGGTCATATCGAAAAAATGGCTATGCTCAGAGAAACGGGCTTTTTTGATAAGGACAAAATCACAATCAATGAAGCAAAGATTCGGCCGCTCGATCTTACGGCGCGGTTATTATTCCCGAAATGGAAATTGAATGGGAATGACAAAGATATAACAATCATGAAACTGATCGTTGAGGGCAAGAAAGCGGAGAAAAAGCTAGGCTATACTTACGAACTGCTGGATCGTCATGACTCCTCCACGAACACACATTCTATGGCTCGGACGACCGGTTACACGGCAACACTCGTCTTAAGAATGATCGCTCAAGGTCTCTACAAGCGAAAAGGCGTATCCGCGCCAGAATTTATCGGCCAACAACCGGAATGTGTCCATTACGTGCTCAGCGGTTTGAAGGACCGCGGAGTTGTTTACAAGTAGACTATCGAGGTCATCGAAGATGAGAAGCTCAAAAAAGAATACGGAAAGAAACTCAGTGTAATAGGAACAATAAAATAAACCCGGCTCGAATAGATGCTTTCATCCCTATTCTGTTCATACGGAAACAGAAATGGATGCTCTTTAAAGGAGGGTTTCTGTTGAAATTCTTGCTACTGTATGATACAGAATCCACAGTGAGATTGAGAAAGGAGGGAATATATGAGAATCCAGTATTTTAAGATGGAACGTTTCCAATCCCAGTGGGAAAATGTTGTGGATTACAATCTTTCGGAAAGTGGCGTGGACCCACTTTCTTTTGATGAACTTGTTACACAAGAGGAGCTTAGTGAAATATTGAAAACCAAGCTGGGATATATCCAGACAGATGGGACGCCACAGTTGAAAGAGAAAATTTCCAAGATTTATCAGGGTGCGCACGAAAAAAATATACTGGTAACCACAGGCTCCGCCGAAGCGAACTATCTTTTGATATGGAGCACTATCGAGCCTGGAGATGAGGCCGTCTTTATGCTCCCCAATTACATGCAGATCGCAGGTCTGATGAGATCATTCGGAGCTAATGTGAAAACCTTTCATCTCAAGGAGGAACTGGACTGGAATCCGGATTTGGATGAGTTGTCATCCCTCATAACAAAAGATACAAAAATCATTTCGATTACAAACCCAAACAATCCAACTGGAGGGCAGTTAAGTAAGGACGCAAGACATGCGATCATCGGTCTTGCAGAGAAGGCAGATGCGTGGCTTTTTGGGGATGAGATCTACCAAGGTGCCGAGCTGGATGAAAAAATTACACCGAGTTTCTGGGGAACCTATAAGAAAGCTGTCGTTACGTGCGGGCTTTCTAAAGCATACGGCCTTCCGGGCTTGAGAGCGGGATGGCTTGTTGCTCCAGAAGATCTCGCTGCAAAAGTGTGGAGTTACAAAGATTACAGAGACCTCCCACTCTGTTTGTTCTTCTCCTATAATATCTAGAGCTGTATCTTGTGCATCAGGAAGTTTAAGGCTGACTTTATACAGTGCCGCGCCTCCTCCTATTACAACTCCTTCTGCCACAGCTGCCTGAGTTGCTGCTAATGCATCTTCTGTTTTGTGCTGTCTAGCTTTTTGCTCTACTTCAGTAGCAGCTCCTACCTTTAATACTCCAATTCCACCAGTTAGTTTTGCAATACGATGAATTAGTTGTGTCTTCTCAGGCTCAAGCGTGTTATGAATCTCTGATTTTAACTGAGTTATTCTTTTTGTTGCATCACCAACTCCTTCAACAAAGGTAGTAGTCTTCTGTTTTGCAATGATTCTTCTACACGTGCCTAATTGTTCTAGCGTTACATCCTCTAGTCTATCTCCTTTCTGGATAGAGATAACTTCTGCACCTGTAATACAAGCAATATCACTTAACAATTCTCTCTTATCATACTCTACTCCAGGAGCCTTGATAGCCAGAACATTGAATGCTCCTCTAAGTTTATTAACCACTAAAGTAGCTAAAGCTTCTCCATCAACATCATCAGCTATAATAACTAATTCTTTCTTGCCAGTCTTTGCTACCTTTTCTAAAACGGGTAGGATATCTTTCAAAGATGAAATTCTTTTATCAGTGATTAATATATAAGGATCTATCAATACAGCTTCCATCTTCTCTGGATTAGTAATCATATAAGGAGAAATATATCCTTTATTAATTTGTAAGCCCTTCACAACTTCCTTTTCAATATTAAATGTCTTAGATTCTTCAATAGTTACCACGCCATCTTTCCCTACTTTGTCAATCACGTCTGCTATTAATTCACCTAATCCTTTATCTTCGGCTGAGATCGTTGCAACTTGAGCCATCTCTGCTTTAGTCTTAATTGGTTTTGAAATTAATTGAAGCCAAGATATAATTCTTTCTACTCCTTTATCAATACCTCTCTTGATTGCTAATGGGTTAGCGCCCGCTGCTACATTTTTTAACCCTTGGTTAATCATAGCTTGAGCAAGTACGACTGCAGTTGTAGTCCCATCACCTGCTGCAGCATTAGTCTTTTCAGCAACTTCTTTGATTATCTCTGCTCCAAGATTTTCTATCTGATCTTCTAACTCTATTTGTTTAGCAATAGTTACTCCATCATTAGTAATGACTGGGGCCCCGAATCCTTTATCTAGAACTACGTTGCGTCCTTTGGGCCCTAAGGTGATCTTAACTGCGTTAGCTAATTTATCAACTCCAATCTTTAATCGCTTACGCGCTTCTTCGTTAAATATTATTTCTTTTTTCATAATTAATTTACCCTATTATTGCTAATATATCTGGCTGCTTAGCCATTAAATAATTCTGACCATCGACACTAATCTCGGTTACTCCATATTTCGTAAAGAGAACTCTGTCTCCTACTTTGATTTTCATTGGGATAACTTTGCCTTCTTTAGATTGAAGTCCATCTCCAACTGCAATTACAATTCCTTCTTCTGGCTTATCCTTTTCTGCAGAACTTGGCAGAAGGATTCCACTTTCAGTTTTATCTTCTGCTTTTTTTGCTTCTATTAATATGTTATCAAATATTGGTTTAATATTCATGTTAATTTCTTTAGTTATTTCTTACGACCTTTGTTAAAATGAGCAGGGGTTCAAAGCTCATTTTGTTAAGATACTCCGAGTTGTATTTTTAACTCGAACCCCTGCTTGCTGTGGGAGCCGCTCAATGGCGGACCTAAGGTTTCTTTTGTTTTATACGTAGCTTTAAATTTCCTGTGCAGACATGCAACTTCAGATATTCACAGAATGCTCCGTACTGCTGTTCTGATGCTATCGGTTTGCCTTTGTTATTTTTCATTTCATCCCCACAGATTATCCAATACTTTATATCGGATATTCGATACTGGTCTTCTACGAACTCTATAATTTCTCCAGCATCAATCATCGTTGAGGGATAATACCAAGCATCTGACTTGTTACGCATCTTCGGATAAATCAATTTCCACATTTTAACCTCCTTTCTAGGCTCCCTAAAGAACTACGATATTACATAGATTGTTTCTTAATCAATTCATTAATTGCTTTTTGTAATTCTTCATTTTCCATTTCATACATAACCTCTCCTACTTCGCTATCTTTTATCATTGCTATTCCTCTAATCGCATTATAAATAAGTTGGCCTAAGCGTTGACCCATAATTTTTTCTTTAGGTATTGTATATGACTTTCTTCCTTGCATACTTGTTTATATATTTTAAAAGCTTTTTTATCAGCACCCTTTTGGGTTCGACTATACCCTATTGCAATTGGAAACCAGTAGTCTTCTCTATAATAAAATCTTTCAATAGTAGCTTCATAATGACGTTCTTCTTTCCTTCTTCTTATTCTAACATATTCTTGATAAAAGGTAACCTCTTTCATAGAGTTAAAATTTCACAACCTTCATCAGTAACTACAACGGTGTGTTCGAAATGTGCACAAAGAGAATTGTCTTTCATTTTATGAGCAAATCCTTTCTGTTCTATTTCAGGAGATCCGATGGCAGCCATTGGCTCTATGCAAAATGTCATGCCTGCTATAAGTTTTTCTCCTTCCCCAGGTTTTCCATGGTTTTGAATTCTTGGTTCTTCGTGTAAATTCTTTCCAATTCCATGACCACACATTGCAATAATGTTATGGAATCCGTTTCCTTCAATGAATGAATCTATATGATTGCCCAAAGATCCTATGGTTAATCCTGGCTTCACTTCATTAATTGCTCTCTTCAATGCCTTCTTTGTTGTTTTAATTAGTCGAGTTACCTCGTGGTCTACAGCGCCTACGGCAATTGTCATGGCCATGTCAGCGTAGAATTCATCCTTAACTATCCCACAATCAATCGTAACTATATCTCCTTCTTTTATCTTTCTCCACCCTGGAACTCCATGTACTAATTCTTCATTAATTGAAACACATAGTGCGGTTGGATAGCCTTGATATCCTTTGAATGCTGACTTAGCCTTAACACTTGCAATCAGAACCTTAGCCATTCTTTCTAGGTCTCGAGTTCTTCTTCCTGGTCTAACTGATTGTTCTAATACATCCATTATTACAGCCAAACGATGTCCAACATTTCTCATTCTTTCTATCTCTTGTTTTGTTTTAATATAAATCATGATACTGATTCTGCGAAGGCTATAGCCATTCGCTTACAATCTGCTTCTGTCTTAGCCTCAAAGCCAATAGGCAATGAACGATCTTCTTCAGGATGTTGATCTAGATATTCTTGCGTCCAGCCAGAACTTGCAGCACAGTCTCCTTGTTTTATTTTATCTCCAACTTGGAATCCATGCATAGCTCGATGAGACCAACCATACCACTTGTTATCCTTAACTGATTTTCCTATAGAGCAAACAGTATTTTTTTCTTTTATCTTAGCTGGAATTAATTCTGGGATTATTCCATGCTTTAAAAGATTTTCTAAAGTTTTAATATTTCCAATATACTCTTGTCTTTCATTATAAGCTGTAGCCATATAAAATCCTTCAGCATCAGGAAATGGTTTCTCAAATTGATAAACGATATTAAATAAAAATATATTTCTCATATTAGTATACGGTTGTACTTAATAATTTAATTAAAGTTCTTTTCTTTTTGATTAATGCTTTAATCACTTGAGTCTTTTCATTGATCAATGTTAGTATAACTCGTTCAAATCCTTCTTTGGTTATACACTTTTTTAATTCTTTATCTGAAATAATTAAAGTACTATTTACTTTGAGCTTCCAAAGACTAGCATTCTCATCATAATGAAACCCTAAGGATTTTAAAATCTCTTCTCTTCTTTTTTCTATTGCTCCTTTAAGCATATTATTTAATCTTAGGCCTTGGAAGCGCCTCGATCTTTGCTTCCTTTTCATTTATATTAATAATCCCGGCTATCAATGCTGCACCTTTCATTAAATCTGCAGGTAGTTTAAGGGTTAATCCAAAAGATACCGTAGGGATAGCACGATCTCCAACCATTAAGCTTGCATGATTCGGCTTGTCAGAAGCATCTACCTTACATCCTTTTTTTGTTTTGCCAATTCTTAAATATATTGTTGTGTCAAAAGTCTCCATGATAGTATCCGTTAGATTGTAAATCTGTAAAATTATTTGTAGTAGCTGTTTGTAAGTATCCTGAAGATACAGCGCCACCTAAGGATGCTGCGCCACTCATCATGGGTCCACTATCTTTATCAATCATTCCCCAATTTTTTAATTTTTTATTATTCTTATGTTTTCTCCAAATACTATTAGCAATCTTTAATCCTTTGTCCCAAGTTTCTTCATTGCGCTCTTGCGTTCCTTCTATTAATTCTTTCTTGAATAATTTTTCTGGAAGTTCTATGTTAGTACAAACTTTTTTTTCTTTTAGCTCAGGCGCTTCTTGAATTATACTATATTTATTTCCATAAATTGCTACACAGAATCCTCCCAAGCATGGCTCTAAACAAACTTCTAATTCTAAAGTCGTAGATTTAAATGACCAATAAGATTTATTTGCTCCTTTAATTAAAATCCTTTTAAAGTCAGAGCGAATTAATTTTTCCTTAGCATGTGGTTCTTTAGGTTGTTTGGCAAGTTGATCGTATAACTCTTGAACTTGATCTGAATCAGTTGTATCAACTGCATTAGCCCATTTGCTACTTGGCATTGCATCATCTATTAAAGTAATAGCAGGAGGAGTTCCAGTAGAAGTATCGGCTAAAGTCCCTTCAGCTTCAACTTCAACAGATTCATTTAATAATTGAGTTGTTTGTTTAGTCATATTTTTATTAGTGACCGTACAGCATCTTGAAACGAAAGATTGTTTCGAGCCATTACGAAGTCTACAATCCCACCCTTCCAATTACAGCCGAAGCAATAACCTCTATTGCTTGACTTAATCCAGGTGAAGGAAGCTTGCTTCTCTTCGTGAAATGGACAAGGTGCTTTACCTGTCTTATTAAATTCTAGTAATGTATCAAATGGAACCTCCATTGCTTGTGTCGTTAGGCTATGATCAACGTAATTTAGATTTTCTGGAATGCTTTCTGGATTTTCTAGTAAGTATTTCTCAAAAGAATATCTCTTAAGAAGTGTTCGCTTTCTTTGTGGGTCAGATAGATCCCAAACAATGCGTCCTAACCAACCAGTAGCTAAGTAGCTTTTTCTATATACCTCTAATTGATTTGTTAATCTTTCTATTTCTTGATTTAAAAATTCTATTCTAATAGGTTTGATCTCATCTTTGATCTTAGCTTTGAATTCTTTAATTGCTTCATTAACTTTCGGTAAAGTATTTTTATAATAACTTAATTCCAATGCTCTTTCTATTTCTATTTGTTCATCGTCATGTATTTCTAAATCATGAATCTCTTCTGTAGTATATTCATTTGATATCTCTAAAATTCTAAGCCATCCTGGCACATGCCAAGCATTTCTCCAAATAGTTTTTAACTTCTCGGTCAACATATTACTTTAGTTAGAATGATTTTTTAATAGGATATTTTTTATTGATATAGAGCATTGACTTTAATTCTCTAATCTTAAACATATATTGTTTAGGTTCTACTCTAGCTTGTCCAAGTCTAAAAGTTTCTATTAGTTTATCCATATCTTCTCTTCTTTCGAAAACGAAGTTACAACGTTGTGGATCAAATCTATAAACAGTAATTACTTTTATACCCGACAAGGATAGATATGCAGAAAGATATAGATCACTTGTTTTAAGAGTGTTAATATCTTTTTCTAATTCTTCTAAGTAATGATTCATCTTTTTTTAAAAGGTAATTGTTTATCTAGTCTTGATGCTCTATCCATAGCCTTAAGAAACAATTTAAAATTTTCTAAGTCTTTAATCTTCATATGTGATAATGTTTTGAAATTAAAGAGGTGAATATATTTTTGTAATTGAATATGAACTTGCCCGAACGTTGCTGTCTTTCCTTTCTGGGCGTACAGGATTTCGTAAACTACGCTTCGGCATTCTTTATTTAGACGATCCCTTCTCATCATTTTCTTTGTTATGTTCTCTCTCTTGCTTCTCATGATAATCTTCGGCTTCTTTTTCGGAGCCAAACCATTTCTGAACAGTTTTGGTCTTACCTTTTATCTCGTCTGAGATAGAAATATGGACCCACATATTAGCCTGTTTAATATATTTAATGAATGTTCTCATGTTCAACTTCAATTATTTCTGGTTCCCTAGCTCGTGGCACCCACACAACTATCCAACGCTCTACACATTTAGGGAATGGAAACTGGTTAAAAACTTTTACAGCGTCAGCTATATGACCATGGTTAAGTTTACATTGCCAGAAAATTATTCTATCTTCGTTCATTGCAAAGCCGTCTGCGCCTGCCGTATCTCTTTTAATAAATATTACCTTACCTTTCGTAAAAATCCTTTGGTTCTTTTCTAGATATTCAGAGAAGTATCCTTCTTTCTCAAACCACTTTTTGGTTTTAGTTTTATAATAATTTCCTTTGTTTGCCATAATCAGTTCTCGACTTTTAATTATTAATCAAATGGACCGGTAGCTGGGAATGGTTTACGTCCATGAGCATCTTCTGGCCCATCTTCAGCTGGAGCCTCGGTTGTTTCTTCTGTATCTTCAGGTGAAGCTGGTTCTGGAGTTGAAGTTGTAACTGTAGGACTAGACTTAGGTTCTACCTCTCTATCTATTAAGAAGGAAGCAATAACTTCATCGCCTGCATCGAGATTCATTCCAATCATTCCCTTAGCTAGTCTTCCCATTACTCTAACCTCATCTGCTGAAGAGATCTTAATCTTTCCTTTTTTAGTAACATAGACTATACAAATCATAATGTTTAAGTTTTAATTTCGGCTTGAACGACCTTTGTTGCACCCGCTTCTATTTTTTTTCTATTTAAATTTTCTAAGAACGTAGCGGTTTCTTCAGTACATTTTTCACATAGTTCACAAATCTCTGGCTGTACTTGGCTCTGCCCTAAATTAGATTCTCCTTTAGGACCAAACTGAACTCCTTGTCCCATAGGAAAAACTTCTTTATGTCTAAGGAACCCACCTCTTAATTCTTTAGCTTCGATTTCTTTGTTGCAAATATCGCAGAAAGTTTTTTGCATATATTTTTAAATTTACTTGATTTAACTTTTGGTTTTACATTTGAAACTTTTATTATCTTTGGAGGAATCATCTTCGGTGGTAACTTTGTAATCTGAGGAGTAGATCTTAATCTGGGTTCATGAGACTTTCTTTCTTTAGCAGCCTTTTCAATATGTTTAAGATGTAGAAATTTTCTTCTTCTATTCCTAGATTTAAGCCCACGCTTTTCAGCTATTTGAAATTTTATAATATTATCCATTATTGTATCGAGGAAGAGAGCAAAGCTCTCCTCCTCATTATAGCTTACATTGGAATATCTGCAACGCTGATCTCTTCCTCATTATCAGTTGGGGTTGGAGGGAGAGGTGGCGCTTCTTCTCCGTCTTTCTTTAGGGGCAAGGTTTCTGTTGGAGCTTCAATCCCATCTGCCTTATCTTCATTAGTAAAACTTGGAGTAACATCTTTTACATCTTCTTGAATTAGCTTACCTTGCTCTTCGAAAGCTTTGTCTTGAGCATTCAAAGCCTTGGTAACTTCTTTAATTTTTTCAGATACAACTACTAAGTCAGATTGTTTTCCTCTCTTAAAGTCTAATCTATAGAACGTCATACCGGCATCATTCTCTTCTTGATGAAATGAAACTTCAGTTTCGAATTGAAAAACATGAGTGCCTTCCTTGAAGCTTTTAAGATATTCGAAGAATGGTCCTAAGTTTCCACCTTGTACTCCGAACTTAACAATTTCACCATCATGCAACATATATAAATACTGTCTTAATTTAAGTTCTGCCCACCTTCCTTTGATTTCTTCTCGTGAACCTTCATCAATTAGCTTAGGCTTTGGAGCATTTTCTCTTCTTTCAAATAAAACTAATCTGTCTCTCCAAGAATTATGTTCGTTTGAGAAGTAACTAATCCTTTCTCCTGCTTGAGTCTTAGAGAATGCAGTAAAGCTTCGTCTAAGTTTTAAGATTACTCCTGAAATTTTTAAGCTTCTTAATGCTTTTGCTTCAAAGGATCCTTGAGTATTGGGAGTTAATAATGTGAACTTACCAGTGTTACCATTGAACTTTAGAATTGGAACTGAATATTTAGTTCTTCTTAACCCTTTTTCTCCAGAGAGTTCTGAGAGTTCATTAAGGTTAACACCTTCGGGCACCTTTAATTCTTGTGGAGTCTCTGGTGTTTGGCTTGGAGTTTCCTCCTTTTTTGCTACAGTTATTTTTTTGTTTTTATTTAATTTGTTTTCCATATGTTTGTAATGTTTTATTAAAGTTTAATTTGTTTTTGTCGACCTCTTTGCAGGCATCTTTGAAGTCGCAGAACCTACACTTCCAATCCTTTTTTTCTAAAGCTGGTGGGATTAGTTTCTTTTCCCAGCATGTATTAAGATAGTTTAATTCATCTAATACTTTCTTAAACATCTTATCGTCAAAGTTAAAAATGAATTCCTCTCTACAGCCACCTCCTCTATCTACATAATATATTCGGCCTTCTTTTAAGTCTGGATATTTTCTTCTTGCGAAGTAAATGTATGAAGCAAGTTGAAGCTTTTGAAATTCAGGAACCTTTTCTCCAGGAGCTTTTCTGCTTCTATAAAAGAATGCTTCAGGTCTTTGGGTTTTAATATCTAAAAGAACTAGCTTATTATGTAGATTAATTAATAGATCGTATCTACCTTTATATCTTACTTTCTCATCAACTAATCTTTCTTCTGCGCCTACTACTACTCCCATAGATTTAGCTGCAGTCTCTCGCCATTCATGTCCTGCAGTTCCATCCTTGCCTACGAATCTAATTCTAAATTGTTTCTTATTTGATTTCTCTAATCCCATTCTTCTCATATAATGTTGACGCTTACAGGTTCCCAATGATGATGCATACCACCAATCATTATCTCTTCCATGTCTATGCATTCGATCATCCTTATCTAAAAATGCTCTAAGTACTTCATCAAAAGATTTATATATTACTTCTTTTTCCATGTGGTTTTTTGTTTTAATATTTTAGTAAAATGTGATAATGTAAGCCCAAACAAACTAGCAATATCTTGTTTATCTAGCTCATTTGCTAAATCAGCCAATTTTCTAAAGGTTTTTTGATAATTCTTTCTAAAATGTATAAGTTTCCCTTGATTCTTAAGCATTTCAACAATTACATCAATAGTTGCCTTTTTGGTAGTTAAGCTAATCAATTTACCCTCTTGTAGATGCGGATAAAGCCTAGTATATGCCTCTATTTCCTTATCTACTAATTTCTTTTT
>SDBV01010991.1_pt1 | contig 11800 bp, 15 predicted proteins | sample 2277081 | NCBI WGS metagenome assembly SDBV01 (sample SAMN10402039, study PRJNA504765) | marine sediment metagenome | isolation source: marine sediment core GS10_PC15, 223 cmbsf | place: Arctic Ocean: Southern Knipovich Ridge | collected 2010
ACTTAAAATATGTATAGAATATATATGGATATTTCTAAGTAAAAAGGAGTTGGCATGATGTCTTTAGAAGAGAAAAAAGAGCGTGTGATTATGCAATATATGCTCTCTTATGATATTGACATAGCCATGATGAAAGTTGGTATAACCTCAGAAGAACAGAAACTCCTTAAGAGTGATACTTCTTTTATGTATCGAATCAATTTTCAAGATGCTACACTCAAGGAAGATATAGTAACTACTATGCATGATAATATGAAGAATGGTGATGGAAAGCTTTCTCAGAAAGCAGCCATTGACCTTGGAAATATAATGTGGCCCGAAAAGTTCAAGAATAAAGGTGATAATGAACCAGTCCACAATATCCCAGACAAAATAATATTAACAGGTGAGTAATGACTCAGGAAGTTGCAGTTATTAAAAAAGTTAAAGACGAACTCATTGACAATTGTGATGCCCGACATAGGATTATATATGGAGGACGTGGCAAGGGAGCCTCATGGAGTATTGCCAGGATCTTATTAACAGAAGGTATGATAGAGAGTCTATTCATAGTATGTGTTCGCGAAGTACAAAAGTCTATTGAGTTATCGGTACAGAAACTACTTGTTGATACAATTAAATTGTTTGGATGGCAATGGGCCTATAAGGTAACTAAAAATAAAATTATAAGTAGAATCAATGATACCATATTTGTGTTCAGCGGATTACATGAACATAACAGTGACTCCATAAAGAGTCTTGAAGGGGCGGATAGATGCTGGGTGGCAGAGGCCCAGAGCATATCAAGAACCTCGATCAATATCTTGAGGCCTACGATAAGAAAAGATGATGCAGTATTCTGGTGGGACTTTAACCCACGTTATTCATCTGATCCTATATGGGTGGATTATATCCGGAACAAAGATGAAGAGGCAAAGATACTTTTCTTAATACACAGTGATAATAAATGGTTTCCTAATTCACTTAAGAAAGAAATGAAAGCAGACTATAGCAGAGATCTTGCTGCTGCTGAACATATATGGGAAGGCAAATTATCAGATGCCAATGAAACTTTTGCATGTCCAGCAGAACTTGTGGAAGCTGCACAGGAAAGAATTATTCCAAAACCCGGGCCACATGTTCCTTGGATTGGAGCAGATATTGCACATCAAGGTGGAGATGAAATAACATTCTATAAACGAATTGGTCCTAAAGTAGTAGATTATTATACTGCAAAATATCAGAATGCTGATGTTACAGTTGAAGCACTCAAAACATTTGCAACAAAGAATTCCTACATAAATATTGACAATGGCCACTTGGGATGTGCTGTAGCAGACTTTATAGAGAAAGATGGTTATTTTGTTAATCGTATTAACTTTGGTGGAACACCAAAAGATACAAAGCATTATGAAGATATAGCAACTGAAATGTATTTTGAGCTTAAAGATCAACTTCCAAATATTGATATTCCAAATGATGAAGAATTAGCTATTCAATTATATACTAGAAAATATAGTTATATAAATGGTAAGCGTGGATATGAAGTTATGAAACTTGAACCTAAAAAAGAGTGGGTTGAACATACACATGCATTTCATAGATCCTCTGATAGAGCAGATGGAGTAGCACTTTGTTATTATGATCCAGAAGGAACAAAAGATATGCAAGCATTAGGGGCCGCATTATCAGCATATGGTGGTAGAAGATGAGTACTCTTACTGAATTATTATATAATCTATTTGGTAAAAAAGGTACAACTGAAAGATCTTTAGTTCTTAATGTTGTTGGACAACAGACAGTTAACAGAGATTATATAAATAGTATAAAAACAAATAGAAAATTAGCTAGAGAAATATATCATAATGTGAATAAGAACTATTCTCTTGCAGGACAACTCATAAAGCCTATTGTAAATAATAATGTTAATTTTATTGGTATACCAACACTTTTTGGAAATAAGAAAAGTGTGAATGTGATTAAAGAAGTTGATATTGATTATCGTAAAATTCATAAATCAGTTGAAATTGACGGCTCTATTTTTATTTGGCCACAATGGGATAATGAAGATGAAGTAATAAAATTGGTTAAAATACCAATTGATATTATTTCTACCATTTATATTGATCCAAGAACTAAAAAAGTAACTGGTTATAAACTTAAAGAGCAACTTCAATATGATACTATTAATGACATAAATCAAAACGTTGATATTACTTGTATTATTACAAAAAGACAAATTCAAACAACTTTTACTGGTTCTATAAATGAAGTAGTTACAGCTAAAAATGTTTTTGGTACATTGCCAATAGTCCATTTTAGTAATGACCGTGATCTTGATGAATTATATGGACATTCAGAAATAGAAAGTATTGAACCTCAGATAAAATTTTATCATGATTTGACATATGAAGCAGGAGCTGCACAAAGTAGAGATGGACATCCAAAGATGAAAGTAACAACAAAGAAGCCTAAACTTTGGGTTGAGAATAATTTTGGTCCAGGAGCCTATGAAGAATTACTTGCAGGAAATGCCAAAATATCAATGGATGATAGAGATTTATATATTAATGGTGAAGATGATGATGTGTCCTATCTCTATTTGAATAAAACAACCGGTGATTATGGCCCATTATCTCAAACTACTTTTCAAAATATAGTAGAAGGTTCAGAGACACCTGAAATTAATTTTGGTGCCAATATTGGTACTTCATTAGCATCTGTTAAAGAATATAGACCTGTATGGATTAAGAAAATAGAAGCTAAACAATATGAAAGAACGGCACCCTGGGTAGCTGTTTATGAAATTATACTAATGATTAATAATTTTGTGAACTTAAGAAATTTAAAAAATGATATTATAATGGCTTGGCCAACACCTAATTTTGCATCTGTTAAAGAACAGTCAGAAATTATCATGTCATTTTCTAAGGCTATAGAGAAGTTACTCGCAAGTGGTTCTTTAACAGCTGAAGAAATTTATGACACACTTCAAAAATTAGATATATTTGAATTATTTGAAACATATAAAGCACATCAAGAAGTAATAGATAAGGAGATGAAAGAACGTGAACAAAAGGCAAAGGAACTTGCTTCTGCAGCAAAAGAGTCCGGTGACGAAGGAACAAAAGAAAATGATGAAGATGACTCTACCTAGATTGAAGATTGAATGGGATAAGACTATTGCTTATTTTAAGGAAAGAGATAAGTATAAACAGGATCTTAAAGGTTGGATAAAGAAATATGGTCTTGTCAATCTTCCAGCTTCTGTTCAACGTACGGTTCCTACTAGTTTCAAAGTTCTTTATGAAGTCAAATGGTGGTTACAACCAGTGGTATGGTGGCGTATATTACAAATCACTTGGCTTAATACACATAATGAAGGTTTAAGGAGGCTTTCAGATGGCTGAAGTAAAACAAGCTCAAATGATCTTCAAATCATCTATAATTACTGAGTTTAAGAAAACTGCCATAAAAAATATTGATTCAGTAACAATAGGTAATTCTAAAGCATTTGAAGCATTATTTGGTGATAATGAAAAATATGAATTTATAAGTGTCACCAAGTTTGGTGAAAAATTTCCTGCTGATCTAGATCCTTGGACACAGATTATATTAACTAAAGAATGGGCTGATTCATTTGTAAAAAAGGTAAATAAAATACCTAAACCTGTATTTATTCCTGGACATAAAGAAACAGGTATTGGATATAAAGAACGTGCTATACCTGATGGATATCTTGTTGGTGCAATGGTTAAGGATAATATTCTTTATTTACGTAATTCATTACCAGAAGGTGAAACAGATAATCAGAGAGCTTTAATCAATCAAACACTTAAAGAAATAAATGCTGGTATGCTTAGTACATCACTTACAGATGTAATGAAATATAAGATAGTTATTGATGCTAAAAACCATACTGAAATGTACTATGCAATTGAATCACTTAAAGGACAGACTAATGCCTTAGTAGAAGAAGATCAAACTGCTTCTGAGGCAGAAATAATAATAACATCGTTTAAAGCCAAGATTGACTCAAACGGTGAAAAAGAAGAAGGAGTAAAGCAAATGGGTGAAGAAAAAATCATTACGAATGCAGAGATGTATACTGTTTTAAAAAATCAGCTTGAGTCCGGGCATTTGGCGCTGAAAGATGTAGCCAGTGGTCTTGGTGTTGAATTGATGACTACAAAACAAAAAGCAGCTCTCAAAAGGCTTAATGATGCTGAGAGCAATGTTGGTGATATCACTGAATTTGTTACAAAAATTGTAGCAGATCGTGAGACAGCATTTAAAGCTCTTAAAGAGGCTAAGATTAAAGATAAGTTTAAGACTGATGAACTTATTGAGATTGCTACACCTCTATTCGCATTGAAAGAAGGAACTGTTGAGGAAATTGATACAGAAGTAGAAAGAGTTTCTGGATTAAAAGTTTTCAAAGCAATTCAGGGCAAACTTGCAGGTAACATGAATTATCAGCCTGGAAGCGGTGACAATGAAAATATTGACATCGATAATGATGATGAAGTAATGGAGGGTTAGACAATGGCAATGGTAGATGCTAAAGTTAATTTTAACTTTGAAGAAAGCTTTGTCGAGGTTGACAAAGTTCTTGTTACCAATAACCTTGGTAGAACAGCTATTCATCTTGAATTAGTAGCACTTGATGGTTATTTTGGTGAGGTAAGAGATTTTGATGGTATACTTGATGGTGAAACAGGTTATATCAATATTAATCCTCGTAGAGAGGTCAGGACTACACAGATAAATACATCTGATACATTTGTTGTTGGTGGAATAGTACATCTTATTTCAGACGGTAGTCTTGTAACAAGTGTATTAAGATCAACACCTGAAACTGATGCAGTACCAGTAGGTATCTGTGCTTTTGTTAATGCTGGTGTGGCAATCGGATTTGTTCCTTTTGCACAGAGAAGTGGTGGCGTAAACGATATGAAAGTATCTGTTTATGAAGTTGACTCTGATCATAGTACTCTGGTAGTAGTAACCGGACTTGTACCTCTTGGTGCAAGGATCTATGATGTAATTGTAGAATGTACTGTTACAAATGCTTCGGGTACATTACAATTGAGAAGTAACAATGCTTCTCCTGTTGCTATTACTGCTGCATTAGTTTGTGCAGTAGATAATGTTGTATCAAGACAGGCTATTTTAACAAACAATGTAGTTGATGCTGATGGTCTGGAAGTTATTGCAAATGGTGCTGCAGATCGTGGCATAATGGTAATCTACTGGAGGTAGACAATGGCCGAATTAATTACGAAAGAAATCCTTAATGCCAAATTCAAAGATAAAATGTTGAATGGCAAAAAGGTAATGGTACAGAATCCTGTCAATCTGGTTGAAGCCAGATTTGGTGCAAATATACCTGCCAATGGCAGTGCACTTGATGATCAAATTCTTGCCTTAATAAATAATGCAATACCACTTGGAAGAAATCAGCGAATTGCGTTATCTGGAAAATATCAAAGTGGATTTGATTATCCTTTTGGTAAAAGAGGTTCTATCCATGATAGGATTCGCAAGGGTTCTTTTAAGGATGATATTGCTAAAGTAGTTTTTGCTGATGGCAATACATTAAATGATAATTGGGTTGACTTAATTGATGCAATAAGAATGGACTTGACAATTCGTAAAGAAGGTCAAGCTACAATTAGACAGTTCATTTATGATGAAGTACAAATGCCAAATGCAACTAAGGACATTCGTCCTTCTGAATTGTATCCTTATGGTATAGTATTTGAAGAAAATAATGGTGAAGGACAGAGTGTTCGTCAGGGTGCAAATCTTGGTGGTGCTGTTGATACCATTCCAATGAAGATCTATGCAGCTGGTTTTATCTGGACATTGCTTGCTTCTCTTTTTGATGGTACTTATGATATGACTCGTCTCAATGATGGTGTAGCTGTTGGTTATGCTGCCAAGAGAGACGATCTTGCAATTGCACCTATTCTTGCTGGTGATTATGGTACTGTTGGTACTGCAAAATGGACTGCTGCTTCTAGTGCAGGTACACTTCGTCAAGAACATCTTTGGAATACTCTGGTGGATGTAATTGATGACTTTGGTGTCAGGTTAGATCCTATTACTAAACGTCTTATACCAATGGAAGGTCTTACAATGCTTGGTACTTCAATGGACATGCGACATGTTGCCCATGTTATGAGTGGTATTGGAACTTCTCCAGAAAAGTATAGCGAACTTACTGGTGGTATTCTTGGTGGCATTACAAAGTTGATTGGGTATGAAGGTGAAGTCATTGAAATGCCTAATGAAACTGTAACCTATGGTGGTGCATCAGATAAGATTGCTTACGTGATCAAGTCTAATAGATACTTCAAACTTCCAATTAAGAGAAATCTTGTAATGGAAATTGATCTGCAACCTAATGTGAATACTCTTGCTCAGGAACAAAGAGCATGGTATTTCTGTGAAAGTATCTATAATGAAATAGGTATTGATAATTTTATTCAGAAAGTTACACTTCCTGCATGGTAAAGTAGGACTGTACTTTATATTTACGTCAGTGTCCTTGATTATGGGCACTGATGCTTTATAAATAAGAGGTGTAACAATGACGAATATAGAAAAACTCAAGCATTTCATGAAACCTTATTATCAGGAAACAACTGATAATTCATTACTCAATTCTTATTTGACAGATCATACTTATCCTGAATGTGCTGCTGCAGCCCTTTGGAATGAACTTGTTGGTTCAGTAGGTCTTGAAAATGAAGGAACACTTAAAATAGATACTGGAGCTGAAAAATTCGTTTTCAGTGAACCTGGTACAATGCAACTTGCATGTAAGAAATCAGCCGATTATTATACTGAGAGATGTGATACAGTAACTAATGTTGGTGCTTGTGCAATAAAGGTAATAAGATCAAATGTAGCTGGTTTAACTGAGGATAATACAACATGATAATGTATGAGAAAATTAGAAAAGTTATGACTAAACATATTGCTAGAAATCAATATACTATTATTACATGGATACGTCCAACTATAGATAATGGCTTTGGAAAACTTATTCCTGATTTAGCTCAAAGTGCTATTGAAACTACTTTAGGAATTGCAAGAATATCAAGACGTAGATTACCTGATCCTATTATAACTAATCCAAGTACACCATATGATTATCTTGATGTGTATTATTTATTAGCTGTATATGATGCAATTTGGTTAAAACAAGGAATTATATTTGAATATTATGGACAGAAATTTAGAACTTTATTACCTGAAAATAGAATTATAAATGGGGGAATTGCATATAAACTTTGTGCTCTTGAACAAGTAACAAGTACAGATGTGGAGAATTTACATGGGGGCTAAAGAACTTAAAATGCTTGATGAAGGTATTGATGATAATAAATATATTAGTATAGTGTTATCTGAAAATTGTGAAATAATTAAAAATGTAGTTAATATACCTAGAAATGAAGCACTTAGTCTTGCAAGTAATATTCTATTACAATTAGAACTTGGAGATATGAAATATGATCCTAAAAAAAATGGAGAATCATATTAATGGTTAGAGTCGATACTACAGCATTTGAAAGTGGAATTAAACATACTTATGATAAATATGAAGCTAAAGCTTTTGATTTATTTCAATGGTATGCTGTTGAGATTGTAAAATATATGATGATAGTACAAGGAGGTGTGCCAGAAGGAATCAAAGGAGCTTTCTGGACAAATCATACATATCGAGCGGTTAAAGCATTTCTATCAAGTGCTTGGCAAGTACCAACTAAAGTTATGGGTGTTACAATGGAATATAGAAGAACACCATGGTATACTGAAGTACTTGAACATGGACATGGTGGTAAATTTGCAGCAGTACCAAGATTGATTGAAAGGTTTGAACCTTTAATTATAGCAGATTTACAAAAACTTTATGGGAGAGATTAGTGATATTAAAAGCTATTATGGATCAAATTGCAACTGGCTCAATTCCTAATGTATTCACACGAGGTAATTATGAAACATATATGGCGGGCAAAAATTCTCCTGAATTAATGAATCCATTTGTTGTTGTTTATGATGATTATCCTATAAATGTATATTTTGAAACAGATAATACTATTGGACCATATGCTGTTGAAGCACATTTTCCAGTTGGTAATATTAATAAATTAAATGATTATATACAATATGAACTCGTTGGATTATTACATAGAAAAAGATTAGTTGATGGAGATGGTTATAATTTTCAGATTTTTGTTACAATGAATATTAGCGTTATGGCTGAGCCTAACGATGATAAGAGTATATCTGGTGGTAATGATGATGGTACTATCAGTAGGTATCGCAGAGTATTTATCCCTAGGAGGGGCTTATGAAGTACAAGTATTTTGATAAAGGTGATCGTTTGATTGCTGAATCTGATTCTCCTATACAGTTTAATGTTGCAAGATTTCCTGTTTGGAAAAACCTTAAACCTGTTATAGAAGCAGAAGAAAAAGTAATATTAGGAGAAGAGAAGGTAGAAGAAAGGCCCAGAAGAAGAAGGGGCAGTAGAAATAATAGGGAGGATAACTAATGGGTTATACATTTGATAAAAAGACATCTTTTTCCATTGAAGGTTCTCGATGGAGAAGGATAAATCCTGATGGGACCTATCCTGCTGTTAATAGACAGATAGGATTTTTGGGTACAATTGATGTTTCAGGTTTAACTGCCTCAGCAACATTGTCATACAGGCTTGGTGCTACTGGGGTATTTATTGAGGTAGTTGTAGATTTTACATTGATGACATTCAGTGACAACTCTGCCGCAACTGTTGCAGAAGTTGTTACAGGGCTCAATCTTAATGCAAATTTTAGTGCATTATTTACAGCATCTGCTGATGCAGGTACAGGTAGACTTTTGATTATTGAAACTGCTGCTACTGCATCTTATCTTGAGTTTAGTCCAAGTCTTGTTGAAAATATTGTCGCGTTATTACAACTTGGATCTTATAATGGTAATAACTATGGTTTTGGTACACACTTTATTGATTGTTTTGATAACTCTGGTGCACTGGGACTTCCAAAAGAGATTAAGGACTTTGAAGAAATTGAAATTGAATCAGGTGATGGTTCTACAATTTCAATGGTTGTATCTGCATTGCTTAAAGGTCTTAATCCTGTATTGGCACTCAATGATGAAATCTGGGAACTCAAATGGTTGATACAAGGTGGTTCAATTGATGAAACCATAACAGGTGCTACAGCGAGATATTCTCCACCTACAAGTAATCAGGTATATCTTCCCGGTTTTGCTGGTGAAGTATTTGAGGCTAAATATGATAAGGGTTCTAATCTTCGTAATAATATGGCTGGATATAAGAGATTGAATCTTGATAATTGTAACGGTATTGAAGGTGATATGAATGATGAAGTTAAAGCTTGGGCAACTTATCAGTTTAATTTAAGAGTTCGAGAGTATACTCTGGCTGGAGTGAGATATCCAGGTTATACAGAGGACTTTATGAGCCTCTCTGAATTTGATGCACTTGGTATTTCAGTAGGTTAATACTGATCAAAGGAGAATTAGACCAGAGTATTTTAGTATGCTCTGGTCTTTGTAAAAATGAAAGTAAAGAATCAAATACAAATACTTGAAAATGAAGACTTATTTAAACTTATTGATCCACATATTGAAATAGTAATAGTTGTGCCTTGGAATGGTTATCCAATTCCAATTACTATTGTAATGTTGGATAGTGTAGCTTTATCTTCATGTGGTGATTTTAATTTAGTATCTACAATAATTAATGATACAGAAAATGAACCAACTCAAGAAGAACTTATTATAACAAAAAATATTCATGAGAATATGCTTAAACTTACTTTAGTAAGACCAACATTTAAAGAACTTGAAGAACATATAATTGGAAAAGATTTTTATAAACAAAAGCAAGAAGAAATTACTGAGATTAAAAATTTAATTGCACAAGTTGACAATGAGGTTGAGAAAGAAAAATTTGATATTAAATTAACGCGTTTAGAATTAGCAATTGCATTTTTAATGCCAGAAGATTTTACAGCCTTTATTGTAACAGTACTTTTACAAAAAGATGCTACAGACTTGAATAAATTGACAAGAGATACTTTATTAAAGGCTGGATTTTTAGCTGAAAAATATAATGTTAGACCTTCCGAATATCTTGAAGGTATTTTTACTGATAAACAAAGAATGGATATTGATATTACTGCATTAACTTTAGTTGCCGATTATCGTGAACAACAGAAAGTGGAAAGATCTGGAATGAAATGGATAAGGGGTAAGAATGCCAACTAGCACTGGTGGAAATGTTATTGCCTGGATTGAACTCAGATTAGAACTCTTACAACAGGGTATTGCTAAAGCTGTACGCTCAGTAAGAATAATGGGTTCGAAGATTGCTAAAGTAAGTAAACATGATGCTAAAGATATGGCCAAAGAGTGGTCTGTTAGTTTTGCTATTCTTACAGTAGCTGCATTCAGAGCTGCAAAAGCAGTTAATAGAGCCTTTGCTGATATGACACAAACTTTTGCAACCTTTGAACAGTCTCTTGCAAATACACAGTCAGTAGCTCAAGCAAATACTGAAGAATTACTTGCAATGGAAGATGCAGCACGTAGAGTAGGTGCTACAACAAGATCAACAGCTAGTGAAGCAGCAAATGCACTTTACTATTTAGCTTCTGCCGGTTTTAGTGCCGCTGAATCGATTGCTGCTCTTGATGGTGTTAATGCTTTGGCTATTGCAACACAATCTGATCTTGCCAAAACTTCTGAAACTGTAGCAGTTACTATACGACAATATAACTTAGAGACTTCAGCGGCTACAGATATAGCTAATACATTCACTGCAGCCATTACTAATTCACTTGCAACAATGAATAAATTAGCTAAGTCATTTGAATATGTAGGTCCTATAGCTGCAGGTCTTGGTTTAACTGTTGAAGAGACTACTGGTGCATTACAGGTATTATATAATAAAGGTTTTAGTGGTGAAAAAGCAGGACGTGGATTAAGAACCATACTTGTTAATTTAGCTGATTCTTCTAGTGTTGTAGTTAGAAGACTTGCACGACTTGGTATTACATTTGATGAAATAAATCCAACAGTAAATAGTCTTGCTGATATATTTGATACATTACGAGAAAATCAAGTAGATGCTACTAATGCAGCTGCAATCTTTGGTAAAGTATCTGGTGTTCAATTAGCAGCATTAATTTCTAATGCAAGTAATGCTAAGGGTGGTATATTAGATTTAACTGCAGCTGTAACTGGTACAAATAGAGCCTTTGAGGCAATGGCAATTCAGATGGACACATTACAAGGTTCTATTGATAAATTTAAAAATGCAGAAGAGGCACTTAAGATAACTCTTGGTAAAGGTTTTGAACCTGTATTACGTAAGGTTGTAGATACTGCAACTGAGTTTGTTAAAACTTTAAGTAAAGCACCAGAATGGTTATTAACTGTTGGAACTGCTATAGGTGTTATTGGAGCAAACTCAATTGCTGCTGGCTTTGCTTTAAAAACTCTTGGTGCAATATTAGCTAAACTTGGTGTAGTATCTATTTTTGCTACAATTTCTCTTGGAGCATTGATTGGTGCATTAGCATTAGTTGCTGCAGGTATAGTTACTGCAATGTGGCTTTCATCACAATTAAATAAAATATCAATGAAGAATTATGCTGAGCGATTTGGACCTATTGCAAAGGAAGCTGGAATAGCAAAAGAAGAATTAGGTGAGTTTTATTCAATGGCAAGAAGAGTAAGAGGACAAGCAGGACTTATTGATAAAAAGAAAGTAATGGAT
>SDBV01010992.1_pt1 | contig 11799 bp, 16 predicted proteins | sample 2277081 | NCBI WGS metagenome assembly SDBV01 (sample SAMN10402039, study PRJNA504765) | marine sediment metagenome | isolation source: marine sediment core GS10_PC15, 223 cmbsf | place: Arctic Ocean: Southern Knipovich Ridge | collected 2010
GTTACACGACATTTCTTATGAGAAATATGAAACTCATGTTGATGAATCTGTAAAAGTTGCTGAAAAATTTCTACGCAAAAATAAGTATCCTGAAGATAAAATCAAAAAAGTGAAAACTGTTATACTGGCCCATTCAAGTCCACATAGAAAAAAACTAGGAGATACTGATTTAATTGAAGGTAAAGTTTTGTATGATTCTGATAAATTTTACATGGGACTTACCAATGAAGGATACAAGAAATATCATGATACATTCTATTTGAAGGAAACAAAAGAAATCTTAGAGCAAAAAAGAGAAAAAAGGCGGACAAATTCTTAATTGAACATATAGTATTAAGTAGGTTAATAGTTTCTTTTGCTTGTTGCATAAGGTAAGAAATGTGTATTTTAGTTTATATATGTTTTTATTTTTATAGAAAACAAGCCTCACCTTCGCCCATATAAATAACATCCAATTAATATTATTATAAATTCAAAAAGTGCTAATCCATTCATAGTTAATATTGGGATATTCATTATTTCAATACCATAAAGAATCCAAACAACAGAGCCTACTGTTAAAATTAGATAAGTAGTTATTGCGATATCTTTTGCACTTTTTGTTTTAAAGATTTTGTAAATTTGTGGAAGATTTGCAAATCCATTTATCACCCCAAAAATTGTGGCGAGTGTTGCTAATAATGTCATAGGATACCAAAATATTCAAATCCTTTTAAAGTTTTTGAAAAAATCTGGCTTTTATTTTTATCGTTCTCAAATCTAAAAATTGAATATTTTAGAAAACTTAATAAAATAAAAAGATTATTGTTTTAATATGACAAAAGAGATTGAAAAATGGTGGGATGAAGCATCAAGGGGTTATCAAGATGATTCAAAAATTAGAACCAAATCTGCTCATTATGGACCCTATGCACCAGATGAAAATAAGCTTAAGTTATTGGGAAATGTTAAAGGAAAAGAGATTTTAGAAATTGGTTGCGGAGGTGGACAATGCTCTATTGCATTTGCTAAACAAGGGGCAAAATGCACAGGTTTAGATTTATCAAAAGAGCAACTTAAGTATGCTAAAGAATTGACAAAAAAAGAAAAAGTTTTGGTGAAATTTCTGAAACACGATATACAGACACTCAAAGGTATTAAATCAAAAAATTATGACATTGTGTTCTCAGCTTTCGCGCTGCAATATGTTCCTGATTTGACAAAATGTTTCAGAGAAGTATATAGAGTTTTAAAGAAGAATGGAATATTTGTATTCAGTTTTGACCATCCTTTTTATTCAAGTTTATCTCATAAAACATTTAAGATGAAGTTAAATTATAATAAAGCAGGAAAAGTCGAAGAAATTGAAACTTGGCCAGATGGTTCTAAACATACATTTGTTGCTTATAGAAGAAAAGTTAGCGATATCTTTGATAGTCTTCTAAAAGTAGGATTTTCAATAGAAAGAATGATAGAACCCTTTGATAAAAAGACAGAAAAGGCTTGGAAAGAAGGAAATTGGAAAGAGATATATCCACCAAAATTAGTTGAAATGGTTTGTCCAACAATAATTTTCAAAACAAAAAAGAAATAATTCTAGCGCACGTCTTTTGGTAGGACAGAAAAAGAGAGGCACTTATATCCATCTTCTAAGAAGTAGGTTTTGCTTGTTGCATAAGGTAAGAAATGTGTATTTTGGTTTATATATATTTTTATTTTAGATTGAGTTGGGTATAAAGCTAAATTATTTTCCTTCATCAATACTAATTGGAATACTAACCCAGGTAGTTTTTGATTCATCAGATTGGTTTGTATCAAAATAGTAGAATGTATTTGGTTCAGAGTTGTCCAATGTTGGGAATAGGATTCTTTTACTATCCATTATCAAAACATCTTTTTTTGCAATTATATTCTGAGCAAAAAGTTTAATGAATCTAAATTCACAAGGATATTTTTCATTGGCCATACAAGAAACAACATTCAAGTTTGAACTGTCTTTTATTAACAAAACAAAATTAATTTCTTCTTCTTTTTCAATGTTCTCAAATATGATGTTACACCCTTTACTTTCAAAGTAGCCACCACAATCTTTTTTTACCATTTTTGGACTATTTACAATTAATTCTGGTGTAACTGAAGATCTTATGTCGATTACTATTTTATCTGCTTTTTTAGTTCCAACATTCTTTAATGCAAATGTATAATATGAACAGTCTGGACAATTATTAAAATCAAAAAATATATTTGAAATTACACTTTCATATTTATCAATTTTTTCTTTATCTGAAGCATTTAAAAAATACAGGGTTGCCCAATCAGTACCTAAGAAATATAAAAAATAAAAATTTTGCATATTAGTTCCAAATTCGGTTATATTACTATTCTTTAAAATCATAACATTAGATAAAATATTTGGTTTTGGACCGAATGTATCGTCAACATAAGAGAAAAATGGTTCTAAACCATAACGGGAAAAAAGAAAAGTTATTATAAAAATAATAATGGACCAGATAATTAACTCTCTTTTATTTTGTTTAGATTCAATCCAAAATTTATATATATTTATTCTCATATAATTAATCTAATTACTAGAAAATTTGATCTATTTTAAATATTTTTTTATTTTATGATTTTTTATGAATAAAGCTGAAATGTTCATAATTGTAAGAGACCTGCCTTTTGATACAAAAAAAGAAATCTATAAAGAAGATAATACTAAACTATTTATTTTAAGACCTTCAAAACTACCAGCAAGGTTTAAAAATTATGATCCAAAAAAGAATTTTCAACTCTGGCTTAATGATGGACATAGAGATTTTATCCCAAATCATTTAAGAGTATTAATAGATTTAAATCTTAGAGTAAGATGTCGTCCAGATCTAAAAAAACAATTATTATTAGCATTTGATAATATATTCTACGGTAAAGACCCTGAAGAAGAGCTTAAAGAGCTATCAAAAGAGCATTTTGAGCACTTTCTTAACCCCCTTATGATTATTGGTTATTCTGCTCAAATTTTTTTAATAGAGCAAGAAATAGCATATAATAAAGAAAGTCATTTTGAGCCATTGACTTTATTTTTCCAAGGATGGGTAAGAGAATTTATTGATAATCCAAAAGAAATAGATAATTTATGTATGAGTGTATGTAATAGACAACCCCCCTTAACAAAATATACATTTAGAGAAAATAAAAAACACAAGAAATATGTTAAAAATTTAAAACCTCTCTGGTATATAGAAAAATAACTATTTATTATGATTAAATCCTATACGTTTGTAGAAAAAGATAAATTTTCTAAGAAAGGAATAGATGTAGTTTGCGCTTATCTTAATTCTCTAAAAAAAACAATTAAAATAAAAAACGTAGAAGGAGATAGAAATTATCAAAAGAATGACATAGACTTGATTTGGATTTACAAAAAAGAAGATACAGATCTTATGATCTCTGTAGAAGTTAAAACAGATAAATACACAACAGGAAATTTTTGGTTAGAAACATTAAGTAATGAGGAAATCGGAACTCTTGGTTGTTTTTTGAAAAGTAAAGCCAAATATTTATTTTATTACTTTACTGAATGGGATAGTATGTATATAATTCCTTTAAAAAAAGCACAATCTTGGTTTCTTAAAAATTTGAGTAGATTTAGGGAAAGTAAAACAACTACAAAAGATGAGAATGGAAATTACAAACACACAACAGTTGGAAAACTTGTTCCAATTAAAATTATAATAAAGGAAATAGAAGGAATTAAGTTAGTAAAAGATGTTTCAAAAAAATTTAAGGTTCAAAAATAATTTTGGATTCTTCTTTGGTTAATGTTTTTTGATCTGTTTTTAGTCTTTTTTTAATAATATCAATATATTTTTTATCTTTCTCTATCCCTATAGAGCTTCTATTTAATATTTTAGCAACAGCAGAAGTAGTGCCAGAGCCAACAAAAGGATCTAAAACAGTATCCCCTTTATCTGTACAAGATAAAATAATTCTTCTCATTAATTCTTCGGGTTTTTGGGTTGGATGCTCTCCAGCCCATTTTTCTTTTTTAGGAGTTAAAGGTATAGACCAAACATTTCTTGTTTGTTTTCCCTTTGGATTTAAATTATCTTCAATTAACTCTTTAGTATCTTGATAATTAAATTTCCACTTTTTCCCTTTTCCATTTTTAGAAGCCCAAATTAAATGCTCTGTACTTTCTGTAAAAAACCTACAAGTTATATTTGGTTGAGCATTAGGTTTAAACCAAACTACACTATTATTAAGTTTAATATCTTGATGAAATTGTTGAATAATAAATCCTATTTGGTAGATATTATGGAAACTTCCAGAAATCCATAAACTTCCTCCGTGTTTTAAAACCCTAAAACTTTCTTTAAGCCATTCTTTATTAAATTTAAAAAAATCATCTTTAGAAAATATGTCCCATTCTTCTTGCATAGTAATATGTTTGCTGTATTTCCAACCTAAACCTTTCTTTTTGGACATATTATAAGGTGGATCAGCAAATACTAAATCTATAGATTCACCTGGAATAGATTTTAATACTTTCAAAGCATCACCTAAAATTATTTTATGTGTTGTCCTCATCTTTCCTCTTTTTTAATTTTTTCCACATGGCAATAAATTTCTCTTTATCCTCCTTACTAGGCTCTACTTTATCCTTATCTTCTTTAAACCCGCCTAATGTAAACTTTTTAGGTCTATTTTTATAATTCCTTTTACCACTACCCATCTTATTTTCTCCGAGGTTTATTCCAATAAGGAGATTTACATTTAGGACAAACTAAAGGAACTTCGTTAGAATTTCTAGGTATCCATTTATGAGTACAGCGTTCACAAATGTAACCTTTTAGTTTCACCTCTCCCACTTTACCTAGTAGTAATATACCATTAGTATATAAAAACGAGTATAATATAAAATATATTTTGTAAAATTAAATTTCGACACCCTTACACCAAATACATCCAAAAATTTATTTAAAATTAATATAAGATGAATGATAAATTGTGAATGTAGAAAAAGAGTATTAATTAAAGAATTATTAATAACATCGAAAGAATTAAATAATTTTCTAGCTTAATCTATAATTAAAAATGCCTTATAATATTGAAACAAATTGTCCAAAGTGTGGTAAAAAAGCCAAAGGTATTAGTGAAATAGAAGAAATATTTGGCTTCAGAATAGTAAATGGGAAAAAAAATACCCCAATCTTATTGTAAGGGGTGTAGATGAATACAAAATCAATTAAAATGGATAAGGTAAATATTAACAAATTATTAACAAATAAAACTGAATTTTTTGATATATTGAAAGATAATATAGAAGATTATGGGGGGAAATATTCTGAAATTATTATTCATGGACCAAAAATATACAAATTATTGTGTAACCTACTTGAATCAAAAAATATTTCTTCAAATGATAGAAATAAAATATGTAGTGCAATTGCTTATTTTATATTACCTAAAGATGTTTTTCCAGAGGAAGTTTTTGGCGCTAAAGGCTATATCGATGATATTTATTTATGTTTGTATATCCTTAGAGAAATAGAAAAAGAATACGAATTAGAAGAGTTATTCCCATACTGGGAAGGGGATATAGATTTATTAAAAAAATTACTTAAAGAAGACTATGAAAAAATTGATAAAGATCTAAATTATATTCTAAAAGAGATCTTAGAGTATATAGGATTACATTAAATTCTACACAAAGAATGAGAATGTGAGTATTTTTTAATTTTAAATTTTAAAGAAAATTCATTTGACCATTTAAACATAATATTTACTAATTCTTTTACCCTTTTTCTATATGGTTTTGGATCATCCATCAAAGAATCATGTAAAATCGAAGAATATTCTCCAAATAACATTTCATTTTTAATAATAGAATTTTGCCACATAAATGAATCACTTGAAAGAAAGGATATTTTTAATTTGCTTTTCAAATTAAGTAAAGATTCATTTTTGGATAAATTGAATAATAACATATCATGGATCATTTCAGGGAATTCAAATTTTTTATTTTTATAATTATCTAAAAATATTTTAGGAGAATCACAAAATGGAAAATCTGCTACCAAAATATTCTTTTCTTTCTTTTCTATATTTTTATCATAATAATCCATCTTTTTAAGTTCGGATCTTAACAGATTTTTTATACCATCAAATTCTTTAATTTTTTCAGAAATAAAATTAAAAATATTATCATCTACAGGGGTAGATAATTTTAATATTTTTAATATATCAAATAAATACTCTTCATTAAGGTTATTTATAGATACTGCTTCAATATTAGAATCTTTTATAAAACCAAGACCTGAATTTGTTATATTTGCACTACCAATAATTAATTCTTTCTTGTCTTTTACAAGTATTTTAAGATGTATATTTTTATTTATATAGAATTTATAATTTAATGTCTTCAAGTAATTGTAGATTTCTAGATCTGAACTTCCCATGACAAGATCTTCTAATCTCCATCTTGCAATGATAATAACTTTAATTTTTTTTGGAACCTTTTCCAATATTTTTTTTAGAGCATTAATTTTTATGTAGGGACATATAATAATTAATTCATTTTTTAAATTATCTAAAAAATTAAAAAAAGAAGTATATACTTTAAAAAATTTAAGTTCTACCATTATTAATTTTTATTGGATAAAGTTTTAATTTTATTAATTATTTCTTGGATTTCTTTTAAGGTTTCTTTTTCTGATTCTCCCAATTCCTCAAAATCCTCGCCCAATTTTATTTTTTCTAATTCGATTAAAGCATATTCTAATGATAATGCTAAAGTTCTTTCATTAATTTTTGCTTTTATATCTCCTTTAACACTTGAAGGTTGCTCTCTTTCTTCATAAATTCTTCTTTTATCTTCATCATCACCTTTCGCCACTATATATGCAAAATCTCTAAGATTGGATTCTCCTGCAGAAGCTTGTGTTATAACAGGATCCTTATCATCTTTTCCACAGACTAGATCTATAAATTTATCTGCTCCCTCCTCACTAAAAATAAATAATTCATCATCAAATTCAAATTCATTCTCTCTTAAAGTTTTATTATTTACCGCATCGTGTATAATAGCAAATTTGGATTCTAGATCATAATCAATTAATATTTTTAATTGAAGATATACTCTATAAGCTCTTAATTTATATTTAACTTCGGTTGGTTTTAGGGAATATAAACTAGCAATTTTTTTTGCTATTTTTGCATTATAACTAAATTCTTCAGGTATATTCTCGCATTCATTTTCACTACAAAATTCTTTCATATATCTTTTATAAAGATTAAATGAAGAAGGTAAAACATTCCAATCCATTATGGAACCATGATGTCTAATCCCCAATATAAAATCAATATCATCTGAAGAATTGTTAGTTAAATCAAAACATTCTAAAATCTCTAAACTTTTAATTGTATCTTCACTAAGAATATCTTTTGGTTTCCCTTCATTATGTTTTTGCAATAATACCTTGGCTGCAGTTATTCTCCTATTACCTTCTATAACCAAATATTTAGTTTTAACTTTTCTAACAAAAATATTGTCTACTGGTACAAATCCTTTAGATTTCATTGAATTTATTAATTCTTTAATTTCAAAATTATTTTTTGGTGATACCATTCTTCTAAAAGTTTCTTCTTGAATATCTTTATCTTCAATTTTTCCATCTGGTGTAATTTCGTCTTGGTGTTTAGAAAATCTAGGATTATTTGCATCTAACAACAATTCGTTTATTTTTACATTAATTTTTTTTAGATTTAATTTTTCTAATTTATTCATTTTCTTTTCCCCCAATATTAAAATAAAAATTTTTTATTTCATCTTTTGAAATAGATACCATGCTTTTTAAATATTTCAGTGGTAAAGGTACGTTGTTCAAAAGAGATATATTTTCAGATATAAGTTTTTCGTGGTCTTCTACTCTTTCATTATTTTTAATATCATATAATATTTCTATAAAATCTTTACAAAATTGTAATATTTTCTCATCTGCATAAAATCCCTCATAACTACCCAGTATCAGTGGGAATTTAATAATATAAACTCTGTTATCCTGCAAATTATTAAATTCATCTTTCAAATATTCTTCATTATAACAACCAGCTATAAATTCTAAAAACCCGTCAGGATATTTATTGATTTTAGTGAAAGTTACATATTTTAACCTTTCAACCTTTATTTTATTTGAGATATCATTAAAAGCTTTTTTAAGTGAATTAAAAAAATCTACTCTAAATGGTCTATCTTTAAAATATTCATCATCTTTTGGAATTTTTATTTTATCGAAAAATAAATAATCATGATTTGCTTTATAATATTCTTTAATATTATTTGATAAAATATTAAATACATTGGTATAAAAAGATCTATTATTTGGGACAATAAATAAAGGGTACCATTTTGTATCTTTCTGAATTTTAGAATTTGCATTAAACAGTAAAATAGAAACATTTTCAAAATCTTCTAGTGATGGAATATTGTTAAAATATTTTTTGTCAACATTATGATTTTTTAGAAGATCTTTTATTTTTTCTTTAAAAGATTTTAAATCATAACATCCTTCATCAATTATAATTGGTTCTAAATAATCAGAAATATCTGCAAATAGCCATTTGTTATCAATTCTGTACCCTATATTTGGTAAATCATCCATTAATTCTAAAACATATGCTTTTTCATCTTCTCCTTGTTTTGGTGTCCTAACAACCCTGCCAACACATTGCACATAATATAGGGTGGACTTTGTTGGCGTAGCCATAACAATAGTATTTATAGAAGGATCATCATATCCTTCATTAAGCAATCTGCAATTAATTAAAATAGAAGATCTTAATTGCTTATGTTTTTTTAAATAAATATCATTATCTATATTTTGTTCATTATTATCTCCGCTATAAATATAACCTATGTGTTCATATGGTTCGTTTAAAAATTTATTTCCTTTTACAATTACATCATAAAGATCTTTAACATGTTTATTAGACCCTGCAAAAATTACAACCTTTTTGTAAAGGTTATACATTTTATTTTTAAAAAAAAGATCTGCAATAAATTGATTCCTAGCTTCAGTATTAAATTTATCTAATTCTGTATTTCTATCGGATAAGTTTAAAGAAGTTGCATAGATAGTATTACCAGTAAATTTTTTACAGAATATTGGTAAAATTATTACCCCTTTCCTTACTAATTCTTTAAAAGTAATAGAATAAGAAATTTTTTCGAATTCAAGTTCAGATTCATCTGTCCTTGTAGGTGTAGCTGTTAATCCTAAAATCCCTATCTTTTTTTTAAAAAATTTTTTATATGTATTTGCTGCAGAATGATGAGCTTCATCAATAATTAATAATTTATATTCTTTTTCCTTATCTTCTCTTAAAATTTTTCTAGCTTCATCTTTCATGCATACCTTTAACATTTTAGAAAGATTTTTATTAAACTTAAATTTATTTTTATTTTTTTCACTATCTCTTTCATCTTCTGTTTGTTTTTTTAATTGAATACGGTGAGTAGCCCACATTACTTTTTCTCCCTTGGACAAAAAACCATTTTCATAAAGTGCATTTACAGTTCTAATGGCAATTATTGTTTTTCCTCCCCCTGTAGGAACCACCAATAAATTTTTAGAATTGGAATTTTTATTAAAATCTTTTATAATATTGTTTATAGCATCCTCTTGGAATGAATAATCTGGTTTTAATTTTGCCATTCTCTACTCTTTCCTACTCAAGCTCAATCTAAAAGCCTTCTCCTTTTCTGTTAATTTTATTATATCTTCATCTATTTCTTTTTTCACAATTTTTGGACCTAATTTTAAGTAATTCAAACTAGATAATTCTTCATAAAGACCTTTTTCCTTAAGAATTTTTATCAATTCTTCTTTATTTTCTGGGTAAACAATCTTATCATATTCTTTTACAGAACATTTTTTATTAGAACCAAATACAATATCAATTTCTTTTTGCTTAGCAAAAGCAACTAATCTTTCTTTAATCTCTAAAAGATTCTCTTCCCTTTCTTTTTTCTCTGCTTGTAATCTAGCAAACTCATCTACCAATATAACACCAGCATCATCTTTAAATTCTTCAACAGTTTTATCTTCAAACTCAACCTCATGCTTAAAAGAAGGGCACATTTCTTTATAATCACAATAATTACATAATCCGCTCATACTTCTAGAATAATCTTCACAATTCTCAATTTCTTTAATGGAATTAACTATTTCTTGCTGTAATTTATCCAGTTGTTCTTCTGTTCTTTCAGAACTAACCTCTTTGTTAAAAGCAAGCATATGCCACAATAGAACAACTTTTTTAGCATCTTTGAATTTATTTTTGACCCAAATTGAATACATTGCTAATTGTTTATCAGAATCTGCTTCTTCTTGATTTTTTAATCTAGAATTTGTTTTATAATCCATTACATAATAAACATCATCTTTGCAGCCCAATTTGTCTATTCTTATGTGATATTGGTTTCCATCTGGTAAGTCCATTCTATCTTGTGTTTCTAATCCAAGAATTGTTATTTGATCAAATGGGTTATATTGATTATAATAATCTGTAATGAATTTTTCCCCCATTTTTTTGTAATTCTCTGCAGGATAATCTTTTACTATCCTAATATCTTCTGTATATTCTTTATCCCATAATTCATTATAGAAATCTAATAATTCTTTTAATTTGTTTAATTTTTGATATTTTAGATCTTTGTAGAGTTTTTCTAATGTTTGGTGCACTAAATCTCCCATAAATGCTTCTATTGAAGTTTGAACATCTGGCTTAATTCTATCTATGTATTGTAGTTTAAATTTGTACCTACATTGTTCAAAAGTGCTAATTCTTGAGTTTGAATAACATGTCATTTTATTCAATAAATATGGATATTTCAATTATATAAACTTTACCACTGGCCCGTAATGCCCATATTATACTGCAATTAAATAATGTTTACATATAAAATTATTGAAGCATAATCTTCACCAAACATTTATAAAACATTTTTTTATCTATTTTTTTATGATATTGTTAAATTTAAATATTTGGAGGTGAAAGATGAGATATTCATATAGACATACTCGGTATAATGGAAAAGGTATGAACAGAACTCAAAGAAATGCAATTAAAAGAATTGTTGTTAGAAATGTTTTAGGTAAAGTAATATCTACAAAAGATAATATTGCTGATGGAATAACTTTAATTCGTGGTAAAAGACTAAAATTATAATGGGTACAACAAAAACAATAATGATAATATTACAACTTACATTTATAGTTGTAGCAGGTTTAATTATTTTAGATGCTCTTAAAGAAAATTCAAGTGAAGAGGTAAAAGAAATTATTGAAAGCGGTGAAAGAGGAATTATCAGTTTTCATACATATTTTTTAATTGCTATTGGTATTATTGGAACAATTTTATACCTTAGTGGTTTTTTTGATAAAATAGAAAGAGTTTAAACCATCTATCGCTTGTTTTTCCTAAACCCTTACTTTAACAACCCTAAACTCTTCAGGATATTTCTTAACTTTCTTATCACAATCTTCTTCTTTTTCAGAACATAAAACTTCATAAATAGTTCCAGACGTCAAATCAACAATATCAGCTCTAGCACCATTCAAAAAAATAGCTTCACAAATAAACACATGATTAATCTCTTTTAACCATCTACAAAGATCTAACTTCTTAATGATATGAGCTCTAGTTTCATTGTTATGCCATCTTAAACAATTAAGTTTTCTATTACTATGTCTAATATGCTGTAATCTAGAATTAACACCACTATATTTCTCTTTTAATCTTTCTACTTGCTTTTCATAA
>SDBV01010993.1_pt1 | contig 11797 bp, 10 predicted proteins | sample 2277081 | NCBI WGS metagenome assembly SDBV01 (sample SAMN10402039, study PRJNA504765) | marine sediment metagenome | isolation source: marine sediment core GS10_PC15, 223 cmbsf | place: Arctic Ocean: Southern Knipovich Ridge | collected 2010
CATCCTCTCGAGAAGTTAAAACAGGTTTTTTCCTGTGCAACACTAAGTCTTTGGACTTTGTTTAATTGCACAGCAGAGAGCAACAAGCTGAGGTGGCACTCGTTGGTCTGTTGTCTTTTCTCTGTCTTAACGACTACTAACATTATTTAAATCTCCCTGTTAGTTCTCTGGTCAACCAGTTGCCCTTGATCCTCACGGTTCAAGCCCCTTCCTTTAGGGAGGGGTGATTGACGTTTACTCCTTTTCAAAACTTTATATCTAGATTACTTATCATTTAGATGTTTTTCAAGAAAAAGCTTTTAATCTTGTCCCAAAAAAGAAAAAAGATGCCGAGGGCTATAAAAGGAATGCTTAGATATTGTCCCATAAGTAAAAATGAATCAGTCTCTAAAATAGCTGATTGTCTTACTTTTAGAAATTCAATAAAAAATCTAAATCCATTAGCTAAAATGAAAAAAATACCAAATATCTTTCCCTCTTTTATAAGAAAATACTTTCTATAGCTCAAAATAAGCAAAAGCCCAAAAAGTATTAAATAAAACAGTCCTTCATATAATTGCACAGGATGACGAGGAACGATTGTTACATTTTCCATGGGAGAACCAAAAATAACCGCCCAAGGAAGACTTGATTGAACTCCCAAAATCTCTTGATTGAAAAAATTACCCATTCTTATAAAAAAGCATGTTAGAGCTATTGGTATACCTACAAAATCCAATAGATGAACATATCTAAGTCTAGGAGTGAATTTCTTCAAATAATAACAAAATATAAAAAGAGCTATTAAAATAGCAATGGCAGCTCCATGAGATGCTAAGCCACCTTGCCATACTTTAATAATATTAATTGGATTTTTTAAATAGTAAGATGGTGATTCATAAAAAATTAAGTGACCTAATCTTGCTCCAATGATTGTTGCTATAACAATATAGACAATTCCTGTATCTGTAATTTTTATTAGTTTACTTTTAGTTGAGAGTATTGCTTTTGAAAACGCATATTCTAAAAAAAGTCTATTCTTGATTTTACCATCAATATATAAATTTAAAAGTTCTAAAATTTTATCATTAGCATCTAAAATATTTTCATTTTTAGTTTTTTCAAAAAAGAATTCAGATACTTTTTTTTGCTCCTCAGTTTTAGGGTTTTTCAACTCCCCTCTTAAAATATCAAATGATAAAATATCCTTATCAGTAAAATTTTCAAAAAGATAAAAATATCGTCTTAAAATAGAAATAAAAATATAATAACTAATTATAAAACCGATTAAAAAAAAGAGGGAATACCAAACAATTGGAATATTCAAATAAGGGATTGTAAAAATTTCTTTTTTAGGGTTCCAATAAAAATAACTTAGCATGTAAATGCTCCTTAAGTTACAACCAAGTATATAAAAAATTAATCTATGTTAAAAGTTAAAATTTTCACAATTCATAAAACCAAAGAAAATTGGTTAAATGAAGCAATAGCTGAGTATGAAAAAAGACTCACAAAAGATATCAAATTTGATTGGCAAATCTTAAAAGATGAAAAAGATCTGATAAAAAAAGTTTTAAAAGAAAATTTTTATATCTGCTTGGATGAAAAAGCAAAAAGTTTTACAAGTATAGAATTTAGTAAAAAGATTATTAATTTTTTTGAAAATCATAAATCAAAAATTTCATTTGTGATTGGATCAGATATTGGACTCTCTCAGATAATAAAGACAAAAGCAAATTACACCATGTCATTATCTAAGCTTACATTTACCCATCAAATGGTAAGGCTAATACTAGTGGAGCAACTATATAGAGCTTTTCAAATTTCTAAAAACACAAAATATCATAAATAATTTTTTATAATCATCGACAAAAAAACTAAAGATCCCATACAATTTTAAGCTATAAAATAACTATTTTTAGAATAAAAAAAATATATATATAGGAGGCTTTCAGCCATGAATCTATCTTTAGTGTTTTCAAGAATATTTTTCTTTATACTCAGTGTGTTTTTCATAACTATTTATATGGTAGGTGCTACCGTCGGAGATGTAACAATCAATGCTGCTATTGGCGTAATTATAGGCGTTGCCTTTGCTTTTTTACTTTTTGGATTTGATATTTTATTTAGAAGGTTCAATTTAAGATCATTTAATATTGCTATTGTTGGGCTTTTCATCGGTTATTTAATGGGTCAAGCTCTAGTTTTAATTTTAAATACAATATTGCATATCAGCTCTAAAACATTTATTTTAACTCCACACTTTTTAGAAATTACGAGAATAGCCCTTTTCTTATTTGGTTTATATCTAGGAACACTCATGACTATAAGAGCGTCCGATGAGCTCTATATTAGTATTCCTTTTGTAAAATTCACAGCTATAGCTCAAAAGAAAAAAGATCTATTAATTGATTCTTCAATTTTAGCAGATTCAAGAATTATTGACCTTGCATCATCTGGCCTTGTAGATCACCATTTGGTGATACCTAGATTTACAATAAAAGAGCTCTATGCTCAAGTAGAAATGGGAGATGAACAAGGTAAAGTCAAAGCCAAAAGATGTATTGAAACACTAAAAAAATTAGAAGAAATTCCTACTTTAGAACTAAGATATAATGATACCGATTTCCCTGAAATAAAAGATCAGACATCAAAGCTATTTAGATTAGCTAGATTACTGGATGCAAATATTTTAACAGCGGATATCTCAAGAGTTCAAAGCGCATCGATCGAAGGCATTAAAATAATTAATCTACATGCTTTATCTAACGCTTTAAAACCATTAATGCAAGCTGGAGAACAGATAAAAATAAAGATTCAGCGCTACGGCAAAGAGCCTCGCCAGGGCGTTGGTTATTTAGAAGATGGAACTATGGTTGTTGTAAACGGTGGAGGCGACTTTATCGGTGAGGTTATAGACGCTCAAGTTTTGTCTGTTAAACACACTTCTAGCGGTAGAATGATTTTCTGTAATGCTTTTGATCATGAGGGCTACGTTGAGGGCAATGATGATACGCAAAGAGAAGAAGAATACGAAGAAGAGCCAGATGACGAATATTAAAGGAATTGGAACTGATATTATAGAAATTGAAAGGCTGCGCTTAGTTATTAAAAGAAAGGGAGCTCCCTTTTTAGAAAAGATTTTCACTGAAGCTGAGAGAAAATACTGCATTAAATTCAAAGATTCGACAATACACTACGCAGCTAGATTCTCTGCTAAAGAAGCTATAGCAAAGGCTCTAGGAACCGGTTTTGGAAAGGATCTTTCTTTTTTAGATATTGAAATAACAAACGATGAAAAAGGCAAACCTTTAGCCAAGCTTTCAAAAGAAGCTGAAAAGAAATTTAATAAGCCTGAAATATTGATTAGCATCTCTCATACCGATGCTTTAGCTATAACTTTTGCAATTTATCAATAATTTATTATTTTTAAGATAAAGGATCTTCATGAGACAATTGAGACTTTGCTTGTTTAATCTTTAGCCAGGGCAATTTCTTTCCAACGCTCAATTACAGCTTTTAATTTACCTAAAGTCAGTTTAGTTTCAATACTACTTTCATCTGGAACAAAATCAATTTTTTTAGACTTAATAGAATACACCATCATCGGAGAAGATATTTCTATTTCTCTTTCCACAGGGACAAAACGAAGTAATCTTAAATCTTTTGCCTCATCGCTCGAAAATTCGATAGGTTTTTTAAATTCTTTTTTAAGTTTATCAAAAAAAATAAAATTAATTGTTTTGATAACTCCATTTTGTTTTAGAGCTTGTAAAACTGGCAGCTCAAACTGCCAAAAATGATTTCCTACTCTTATATAATCTTCATTTACTAAATCATCTGAAGACACATAGACATTAACATTCTTTTTTGCTTGAGACGCTAAATGTTTACAAACAAATCTTCGAAAAGTTCTGGCAAAATCGTTAGAAAATTTTATTTCATCTCCAAGAAGTATCTGTCCTGACAATTCAAATAAAACAATGTATGCTGGAATTTTAAGATCAACTAAAAAATCTTTTTGACTTTCATCATTAAAAATAAACTCTTTTACATCTTTTCCACTCCAATAAGAGATTTGTTTGTGAGGTGGAATTGCATCAAATCCATTTTTTACTAATATCTGAACCAACTCATTAATTTTGTCTAAATAAAAATCATCATCAAATCCATCATTAGAAGATATTGAATCTAAAAGCTGAACTAATTGAATATAAAACTCATCAAACTTTGTTTCATCCAACACAAAGTCTCGCATATGATAATAAATTTCATCGACAGGAAATGGTAATCTACTGATATCAAATAATTTAAATTCAGCTTTATATTCTGGTAAAAAATATTTTCCAGCATTAATTCCATTAAGTAAAATTGCTTGGAAAGAACCCTTTTTATCGAACATTACATCTGGGAAAGATTCAACCGAGAAATTAGCCGATAAACTCGCACTATTCTCAAAACTCAATGCTTTAGATATTGAACTCATATTATCTCGCTTTATTAATTATAATTTTTATATATACTAATTATTATAACAAATAAGCATATTTTAATTCATTAACTATTTTATTTAATTTACTTAAACATAAAAGGTTAATAATAAATGACTTGCGTCATATCATTCCGAGGAGCATGTATTGGAAAATATTTAGAATATATAAAGTTTTTTTTTAATTAATAGCTCTTAAATAATCATTGATCAAAATGAAAACGGAACTAAATAGCTAACAGAGAAAAAGTTAACGTTTTCAGGGCATCTTTTAGCTAAAACTCTTCTTTTATACTCAAAGCTAAGAGTACCCCAGACGCTTAATCGATAACCATATCTAAAACCGAGATCTATGTTTCTCTCTCTTATTTTTCCATACCCATCGAAATTAAAAACATCCACAAACTCTCTTTTGCCATATCCATGCATAGCATCAACAAACAGAGACCACTTTCTTTTCTCATTTAAGTTGCCTTCTAAAGCAAAATTCCCTCTAAGCCAGGGTGAACCCTTGTTTGCGACTCCAACAGCGCCATAAAACCAAAATCTAAACCTCCAGTAATCTAATCTCGAAAACTCTTTTCCAAAAGCTAAATTCAATTCAAAATCAGAATTTGCATGGTATAAGGTAGAGACATCTTTTAAGCTATCAGATGATACAATTCTGAAATTTCCACCTAAAGCAATACTTAAAGGATCTCCTAAAATATCATCTTTAAAAAGATACCTTGTTTGAAAAGCTACCGATCTAAAACCAAAGTTTTGACGAGGAGTTTGAATAAACTCTAAATCAGAGTCTATACTCCACTGCAAAGATGGAGAAAAAGACATATTAAAATGAACTAGATTGTTATTAGAAGAGTTATCTGGTTGAACAAGTGCTGCATCGACTCTATTGAAATGATAATAAGTATATTTACTTAAAAAATGAAATTCAAAAACATCTCCAAACCAAGGAGCTCTCTCAAGTGAATAACTCGAGCTAATAAAAAATATACTAATAAGAAGTAATATTTTTCGCATTAATTTAAATACCCTTTTTCTAGAAGATATTTTTCTGTATCTAAAGCTGCCATACAGCCAGAGCCTGCTGCTGTAATTGCTTGACGATATGTATAGTCTTGAACATCCCCTGCTGCAAAAACACCCTCGATAGAAGTTTTAGTAGAGCCTTTTTCAACTTTAATATAACCATTGGGTTCTAATACAATTTGATTATTTAAAAATCCAGTATTAGGGCTATGACCTATTGCAAAAAAAACGCCTGCGGCCTTTCTTTTTTCAGTTTTATTCGTTTTATTGTTTTTCAAAATAACTTCTCTTACAACTGTGTCTCCTAATATTTCTATTATCTCAGAGTTCCATAAAACTTCAACTTTTGGATGATCTATTGCTCTTTTAGCCATAATTTTAGAAGCTCTAAGAGAATCTCTTCTATGTACGATATAAACTTTTTTTCCGTATTTTGTTAAAAATACAGCCTCTTCAACAGCGCTATCTCCCCCTCCGATTACAAAAAGCTCATTATCTCTGAAAATTGGAGCAGCCCCATCGCAAATAGCGCAAGCAGTCACTCCTTTTTGCCAAAACTCACCTTCTCTAGACCCTTTAATATCTAATCTTTTAGCGTTAGCTCCTGTCGCTATAATTATACTATTTGTTGAAAATATAGATTTTGTACCTTTTACCAGAAAAGGCTCTTTTGAGAGATCAACCTCCAAAACATCTTCAACAAGATTTGTAGTTCCAAATTTTTTTGCTTGAAGCTGCATGTTTTCCATAAGCTTCGGTCCTATTATAGATCCTGGAAATCCTGGGAAATTCTCAACTTCTGTCGTTGTCATGAGTTGCCCTCCAATAGGACCTGACATAAAACCTTCGAATAAAATGGGAAATAAATTTGCTCTAGCTGCATATATAGCAGCTGTGTAAGCTGCTGGGCCCGATCCAATTATGACTATTTTTTTTCTGTCCATATTTTTCCAAATAAATTTTATATTTTATAATACCTAAATTTAAGGAAAATGAGGATAAAAATTCCATCTATTTTTTCATGGAAACTTTATTAGAGCTTCAAATCGATTGTTTATGAAAGAAAAAAGCTGAGAAAAAATTCTACTTATTAATTTTTCTCATTTCAAAATATAAAATGTTAAAATTTAATTCAAATCAAAAATAATATCTTGGAATGATTAGGTAATCTTTTAAATTAACTTATTTAAAATGCTTTGTAGATCTCGTTACTTTTATATCTTAAGGCCTACGTTCGACCAACTCTAGCTTGAGTTACTTGATCTATAATGAGAAGACGGCTCTAAAAGCATTTTCAATCCAAATACAATACCTATTACTATAAAGGTCCTGTTTATCACTCTAAAAGCAATTCTATTTTTTGTTTGTCTTTCTTTATCTACACAATAAGTAAATTTAGTTAATGTTCTAGTTGATCTATTTTCCAAATCCATTCGTAAAGCATAATCAAGATAAACATGGGTATATCTCATAGCATTTAATTTCCAATGATCATAAAGGATCGTAAATTTACTATAAACAGGGGGCTTTTGATGCATATCTATAGCACGTTGCCATTGATCTCTAGATTTTGCATTTAATGGAAAGGGATTTGTTTTTAAAAAAAGCCTTGAAAACTCCTCAAATTTCCTTGTATAAATTCTATAAAAGAATCTACATTCTTTTGGATGATCTCTTTGTGTTTTAAATTCAAATGATAAATCTTTTTTTAAATCAATGTTATTTTTTAATTGAGCAATCAATGTTTCTAAAACATTAGGATCAATTTCACTTGATTTGCTTCTATCCACATAATAACTTTCAATCGTTTTGGCATCATCACCTATTGATAAATCTGAAACATCTAAACCTGAATTATCAAATGCATTTTGTAATTCTTTAATTTTAGCATGATTAAAACCTACTATATGTTCATAAAAAGAAATCGAAAACTGATTAAAATATGGTCTAACACTCATAAAACCCTCAATTTGCTTTAAAATATAGATAATATTTTACAGTATTTACTAATAATATACTATTTTTTTTCATAAATTTTATTATTTTATTTTTTGAAAAAAAACATTTTAACTCTATATAAACCAAGCTTAATGAAACCTCTAAATTCTAGTATTATGCTTCAAAAAAATAACTATAAAAAATATTATTCAAAATAATCTTGTAATTTCTTATTCAATTCATCAAATTTACCCATATCAATTTTTCCCTTATTACGAGTTTCTAATAGAATTAACGCTATTGTATCTTTCATATGCTTATTAATTTCTGCAAATTTTTTAGAATATTCTCTAAATATATGATATAGCGTTCTTTTTTCAGCTAATGATAGAGGTGTTTTATGTTTTATTTTAGCTCTGGTTATTTTATCTAAATGATCAAAATTGGTTTTTTTAAATTGTTTTTGCAATAGTAATAAATTTGGATTTCCCGCTGATTCTCTTAACTCTACTAAAGCTTCTCTTACAACAGTTCGTATAGCTGCCATAGTTTTAAAATCAAAAGCAAGCTTTTTAACTCTTTTTCTGCATTGAGGACATCTTTCATCAGTTTTTAAGAGATTTGTAATACTTAACAATTCAAAAACATGGTTACAATTAGTTATAACAGGAAACAACATAATATCTAGAGATATCGAACAAAAGAGGTCTGATTCCCTTTCTCGTTTGTTATGTTTGTCCAAGTAATATAAAAAATATTCTTCAGCTATGCGACATGTAGTTTTTATAGAATGGTGAGAACCTTCTTCTACATCTTTTAAAATTTGGAAATCTCTATAAAATTCCGTTGCATCATTTATTCCAGCTCCTATCGCTAAACCAGCGCCAAAACCAGATCCAGCAGCTCCACCAATAAGACCACCTAGGGCAGCTCCAGGGACGACACCAGGACCTCCTGATAAAGCTCCACCAACAACTCCGCCGATAGCCCCCCCGATAATCAAACCGGAACCTCCTCCCAGAGCAGCATAAAGAACCATTTTACCTACGGTTTTTCCTAATATTACAGTTGAAAGGCCTAAAATTAATTGAGTTTTTAACGAAGACTTCTCCATTTCACTTAAATTAGGCATGGCAGTATATGCTAAAGAAGCCGCCTTAAGTCCACTTCCATCTCTTCTAATTTCACCTACTACAGGTCCGAAAGATTCTTCAACTTCTTTTATTGAAAGCCTCTTATCTTTATGAGGACCAATTTCTAAAATTTCCCATCTTTTACTTCCATCAGGAGAAGCAATTAATGAAAGTTGCTTTCCAGAAAAAGGATCTGAGCACAAAGATCCATCCAAATATATTTCATCAAGTTCCCTCTCCTTATAATCGTGCGAGCTCCATTCTAATCCTTTAAAACATGTTGCCATAAAATGCCTCCTTTTTTATCGTCGTTAATTTTACAGAAAAGTTTATTATTTTTGAAATAAAATTTTATTTTTTTTCAAAAAAAATGAATTAATCACTGATAGATTATTAGATATATCAGCTAATATAATCACTTATTCCAACCTTGTAATTTACTATTTAATTCAGAAAATTGATTTATAGTTATTTTTCCTTTACCTAAATTGTCTGCGATCAACGAAGTCACTGCATTTTTTATATATGTAGAAACTTTATCAAAATTCATTTTATATTTTTTTGTAATGCAAAAAAGAGTTCTAGTCTCTTCTATAGAAAGTGCTTTTTTATTTTTAATCTTTTCAGTTGTTATTGAATTTAGCTGAGTAAAACCTCTTGTAGTAAAATGTATTTGCAATAACAATAACTTTTGACTGCCTGCTGATTCTTCAAGATATTTTAAAGCTTGAGTTAAAGCATCATGTATAGCTTTTATTGTTTGAAAATCTAAAATAGCCTCTTCAACACTCTCTCTACATTCAGGGCATTGTCTGGAAATTTTTAAACTATTAGTTAAGTTCAATAATTCAAAAACATGACCACAATTTGTTTTAACGGGAATCATCATTACATCTTTTGATATTGGACATAATATTCTTAAGCTCATTTCTCTTGAATTTACTTGTTCCAAAAATGATTCGAAAAAATTATGAGCAATGTTAATAGTGTTTCTTATCGATGAAGGGATACCTTCTTCAGTAGCTTTTAAAATTTGGAAATCCTTATATAATTCATCAACATTTTGAGAAAGCTTTACGTCACCATTTGCTGCATGTCCGGCTCTAGCACCAAGAAATATTCCGCCAACCGCTCCAACAACCATTCCTGCAATGCTTCCAAGTACTGTATATCTAATACTTTTCCTAAAAATATAAATAGCTGAACCTGCAATAAGTTGAGTTTTTAAACTAGACCTTTGCATATCCCTAATATCAGGAACGAAAGAATATGATTCATTTTGAGAAAAAAACCTTGTTACATCTGCGAAAGTATCAGCGGTCATTGGAGTGGTTGATAAATCTACAAGCTTCAAAACTCCACCTTCATTTTCATGCCCACCTGTTTTAGGAATTTTAAAATTTCTTGCACTTGGTGCTTCAACTTTATAATTTCTTGTTGCTGCAACAGCCATATATATCTCCTTTACATAATAATTATGAGTAATCTTAAAACAAAATACTCACATTTTAAGTTTAATATCTTCTTTTTTTACACAGCTTTTTATTCATCACTTTCATCTTCAACTCTTAATCCTCTATCTGTTTTAGCATCTTGTAAAATCTGTTCTATTTCTCTAATCGCTTCCAAATTGTCATCTTTTTGATTTTTTTGGTTTTTGATTAATAAACTTTTGATTTCATCTGACGAAAGAGTTGTTTTATTACATTCACAAATAACTCTAATAAAATCTGGCATAGTCTTATCAACAGCATAATCTAGAGGGCTATAGTCATCTTTATCCGATAGGTTAGGATCAATATCTTTATAAGATAATAATAATTTAGCGATCCCAAGCTTTTCTTTTAATACAGCTAAATGAAGAGCTGTATAACTATTATTGGGCTCTCTTTGATTTGTTGGCATATTAAAAGATAACAATAATTCAACTGTGGAAAAATGACCATTTTCTACAGCATGATGTAGAGGGTTTTTTTCATTATCAGCAAAAGGCTTAGAACCCGCTTGTAAGAGCTCTACAAAAGCATTACTGCCATACTTTGCAGCAATATCTAGAGGACTCAAACCTGCTAATTCATGTGCAGCTGTTGGATGAATAGGTTTAGATACATCAGCTTTTAAGCCATTTACCAATAAAGTAGCAATTTCTAATTGACCATTTAAAACAGTAATATGAAGTAAATTTAATCCCTCTTCATTTGGCAATTCAATAATTCCCCTTATTTTAGCGAGATCTCTAATTGCTTTTGCCATTTGCTCTACATGGGCAATATCTCCGATTGCACATGATTCATAAATATCTTTACATTGACTATGATCAAATCTTCTTGTCAAATCTTGGACTTGAGATGTGAGTTTTCCAATATGTGAAAATGATAAAAATGTTAATTGTTGATCACTGGATAGGAACTTTAATTCAGGATCTATTTGAAGTATAGTTTGTACACATTTATCTAAGAGAGTCATATTGCTTCTTAATAAAGAGTGTCTTGAAAGCTCAAACAACACTTTAACAGCTTTAGTTGAATTTTCTTGATTCATAAGAATTTTAGCTACTTCAAAATAAGCTTCACCATTATGAAATCTTTCCCAAAGTTGCATATATCTGCTTGTAGCGCGATCTAAATCTTTATCGTAGGCTTTTGCAAGTCTAAATAGTAAAGATTGTAAATGCTCACCTAAAAAGTTGTTATAGATTTCTTCTAGTCTTTCTAGAACATGTACATTTTCTTTAAAATGCACTAAAGCTCTTTGAGCTATAGTTTCAGCAGCATTCCATCTTCTCTCAGAAATATTAAAATCAATCCATTTTAAAAAGTATTGTAAGCTTTTTTCATTTTTTCCTGATTTAAGATAACTTTTTGTAATTCTTTCATAAATTTGCCCAGATGGTTTGAGCTCTACCATCTCTCTTAAACAAAGGCGTTTATTTTTTTTATCTTTTATTCGTTTATATACATTTGAGAGGTTTAGAAAAGCCTCTATCAATTCATCTATTTTTTTTTGTTTTTTCAATACCTGAATGCAAGGAAAATAATTCATTTGTTTTTTCAATACCTGAATGTAAGGAAAATAATTCAAAGGATTATCGGGATTTAACTTAAAAGCTTCCATTGCAAATCTTTCAGCAATAAGCACATCTTTTTTTAAAAAATGATTAGCCGCTGTTAAATAAACATTAGCTTTTTGTTGTTTATCTTGAATTAGATGAGCAAGTTTTAGATAA
>SDBV01010994.1_pt1 | contig 11797 bp, 28 predicted proteins | sample 2277081 | NCBI WGS metagenome assembly SDBV01 (sample SAMN10402039, study PRJNA504765) | marine sediment metagenome | isolation source: marine sediment core GS10_PC15, 223 cmbsf | place: Arctic Ocean: Southern Knipovich Ridge | collected 2010
TTATTATAAATGATGTAGAAATTAGAAAAGAATTTAATGGAATAAGAAGTTCTTTCTTCCATGTAGGAACAATGATAGGTCAGGTTGTTAAAATTTTAGAGGATTTAAGAAAAAAAGTTAAAAATTTAGAGGAATCATAATGCACGGTAAACAAGCCTTAATGATGACATCAGATCCTAAGAGCAACCAATCGTATGGGATTATTGCCGATTATATTATGTATAATCTTAGACAGAACTATACTTGGCATATTATGATCAACGAAAGAAGTTATGGTAAACCAAAGGATATGGGACATTACTGGGAATGGCATGCTGGACGATCTAGATTAGAAAGAAATTCTCAAATTATGCCAGACCTTATAGGAAAAATAAAACCGAATTTTCTTATGACAATTGACGATATTGATAGTGTGGGTTATGTGCATTCTTATAAAGGAGATAAAAACCTACCTTGGATTCAATATTTTCCAATAGATAATCATGATGTTAATGTTTTATATAATTCGGCAGTAGGGATAAGATCTTCTGATATTTCGGTTGTTATGAGTAAATTTGGGTATGATTTGGCTAAACAACACCAAATAAATATAGATAAATGTATATATCCTTTTATAGATACAGAAACTTATCGCAAATTTACACAACCTTCTAAAATAGAATCAGTAGTGAAATTCAAAAGAGATAATGGTTTACAAGATAAGAAAGTATTATTATTTGTGGGAAGACCTGGATGGAGAAAGAATATAGAACTATTAATAGGCGTTTTTAAAAGATTAACAGAAAAAAGAAATGATGTAGTTCTTTTCTTACATATGGACTTTAACGATCCTTGTGCAGAATTTAATATTTTTAAATTATTATATTCACATAAAATACCAGCCCAATTAGTTTCTCGGTTTGTTGGTTTTGACTGGCACACAGGAATACCAAAAAAAATGATGAGTTTATTATATAACGTAGCTGATATTTACGTATCTACTCATGGTGGAGAAGGATTTGGTTTACCTGCTGCTGAAGCTATGGCTACAGAAGTACCAGGTGTAATGACAAATTGTACTACTACACCAGAATTTTACCAAGATGAAAATGGTGAGTGGGTAAGGGGATTTGGAGCAAATATTACCAAACAAATTATAGATCATAATGTTAGAAGACCGTTTGTAGATATTGATGATTTTATAAAGAAAGTTGAAATTCTTTTAGATGATGAATCATTAAGGAAGGAAATGGGTAAAAAAGGACGACAGTGGGTTGTAAAGAACTGCTCTATTCCAGTAATTACTCGAAAGTGGAAAAGATTATTTAGAAAAATAGATGTAAATAAGGCGAGGATAATTGGCTGATATGAGTATTTATAGTATAAATTACGGCTACTACTATGGTAAATGTGTTGGATGTGAACGTAAGGAGGCTGTTAATCTTGATAATTTCCCAGAGGATTACCCAAAAGATAAAATGCTGTGTTGTGCTTGTGCTTCTTCTTATTACCACCACGTAGGAATACCAAAACCATCTAATATATGTAGTTATGCTGAATATTTCAATATAATGTGGTGGGATATTTATGGGAAAGGAATTGAAAAAGTTATGAGGCTACAATAATGAGATATAAAAAAGCAAAATTAATAGTAATTAAAGATTTCACAAAGAATATCAATGTATTTATTGATTTTGGTTGGAAATTCCGAGTTTATCCAAGATTAAGAAAACAAATGAAACAGTGGGCAAAGGAGATATTAGAAAATGAACTGCATTTATTGTAATAAAGAATTAACGGGAAGACAGACAAAGTATTGTTCAGATAAGTGTAGGTGGAGACACCATGAAAAAACACCAAAAAGAAAAGAACACTTTTTTTCTACTCTAAAAAATAATAATTTTACAGTAGAAGAGTTACTTTTAATAGGACAAGTAATTAAAAAAATAAGAGAGGATAGAAATGAAGTTTAAAAAACCAACAATACTGTTCAGAACCATAGTAGGTTCAAAAATGTGGGGACAGCATCATTCCGAATCTGATACAGATAAGTTTGAGTGCTATATATTCGACTCAAGGAGTTTTCTGCTCGGAGATAGACACGATAGATGTGTACGTACTGAAGGAGATAATGAAGAAACTCAATCATGCGAAATTGGTCATATTATTCAAGAATTAAAGAAAGGAAACGTGAATTTCTTATGGGGAGTTATGTCGCCCAAATTTGATTTAGTTACTACTAATATTGATCCTACGTTTTTTGATTTACGTAGAGTTGTATTAAATAATCTTAGTAAAGCTACTACTCACAGCATTCGAGGATTTGTGATTCACAATTTAAAACACTGGTTTGGGATAATTGTAGAACCAGTTCATTCTATCGAAGAATTTAATAAAGCTTATATAATAGTAAAGAAAAAAGAACCAAAACTAACAGAAGACGATAAAAAATATTGGAAAATCCTTAATACTTGTGCTAGAACGCTTGGTTTTGGAATAGTACTATTAAAAGAAGGTATTTTAGATTTTGAAAACCCAGTAGGAGCTACAAGTACAAAGGGAATAATTTACTTACTTAATGAACTTGAAATTGCCTATAAAGAATCTGCATTACCAGATAAACCAGATCCGAAACCTTTTGAAGAGTTTTTGTTATGGGCGAGATTAAATGATTTACATAGGTGGAGAAATAGATGAGTGAAGAAATAAAACATTGTGATCCAGAGCATTGTGATGTATGCTTTTTGTTACTCTATATTTACAGTTTATCTCAAGGATCATATCCACAAAAAGAAGTAAAAGAAAGATTATTTAAAATGAAAAGAAAACACACGTCACATAAGGAGATGGTAAAACTTGAGTAAAGATTATACAGGAATTTTGTGGTGTAGTACATTTGCTAAAACAACAGGATATGGAGTATGGGCGAGAGGGACAGTAAATGCGATTCAAAGCTCTAATTATTTCTTAGTAAAGATAAGAAGTCCTTTTTCGCTACCTATAAATGATCCACTTCGTCCTTTACAAGAAATAAATGTGGAAGATCCTTATGTTATTCATAATTATATTCCTAAATTTGAAATAAGTAAAGAAGAAGGATTTTGTACTTGTACAGAATTAAAGAGACCACCAGATGACCAAATTTATAATTTAAATCGAGCTAAATTTGTGTTAGCTTTAGGAGATTGGTGTACTAAGATATATAAAGATTGTTTAGATGAACCAGAGAAAGTATTTCCTGTAAATTTTCCTTTTAATACGAGAATATACGGTCCAATTGGTCAAACTGTAAAGTTTGATATTCCAGATCATTATAAATTTAAGTTCTTATTTGTAGGAAGAATAGATATAAGGAAAAATATTGATACATTAATTAGATGTTTCAAAGAAGAATTTGGGGATAGTAAAGAAGTTTGTTTATTATTAAAATTAGCTGGAGAAGGATATACTTGTGTTCCTAAGTGGTTAATGGATCAAAAACTAACAAAAAATATATTCTGGGTGCCAAATAGTGTTCCACATATGGACGATTTACTTAGAAGTGTAAATGCATACATTTGCACTGATTTTGGTGAAGGTTGGGGAGGTCCCTGTACAGAAGCTATGCTTTGTGGAGTTCCTGTAATTATGCCTAACCATAGTGGTCATTTAAATTATGGTAATAAATTCAACAGCTGGCTCATTGATGTAAAGGATTGGGAGTATATAGGTTATAGTAAATCAAATATATATCCACACCTCTTACCACCAGGCTCTATGGTTAAATATCCAAAAGAAGATAGTATTAGGGCTAAAATGGCTAATGTTTATGAGCAATTTAAAGATGCTAAAAGAGAAGAATATCAATATCATGTTAGGATTACTGAAGCTTTAAAAGTGGAAAAAATAGTAAATAATAGATATGTTTTAGAGCAGTTCAAAACAGCATTTAAATGGATTGTTGAAAATGAATGAGTTATGTAAATTAAAAGGACATATGTGGTTTTGTAATAAAAGAACCGAAGTTTATGAACAAGATGGTATATATAGTGTATGTACAGAGAAAAAATGTGCAAGATGTGGAAAAATTGAGTGAAGAATTCGAAGGAAATATACCAAAGATAAACATAAGAAAAGAAGTTAATTATATTTTTACTTACACATGCACAGATGTTAATAAAGCTTTATACCTTCCTTGTGATAAACATACACCTTTATCAGATAAATGTTTTGATTGTATAGGTATGAACACAAGATTTACTAAATATTTTGAAGATAATTGTCGCTGTTCATGTGGCTATAAGGTAGATTTTGGTTATTTCATTCTTATATTTCATTTTGATAAAGCTGGAATACTACCAGAAGATTTTAAGATAATGTGTTGTGCTTGTTATGATATATATAGGAAAAAAGCTACGGAGGTTATGTTAGATGGGTAAAAGAGGAAAAGGTAAGGTATTACGTGCTAGAGCACTTATTCATAAAGAAAAAATAATAGCAAGAAGAAGAATGAGAAGTAATAAGTTTAAAGCTTCAAAATGGAAATTAAATTATCATTCAATATTCAAGCAAATTGACTACTTCCCATATATAGTAAGGATAGATGACAAACGCTATGAGTAAATTATACGAGGATAGAGATTGGTTATATGATCAATACATAACTCAAAAGAAAATATTAAAGGAAATTGGAAAATTATGTAGTGTAAGTCATACTACAATTTGCAACTGGTTAATTAAATTTAATATTAAAAGAAGATCTGTTTCAGAAGCTTTAAAAGGTATAAAACGATCTGAAGAATTTAGAAAAAAAATATCTGAAACTATGAAAGGAGATAAAAATCCTGCTTGGAAGGGTGGGAAAAGAATAAATCATGATAATTATTGGATGATTTGGAAACCAGAACATCCTAGAAGTAACTCTATTTATGTTGCTGAGCATATTCTAATAGTAGAAAAAATGCTCAGTAGATATTTAACTCCTGAAGAAAGGGTACATCATATTAACATGAACAAATTAGATAATAGATTAGAGAATTTGTTTGTATGTAAAAAAGGAGAGAACATGAAAGCTCATAAATCTTATAATAAATGTTGCCAGAAATTAATGGAAGATGGTGGCATATTAAAATTTGATAGAGAATTAGGGGAGTATTATGTACTTGCCTAATTATTAAACAAAACATTAAAAAAATTGAAAAAAGTGAAAAAAATGTCAGAAGAAGAAAATTTGAAAGGAAAAGTTTTAGAATTTTTGAAAGGGATAGGACGTAGAATAAAAAAGAAGATTACAACTGTATTAAAAAGTGTTAAAATAAGTATTGAAATCGTAGTTAATAGTGTAAGTATAAAATATTTAGAAATTGCTACTAATTACTTTAATAAGAAAGCTCAACATCTTCAAAACTTAAAAGATAGAGAAGAATTTAAAAGACCAATGTTAAGAGATTTCCCTAAATACTTAGGTATAGGAATCTACAAAGGATTTGCAGCTTTATTCAAGTCTGTTGGTAGCTCTTTAAGTAGTTGGAGATTAGCTAGAAAGTTAGCTGAGATTAGAAAAGACTCTCAATAGTAAAACGAAATATATAAAAATTATAAAAAAACAAGCATTTGATAATGCCGTTGTTTATTAGACACCAGTAATGATGAAGAAGAAAAAATATAAAATTCCTAACTTAGAGATATTAATATGGAGATTGGAATACCTTCAAAAATGTCTTAACAAAATAGAGAAAATCTTATATTCAGAAATGAATAAAGAAAATAGTTTGGAATTAATAAGAAAATTATTTAAAGGAATTCATAGAGCAAGTGAAAGTGAATAAAGGTAGATAAAATGAGATTTTTTAATAAAGAGAAAACATATTCCTGGGATTTTAATAGGTTTCACTTTTTTACAGAAAGTGAAAAATGCTCAATTTTAAATGCATTAAAACAACAAGTAAAGATTTTTAGTAAGGTAGAATGTTTTGATATAGTAGGTGGAATGTGTGAAATGGATAGAAATTTAATAAAGGAGTTAGAACAATGTTTATGATTTGTATAATATGTGGAAAACCTACAGGTTGTCGCTATGACACAACAGCAGTATGTGATAAATGTAAAGATAAATACTATAAAAGAGTGGCAATAAACGAACGTGCCGTATATATCAGACAATCAATTGAAGAAGTTCAAAGAGCTTTTGAAAGAAAAGAAGAGAAGGAATGAGCTTGATAAACTTAACGAGAAGATATTTCTTCACGATTTAATTGAGAGAACAAAACTCACCCTACTTGACTTAAACAGACACTATGGACCAGTTGAGGTTTATGCTGTCCAATTTGTTAAACTTATAAGAAAAATCTTCGAAGAAGAAGATATGAAAATTTATTGGTTTAACTGGCGAGAATTTCAAGAATATGTTACCCAAGCTTGTTTAATGAAGAAACGTGGTAGAATTTTCCTCAAGAAGGCTTTTAGGGAAAGGTTAAGGGATTATGGGATTTATACACAGATTATGAGAAAAAGAGGAGTGATCAAAATATGGGAAGACGAACCAGTAAAAAGAGTGAAAAAATAACTTTAGATGAAATATATCCACCACCTCATAATATATTTGAGAGAAATTATGAGAATATACAACATTATCCTCGATCAGGTAGATATATACCACCAATACAACAAGTAACTTTGGTGAAAATTACAGGACAGTGTTCTATGTGTGAGCAAATTCTTCACAAAGAGTTCCCAGACGATTTCCCAAACGAGTGGAAGTTTTGCTGTTTTTGTAAAATGGTTGCTGACTATTTAATAAAAATACAAGCTCATAAAAATCTAATCTTATTATCATATAAATTTCAAAAAATACTTAAGAAAATAACAGTGGTAGGAGAATAAAATGCCCAAAAAAATAACTTTAACAGATGTAAAAGAACCTAATAATATATTTGAAGAAAGTGGTGTAGTAGTTGCACATATACATGAGAGAAATTATAGTAATATGGAACGTTATCCTCGACCAGGTAGATATATTGATCCTTTTGGGGGTATAGATATTATTGATTTAGAACGGTTATATCCAAATTCAAATTTATGCGAAAGAATTACAGGATTCTGTGCAGTATGTAAACAAATTCTTAATAAAGAGTTTCCCAAAGACTATCCACTTGAGTGGAAAATATGTTGTTTTTGTAAAAAGGTAGCTGAATGGATAGTAAAGGGAGAATTTCTTGAAGCTCGCGTTTTTAAAATACGAGAAAAAAAGATTAGAAAACTAATAACGCTGGTGGGAAAATAATGAGCAACAGTAAAAACGTAACATTTACTGCTACTTTAATAATAATAGATAAATGTCAGTTTTGTAGTCGCCAACTTACTACAAAATTCCCTGGGGATTTCCCAGATATGTTTAAGATGTGCTGTTTTTGTCTAAATTGGGCGAATTTACTCATTATAAAAGGAAAAGAGACTATTAGAGACTATTATAAAGAATATGGTGTTTTTACTGTCAGAAAGGTTTCGAACAAACGACTTAATGAAATTGAAAAGAGAATAACGCTGGTGGGAAAATAGATGAGTTTTATCCTTAGTAATATTTTAAAAAATATAGGAAGTTATGATTTATGTGCAATTTGCCGTTGTATTTTAGACGTAAGTTTCCCAAAAGACTTCCCATCCGAGTGGAAATTCTGCTGTGGATGTTTAGAATGGGCTAAACTGGTAGTAAACCCAAAAAAACTTGAAATAAAAATCCTAAGAAGAATCCCAGGATTTATAAGAGCGGAAAAAAAAATAACACTGGTGGGATAAAATGCTCAAAGATACTATTATAATATGGAATGCATTTTCACCACCTAAGATATTATCTTTGATTGATTACTGTGCAGTTTGTCAATTTCCTTTAGACAAAAAATTTCCAGAAGATTTCCCAGATGAGTGGAAATTCTGCTGTGCTTGTCATGCATGTGCAAAGTATATAATAGAAGGAGAAACCGCTAGGTCAGATATATTTAAAAAGATAGAAAAGAAAATAACACTGGTGGGAAAATAAAATGCCTAGAGAATGGGTTATTATAACACAGGGATTAGTTCCACAATTTACTGGTGAAACTTGTGTAATATGTGATTTTAGTTTAAATCTTGGATTTCCAAAGGATTTTCCAGAAAAATGGAAAGTATGCTGTTATTGTAAAAGATATATGGAAGTAATAGCTAATGGTAATAGAGATTTGATCGATATATATTATAATGGTAAAAATGTGGATAAAAAACTTAAAAATTTGCTCGATAAAATAGAAGAACTAATAACACTGGTAGGATAATGACTAAAAGACAAAGAAACGCACTGAAAAGAGTTTATGATACATTTTTTGAAGGAAAATGTGTAATTTGTGGTTTTAAACTAGATAAAGGGAAATTTCCGAAAGATTTTCCAGATGAATGGAAGTTTTGCTGTCTTTGTAAAAAGATTGCTGACTATATAGGAAAAGGAGTAATCCCCCATGCAGATAAATTTAAAAAAGTATATGCGAAAATAACACTGGTGGGATAATGAGTTATTACTGTCCTAAATGTAAAAGGAATCATAGACCTTCAACAAATATATATAATAAACATTTACAGTTAAAAGAAGTTGAAGAAGATGAAATTCCTTCAAATAAGATACTTTCCTGTGATTATAAGTCTCTGCCGTCAATAGCAAAAAGACAGATAGGTCATTATTTTCTTAAAATGGAATGGGATAAAAGGAAAAATTTCCGTAAAAAGAGAGAAATGTATATTCGGGAAATAAATAAGGTTATTTTAGAAGAAACTCACGATAACAATATGTTAATAATATAAAAAGGAGGTAAAAACACATGAAATATGAATTTAAAAAATCTAAAGAATTTACTCAAAAAGTAAAAAACTTCAATTTAATGAAGTATATGTTGATTAGGAAGGAAAGAAAGTTGTTAGACAAAAAATATATAAAAGAAGCTTTAATTGAAAAACACACGTTTCAAATAGTACTAGATAGAGCACATGCAACGGCTTTAGAATCAGAAATAGCTATATTAAAGAAAGCTATTAAACAATTGGATACTGATGTAGAAAAAGTTAAAATAGTTTTAGAATTAGATTAGTTTTATACTTTTCTAATTATTAAAGTATTAGTTAATCTCCATTTCTGGAAAATTTAAAAATGATCGGTTTATGTGAGTTTTTGAAAAAATGCCCAAATTCTACCCACTCTGATAAGAGTAGAAACGTTCTACTCGTATCAAAAATGGCATTTTCATTGCATCTATATGCTTTGGGGATCAAACACTAATTTTTCAGTACACTTTTTTTAAGTCCACAACTCCTAATTGGTAGGGAGTAGGGAACATTTTAATGATGTATAAATAATCAAAAGATTTAAATATAAGTAAGGTTAATAATAATTAAACAAAGGAGAAAAAATTAAAATTATGTCAGCAAATAATGTGGTATGGTGTATGCTATATAAGAAAGCCTATCATGTATTTTATTCTGGGTGTATGGATAATACTCCTACAGAACCAGATTATAAAGATAAAAACTATTTTAAATTTTCCAATCGTAGGAATGCTTTACTCTACGCACATAATGTAGTCAATAATATTGATGAATTGTCATTACAGGAAGGATTTGTTGGTGTCGAATATGGAGTATGTGAAATTACTATAGAAGATAAACCTATTTTAAAATTAGTTATTGACCACAAAACAAAAGCAACAAGAGTAATTGGGTTTGTTTATGAAGATATAGGTATAGAAGCCTGTAAAGACGGATTCTGTTTACCAGTTGGAGGAGTTGCTTTTACTGTTTGTGAGGTGAAATTTCATTAAAACTAAAAAAGAATATTATAAAGAAGCTAGAGAAGAAAGAAAGAAAGAAACTAAAGAACGAGAGGAAAAATGGCGTAATGAAATCTTAATAGAGGTTTCTGGATGGGATTATAAAGAATTTTTAGAAAAATACATTAAATTAAGATTAGCGAGAATTTCATTTCATAATCCATTTCCAATAGGAATAGTATGGGATGTTCAACATGAAAAATGTATGTTCTGTTCTCTTGAATATATTCAGGGGAAACATGATGATTGTTGTGATGATTGTTGGGAGGAAAATAAAGATAAACCATTATCGGAGATTATTGGATAATGAACGAAGCAAAAAGAAAACTCATAATGGAACAATATAATCTAAAACCTTCTGATATATGTAAAGATTATGTTCCAACAGAGTTTTTGGAAAAAAGATTTAGAGAAAAGAATAATGAGTGAATTAAAAAAAATAAATTTAGGTAAGACTGTAAAGAAATGGCTTGGTCAGGGAAAGGATATAACAGAAGTTTCTACTTCAATAAATGCCCTTGGATATAAGTACTCTGTACAGGACTGCATTGACGCTTACTATGACTATATGGGATGGCGTAGAGTTATCTCAGAACGTTCTGGAAACGATGTTATAAAAGCTATAATGAATAGGGAGAAAATTCACATTTATGGTGGTACAGGAGTAGGTAAAACCTTCACGATTAAATCTGTTGCGAGAGAACTCGATTTAGATATGATAGTTTCTTATGCAACATTAAACGAAGACTTAGTTTATGATTGGGGAGCAACTCCTTTCGAAGAAGAAGATAAACTCTTTGTACTTGAAGGTGATGCTTTCTATTGGAGATCTTATGGTGTTATGAAGAACTATATAGTAAACTCAAAGTCTGCTTTAGTGATTATAACGACTGGTAAGAACACTCCAACAAAGAATATAACTAAATTAGTTAAACAATTTAAGATATTCCCCCCATCTAAAGATGATATGCAGCATTACATTTTACAATTTGATCCTAATTGGAAAGGTGATATAAATAAAATATATGACCGAGATCAAAGGATTACGTGGCGAAACTATTTATATAATAAAACTGAAAAAACATCCCCTTATGAGGGAGTAGTAGATGCTAAAAATATAGCTTACAAAATTCTTAAAGGAATAGCTACAATAGAAGATGTCGAAAAGTCAATACACCCCTGGCACTTTATACTCGGATGGATTACTTACAACGCTAAAAATTTTTATAGTGGAAAGAAATTAGAAAAGGTATTACATACATTAGCTTGGATTGATACTTATAAATTTAATTATAAACAACGATATTTGATTCAGATGCTTTTAGAATTACCAAAGGCAGAAATGAAAGGATTTATGGCATTTCCACCTTATAAGAATAAAACTAAGGTAGAAGAAGATACTGTTAAAAAAGTGGATTATGTTATAGAAAAGTATAAGCTTAATCCTAAACCAAAACCTAAGAAGAAAGGTAAACAAAAGAAAATCGTTGAAGAAGAGGAAGACGATGACTTCGATGATTTAGGAGACTTTATGTTAATATGAAGCAATACATTTTAGTTAGGACTGATAAGGAATTTCCAATAGGAAAGATTATGGCTCACTGTTCTCATAATGCTGTAAGAAATCTTCGTGATAATATGTATTACGAGGATATGACAATGAGACATTGGATATGGTACAATGAGAACGATACAACAACAATAGTACTTGATGGAAGATCTCTTGAAAATATAGAAAGAATTATAGATAAAACAAAACTCTTAAAAGATATATATGGTGAAGGAATACCCACATCTTTTATTGAAGATATTCATTTAAAGGAAAAAATATGTGCTGTTATCGGTCCAGTTACTGATGAAGAAGCAAAAGAATTAGGATTAAAAAAATTAAGGTTATATAAATGAATGATAGAAAATTTAATGAAAAGTTATTAGAATTTTTTATGGAGTTAGCTAAACCTAAGAAATATGAAGTAGGTTATGCTGACGGTATT
>SDBV01010995.1_pt1 | contig 11796 bp, 8 predicted proteins | sample 2277081 | NCBI WGS metagenome assembly SDBV01 (sample SAMN10402039, study PRJNA504765) | marine sediment metagenome | isolation source: marine sediment core GS10_PC15, 223 cmbsf | place: Arctic Ocean: Southern Knipovich Ridge | collected 2010
AAAATTTCTATTTCTTTTTTATCTATATCTTTGCTTAATTTATCACTTGCAGAATCTTCTAGGGATTTTAGTTCCTCTTTAATTTCTTCAAATTTAGTTTCTTCATCTTCAACAAATTCTTCAATACTTTCAGCAGTTACTATTGATTTTAATATATTGTCAATATTTTTCTTTAATTCTTCATTTTCAGGAAAAACTTTTCCAAAATTAACTATAGATCGAGTCACAAGTGAGGGTGATCTTTTCCCAATAGCTTTTAAAGCTTGGACTGCCTTTTCAGCTACATATTCCTTTTCATCAGCTAATTTTGAAGTAATAGTTTTGATAAGAGATTCTTCTTCAATCCTATTTTCCCCACCTGCCATGAAGATTATAAGTTGTAAATCTGCTTCTCTTACATTAGGGTCATCTGAATTTAATAAACTTTCACAATAAGGAAGGAATAAATCTCCCTCATTTTCAGAAATATCTTTTAATAATAATAAAAAAGAGTACCGTAATAGAGAGTCTTTTTTTGAAAGATTCTCCAATAATCCAGGGACATCGATAATATTGTTTTCTATTAAAAATCTGATAACTGTTCTTCCTCCTTGGACGGCCATGACGGCCTCTATGACATTTTCAAGGTGATCAATATAATTTTCGTCAGTAGAAAGGTTTAAATAACTAGCAATTACTTCCACTACATCATCAATTTTTCCTTGTTTTACTTGGTTTTGTATTTCTTCCATTATTTTCGAATCTGTTCCCGATTTAGCCATTTTTATCCACCAATCTAATTATAAATTAACTAATCTAACCATATAATATAATAATCATTATAAATACGAGATACAATATCAAATAATATTCTTAAGTCTCTAAACCTTAATGGCAATCGATTTTTCTTATCAATATAATTATTAGTCTCCGTACTTAAATATAATTTGATTTCTAAATCAGTATTTCTATTCAATACTAAGTGAATTTCTTTACATATATGTGCCATCGTATCAATATCATTAGGAAAATCCTCCCAAAAATATTTATCTGAATCAGAGTCTTCAATTTCTTTATTTGTACTTTTAACTTTTGAAATTACGTCTTTAGGTAAAGAAATTGAGATTTTTACGAATTCCGATGAGATAATTTTTACAATTGCTTCAGGAAAGTACATTTTCTGCCATATATTGCATATACCATATATTATTTCTAAATTTGGGATAGATTCTCTATTAGCATTACAAAGAGCATATTTTTCGCTAGTAAATATTATGTGCAATCGCTCCCCATACTTAATAATTATATAATCTTGATTCTCAGTCAAATTATAAAGAAAATCCTCTGCTGCATTATTTATCCGATCTTCAAATATTTTTAAAATATCGTCCCAATTTTTAAAGGAAATGAATTTATTCAATTTCCTATAATCGCCGTGGTAAAAAATATCAAGGAAATCTATTAGATACAAATAAGCGTCAAAAGGTTTATAGACAACTGTTTTTCCTCTAAAGTCCCTTAAAATTTCGTTCTTATGAACGCTATAACAAAATTTAGGTAAATCATCTAATATTAAACCATTTTTTATCCTAAGCTTCAAAAGAAATCGTCTGCTGCATAGAGGAGTTAAAGTACACTGAATTCTATCAATTTGACACTCATCAAAGCATAATTTGTTTAATGTTTTAATTAATATAGCGATTAATTCTGAATAAAATTTATCATTTGATATGTCCTCTAAAAAATCTAATATATGTTTATACTCTACTGGCATTTTCTCGTAAACTTTTATTACGATTTTACTTATTATGTGATTCTAAAATGTTATATTTAGTAAATCAATTAATCTTTTTTTGGATAACTTGTTATTCAGCGATCTAAGAAAAATTTTCGATTTATAAAAAATTATTAAGGTGTTTTTTTTATTTTTTTACGTAATAAACGATTTTCTATAAAAAATTATTAAGGTGTGTTTTTTTTATTTTTACATTGTAATAAACGATTTTCTCTAAATATAATAGTCTATTATGTTAAGGCAAATTTATATCTTTCATAATCAAAAAATAATATTTCAGTATTCTCTCGCTTTAGCTTTAGGAAAAGATGACCTAAAAAACGTTGTAAATCTCATAAAATCCCATATGATTATGCCAATGCAAAAGATTTTTCATTCTCCTTTTAAAAATTACCAAATCTTTCATAGTGGGATGGGGAGCACCTACTTTTTAATTGTTGCTGATTTAATCGATACATACGATATGATTAATAATATATTAAAAAAAATCATAAAAAAGTTTAAAGAACTTTTTTCAAATCTTGATATTATTGAAGAATTAAGTGAATTAAAATCACAGTTTTTAGAATTTCTCTATGAAAATCAAAAAGGTTTACATACTAAGATTTCGATTATAGGACCTTTAAATTCTGGTAAAACGACATTATATAACATGCTAAAATCAGGGGGCGATAGGGCTATAATGAATTTTGCAAAATCAAATGTGATTCAGATTGATGGTTTAACTTTTGATATTTGGGATTTTCAGCTTCAAGATAATTTCTCTATATTATGGTCTAAGTTTATAGGAAGCTCTGATTTAATTCTTCTATTATTTGATTCAAAAAATTTTAACTCAAAATTAGTAGATCATTTTATTAAGCTTAAAGTAATTGATGGTAAATTCTCTAGAATTCTAATAATTGCTAATAAACACGATTTAATAAATAATGTCGATTTTGAAAAAATCAAGAGCCAATTAAATATTCCTGATCTAAAGAAGCTTTCATTAATAAGTCAAAATGGGAAATTAACATTAATTCAAATGATAAGAGAAAGTTTGAATTTAAAGAAGCTATTACCCCCTAATTTTAATAATTTGATTAATGAAGCTGATAATCTAAGTATAAATGGTAATTTAACAGAATCTATTGAAAAATATGAGGAATTAATAATTATCTGTGAAAAGTCCCAGGAATCGGAATATATAGCAGTATTTGAAAAAAAAATTGAGGAACTTAAGAATAAAATTGAAAAGCAAGTTGAGACAAAGAAACAGTTAGAAAGAAAGAAAAAGTTTTCTGCCCCTGACCAAATCAAGTTTACACAAAAAGTAAAAGTAAAAGAACTACCTAAAAAAAATTCTGTTTCAATAAAAGCACCTCAAAAAACAGCATTAAAATCAATGCCTAAACCTACTCTTAAAATGATACCTTTATCCAAACTGAATGCTATAGGTCAGAAGTTGAAACCAAAAAAATTAACATTGCGACCGGAGGATGTAAAACTAAATATAAAATTAAATGTTAGAATAAAGAAAAAAGTGGAAAAACAAGTTGATAAAGGTATAATCCAAATTAAAAAAATCGATATAAAGAATTCGCTTAAACCAATAAAAAATCTTGAACTAGTTAATGTTGTTGAAAAAGCACCAATAGAAGAATTAGATTTAGCAGAACTGTTAGAAAAGTTGATTAAGGATGGAGGCGGAATATTAAATCCGGCATTATGTAGTAAATTTATCGATGAGTTATCAAATAATTTAGAAAATCCATTAAATATGGAAGATATTGAAACCGCAGCTGAAGTTTTTTGTAGTATAGAAAAAAAAATTTAGTTTAAACGAAAAATACTTTACTTCTATTCTCTTTTTCCATAAGGCAGATAAAGACTAATTGCTCCCAATAATATTTTTTTTTAACTTAAGCTTAATGTCTTGATAAGAAATTAAAATAAAAATATATAAATTTTAAGATTAAAAAGTTAATTATATGAATGTTATGGAAGAACTTAATAATTGTTTTACTGAGTTATTAAGGTTTAATTTTATTACTAATCTATTAGAGTGGGATCAGAAAACTTATATGCCCCATTCTGATTATACTGCAAAGGATAGATCTGAGCAAATAGCATTGCTGAAATCTATAATTCATAAAAAATTAATATCAAAAAAAACAAGTAGATTAATCAAAGCGGCTGAAGATGCTCCAAATCTTAATTTAGTTGATTCTGCTCTTCTCAGAGAAGCAAAAAGAAAGTATGAAAAAGCTATAAAAATTCCAACAGAATTAGTATCTGAGATTGCTAAAACTTCCTCCCTTGGACAACAAGCATGGGAAAAAGCAAAATTAAAGAAAGATTTTCAAATATTCAAACCTTGCCTTGAAAAAATGGTAAGGTTACAACGTGATTATGCCGGAAAAATTGATATAGGTCCTACATTATACGATTCTTTGGTGGATATTTATGAACCCGGAGCAAAATCTGAATGGATTTCAAAAATTTTTGAAAATTTAAAATTAAAATTAAAAGAGCTAACTGAAAAAATCAAAAATTCTTCTGAAAAACCTAATCAATCTATATTAAAGAAATATTATGACCCCCTAAAACAATGGAAACTTAGCATAGATATTCTTAAAAAACTTAATTTTGATTTTAATATTGGCCGACAAGATAAATCAGTACATCCTTTCACAACTTCAATATCATCAAGTGATACAAGAATAACTACTCGTATAAGTGATAAACTCCTTTCAGCCTGCCTTTTTGGAACTATTCACGAATGTGGTCATGCTTTATATGAAATGGGATTCAGAGAAGAGCTTCACGATACATTCTTAGCAGATGGTAGTAGTATCGGATTTCATGAATCTCAATCTAAATTATGGGAAAATATAGTAGGTCATAGCAAAGAATTCTGGAGTTATATGTACCCAATTTTACAAACTTATTTCCCAGAAAATCTAAAGGATTATCCTGAATATGAATTCTACCGTTCAATAAATACAGTAAAATCATCAATGATAAGAGTCGAAGCAGATGAGATTACTTACGGTTTGCACATTATCCTTAGATTTGAATTAGAAAAAGAACTTATTAACAATGACTTAAATGTATCTGAATTACCTATCTTATGGAACTCTTACATGGAAGAACTTCTAGATATTACACCACAGAACGATGCGGAAGGGGTTTTACAAGATGTTCATTGGTCAGTTGGAGCATTTGGCTACTTTCCCACCTACACCTTAGGAAATATCTATGCTTCACAGATATACTCTGCAGCTCTAAAAGATAATCCTTCCTTACCAGAGGATTTCAGTAGAGGGGATTTTTCCAGCCTACTTAGTTTTCTAAGAGAAAAAATTCACCAATACGGAAGAATTTACTTACCAAATGATCTGTTAAAAAAGGTTACTGGAGAAGAATTAAATGTTAATTATTTTACCAGATATTTAGAAGATAAATTTTACCAGATATACGAAATATAATCTCTTAAATATATAATTTAGGTTAGAAATTTTATTCTTTTATTCTAATAATGTTTCTCCTATAAAAAGAACAGTGAATTTTACTCTAGATATATATATAAGATTAGTTATAATTCTTTTAATAATATATTCAGTTAATTAGGAACATTTTCTCTTAATATAAAATTTGTGGAAAAAATTATTTAAACTAAACTTAAAAATCGTTAATCAAGTATAAATAATGCAAAATTCAGCTGAAATTATAAATATAAAACTAATAGTTCTCGGAGGGACTGGTGCCGGAAAAACATCTTTGATAAATAGATTTTTGGGGAAAGAAATATCGAAAGTAAGGCTTCCTACAATTGGGTATAGTATACTCAAAAAAGATTATAATTTAAAATTGAATAATTATATCCTAAGAATTAATATTTGGGATTCTGGAAGAATTTTTCTGCTGAAATCTAATCCATCATTTTTTGTGGGAGCAGATATTGCTTTATTAGTATTTGATTTATCTAAACCAAAAGAGTTATCAGAATTTAAAAAATTTTATCTACAAAATTTAGAGAAATACGCGATAGATTGTATTACGATTCTCGTTGGAAATAAATTGGATTTAATCTCGATTAAAAAAGATTTAAAACAAATAATCAAAGAGAATTTAACTACGGAAGATGATTTACTAGTCGTTTCAGCTAAAGTTGGAGATAAAATTGATGAATCATTTGAGCTGTTAATTCTTAATCTTTTAAAAAAAGGAGAAGAAAGGTTTCCCAATCTAAATCTTGAAGAAACAGCTAAAGAATTTGCTGAAGTGATTGGAAAGAGTGAAGATGATCTAAAAAGATTAATTATTAATTTAAACAATGTAGACACAATATCAGAGGAAATTGAATCACAAATTAAATCAGCTAAAACAGATGCATTCTTTGCTGACCCCGGAAAAGGAATTATTAATTATAGTTTATTACAAAGTGAGTTAAAAAAAATTGAAGCTCAAAAATTGAAGCTCAAAAATGATTTCCTTAAAGAGTTAACAGAAGTCGAGGAATTAATAAATTATGTAATAAAGTCAAATATTAAATCAGTTGAAGAAACAGTCAACAATCTAAATGATCAACTAACTGTTATGCAACTCGATTTTGAAAAAAGCTTAGATTCTCTCGAAAAATTAGAAAACGAGGAAGTCAGCGTAATAAGCGTTATAAATGAAGGTCGATCATTAAAGGAAGAAAAGGAAGAATTAAAACCAGCAAAAAAAGAAATAAAACAAATATTAGAGTATGAGAAAAGAAAAACAGAAAAAGAAAAAATAACAATTTCAATACCCAGTGCTAAAACAACTGATGATATAAAAATCAAATCTATTGTCCAAAAAATAACTGAAAAAGAAAAAATAGCCGAATCTATATCCAAAAATAGTTTATATCAACTTTATGAAAAAGAGAATAAAGGGAAAAAATCAATCTGGCGTGGAAATGAGACCAAAGGTTTCATTGCCTGGAAAAAAAAATATTTAGAAATAAAAATAATTAAGGAAGGTGAATAAAATTCCAAAAGAAGACCAAATTAATAAATTAGATCAGAAATTTAAAGACCAAATTAATAAGCTAGATCAGAAATTAAAGGACCAAGTTAGCAAACTTGAGCAAAAACAAAAAGACCAAGTAAACAAAATTGACCAAAAATATAATGATCAATTTAAAAAACTGGCAGATCAAGCAAATAATTTTAATTCGAATTTAAAGGAACAAATCAATAAACTTGATCAAAATATAAAAGAACAAGAAAAAAGTTTTGACGAGAAAATCGAAGATTTAATCTTGATATTCGATAATAAATTAGAAGAACAAAAAAATACACTTGACAAAAAATTAATGGATTTTAACAGTATTATTGAAAATCAAATTAATAAACTAGGGGAAAACATTCAAATTATAAAAGACGAGATGTTATCATGCCAAGGGAACTTTCGAGGTGAGATTCAAACTCAAGAAGATATCAATATTAGTATTAGAGATGGACTAAATGATGTAATTAAGAGGGAGACATCTAGTATTGATTCGAGATTAAAAGAAATCAGAGCCCAACAAGATACAATGAAAATATCCGTTGATGTACTTGATAAGCAAGTCTTTGAAAAGGCAAAAGCACTAATATACAGTGAAATTAAAATGGCTCATAAAAATAAAGAAAAAGAAATTCTTATTAGCCTTTGGATTGATGAATTGAAAGATATCATTTCAAATATCAATAAATTGAAACAAACTCATCCTAAAGATCTAAAAATTAACCTTAATGAAATTTCCAGAACTATTGAATTGTTTAAGCAAAAATTAGCACAGTAAAAAAAAATATAAGATAAATTTATTAATTTGGAGAAGGCACAAAAGGAACAAAAAGTTTTCTCATTCCCTCTAATAGTGTAATTGCTCCCTCTGGGCAGAAATGAGCACATATACCACATCCAATGCAAATTTCTTTATTGACCTCTGCAAGATTATCATCATTTAATGATACTGCATTTACAGGACACTTTTCTACACAAGTTCCGCATCCCTGGCACTTATTATCATCAATGTCTGAAATGAAATTCGTGGCATTCATCATTGGAATTACTCCGTCCCTCCAAAGTTCAAACGTAAGACAGCAATCCCCACAACAATTGCATATGCTTGTTTCATCTCTAGCGATATTTTCATGAGGATGAAAAGCTTTATGAACTAATCCCGCTTCTTCGGCCTCCTTTAAGATTTTTAAAGCTTCATCCTTAGAGATTAATCTAGCAAATCCTTGCTCTGATGTGTATCGGGCGCTCTTACCAAATGTGAAACAGTTTTCCCTTATATCTGTTACCTTACACGGTTGCCCTAATAAATCTTTATGGTGTCTACAAAAACAGTGACCAACCGCAATATCCTCGAATTTATCAATAATTTCTTCAATTTTTTGAGTTGGTATAATTTTTTCTTCTGGGCTATCAATTTCTTCGTTAATAGAAATCTCAATCTCATTACCCGCAACACTTTTATCTAATATCGCAACTGTTCTGTCAATTGGCGGAAAGCTTTTAAAAAGCGGCAATAATACATCATATCTTTCGTTTACAGTGACCTTTACTTCATCAAATAACTTTTTAAATAATTCAGCAATTTCCTTTTCTTTCTCAGAGAACTCTAATTTTCCCATAAAGATATACTCAAAAGGACCCACCATTATAAGCGGGAGTAATCTATAAACCATTATGCCACTAGAACTAGGCTGATTAAAGATCACACCCTTTTTGGCCAAGGACTTTATATTTTCTAATATTACATCATCCTCCATCTTGCTAGTTTTCCTCAATTCTTCGAAGGTTTGTGAATATTTCCTTTTAAAAGCTTTAATGATAAAATCCAACTCATTTTCATCGATTATAATTTTTAAAATATTTAGAAGTGTATCATTCACGGGAAATGGAAGTCGTCCAGCTTTAACAATTATTTGCGCAACTCTTTTATATTTAGCTTCTGACATTATACTCAAAATTTTTAATTTTTACTTTAAAACCACAAATTAATATTAAATTTAAAAATTAATAAAAAAAAAATGAGATTTAATTTCGGCGAGGTGGTAGTAATCTTACAAGTCTCTGACCTTCAATCATGGAAATGGCGTTTTCAGGACAATTGTATGAACAGATACCACAGCCTACACAATTCTCTCCCACTCTTTCAGCTTTATTATTTTCATTTAATTCTATTACATTAAAATGACAATTTTCAACGCACGTGCCGCATCCTGTACACAATTCATGATTAAAACTTGAAATGTAATTAGTTGCGTTCACGGTAGGAAATCTTTTTCCTGTTTGCCCACAACAGCAACTACAACAATTACAAATACTAGTCTCATCTCTAGAAATATCGAAACCTGGGTGATATGCTTTATGAATCAATCCCGCTTCTTCCGCATTTCTTAAAATTTTTATCGCTTCTTCTTTAGATATTAACCTTCCAAAACCATTTTCTGACACATGACGGGCCGATTTACCAAATGTAAAACAATTTTCTCTAAGATCGGTTTGTTTACATGGCTTTCCTAGTAGATCATTATGATGCCGACAAAAACAATGAGCAACAGCAATGTCATCAAACTTATTGATGATATCTTCAACTTTCTGAGTTGGTAAAACCTGTTGGTCTGGGATTTCAATACTCTCATTAACTTTAATCTCGATATCTTTCCCAGTCTCCTTGTTTTTTAATATAGGAACAGTACGATCAACTGGTCGCTGTTTTTGTACCATAGAACTCATCATATCGTAATTCTTTTGAACGAAGTCACCTAAACCATCAAATAATTTGGCAAAAAGGTCCGATAATTCCTTATTTTCTTTAGAATGCTCTAGTTTCTTCATAAACATATATTCAAATGTTCCCACATTTATAAGAGGCAGGATCCTATATACCATTAAACCACTACGATTTGGTTGATTAAACATAACACCCCTTTTTGCTAAGGCAGTCGTAAATTTCAAAATCTCTTCTTCAGGCAATTTACTACTTTCTTTCAACTGATCCATCGTTTGACTTGTTTTCTTCCTAAATGCCATTATGAAATCTATCTCATCTTCATTTATAATACGCTTCAATATAGTCATTAATGTATCATTCACAGGGAGGGGAGTCCCTCCAGCTTTATTAATTATACCCGCAATTTTTTTATATTTTACTTCTGACATTTTTACTTCACAATCTAATTGTTTAATAAATTTAATTATTCCGAAGAATTAAATCTTATAGATAATTTATAATTTTTCATATTCGAACTCGAGAAATTACGTGCGTAATTTAAGATTGCTAATTAGATTCTCCTAAGAAAATTAGGGGATTTGAAAATTATCTAAGCTATTATAATTGCTCATTAATAAATAATGTTAAAATTAATGGAGATAATAATTTGATTATCAAAACAATTTTATAAATAATTAGCATATTAAATCTGAGTTGTTTAAGAATGGTTAATGTTTTAATTGTGGGTCATGGTGCAAGAGAACATGTAATTGGTGAATCTATAGTAAAGGGGGGAGGAGAATTATATGCCTTTATGAGCTTTAAGAATGCTGGGTTAGAAGATTTAAGTAAAAGTCGAATTAAAGTACATTCTGAAACAGACTTTCAAGAAATTATTGATTTCTGTAAAATTAAAAAAATTGACTTTGTTATTATCGGTCCAGAAGCACCTTTATGTTTTGGGATTGTGGATGCTTTAGAAGCGGGAGGAATACCATGCGCCAGTCCTAAAATCGAAGTAGCTCAAATAGAAGGTTCAAAAATCTTTATGAGAGAGCTACTGACAAAATATAATATCCCTTCGAATATCAAGAATAAAAAATTTTCATCAATGGAAGGTGTTGAAGATTATATTGATGATAATGGAGAAGCCACTATCGTAGTAAAGCCAGATGGTTTAACAGGTGGAAAAGGCGTAAAGGTTTTTGGGGATCATCTCTTTTCGAAGAAAGATATCTTAAATTATTGCCAGGAAATCATTAGCAATAATAGTCATTTTATTTTAGAGGAAAAGTTAGATGGGGAAGAATTTACCTTACAAACATTTGTTGATGGTAAAAACGTTGTGGCTACACCTTTAGTTCAAGATCATAAAAGAGCATATGAGGATGATAAGGGTCCTAATACTGGTGGGATGGGATCTTATTCAATGGAAGATCATTTAATGCCGTTTATTACTCAAGAGGATGTAAATTCGGCCCTTAATGATATTAAAAACGTTGTTGCTGCCATAAAAACTGAAACGGGTACAGAGTATAAAGGACCTTTATATGGACAATTTATGAAAACGGAAAAAGGGAATAAATTAATTGAATTTAATGCACGTGGGGGTGATCCTGAAATTATGAACATCTTGCCTCTTTTAAAAACAAATTTTGTTGATATTTGTTGGGGAATGATTGATGGTAATTTAGATACTCTTAATATTGAATTTGAGAAAAAAGCAACAGTTTGTAAATATTTGGCCCCTGAAGGATATCCCGTGTCTCCAATAAGAGATGAATTAATTTCAATTAATCATAATAAATTAAGAGAAATAGGAGCAAAATACTATTATGCTTCGGTTTATCGCAAAGATCAAAATATTTATACTACTACATCGAGAGCCATGGCTGTGCTTGGGATTGCAGATAATCTTGAAGAAGCAGAAAAAATAGCTGAAAGTGGAGTTAGTTGTATAAAAGGAAAACTTTTTCACAGAAAAGACGTAGGAACTCTTAAATTGTTACAGAAAAGAATCAATCACATGAATTTTCTTTTGAAAAATAAATAGATTTTTTTTCTAAAATTTTTTACAATTAAATCCTAGCTTACTAAAAGTCTTATAGAATCCATATTAGAGGGAATCGATCCAGTTAAACACAATAATAGCAATTCGTTGTGAGTAAGGGAAAAAAGATCTGTTATGTCGCCAATTACCCAATGTCGAGGAATTAATTTGCCATCTCTTAATTGTCTAACAAGATTCTTTTCGGAAATCCCTGGATCTTGTACAATTATATCTCTGGCAATTTGC
>SDBV01010996.1_pt1 | contig 11793 bp, 12 predicted proteins | sample 2277081 | NCBI WGS metagenome assembly SDBV01 (sample SAMN10402039, study PRJNA504765) | marine sediment metagenome | isolation source: marine sediment core GS10_PC15, 223 cmbsf | place: Arctic Ocean: Southern Knipovich Ridge | collected 2010
GAGTTAATAACACATTCGGATGCCATAATCATCGGCAAAGTTGCGGATATATTACCTGCCAGGAAAGGTGAGGACCCTAGAGGTATGATGCCGGAAATTATTTACCAGGATGTCATAGTCCAGTCTGAGCGGTATCTGTATGGTGAACCCGAGTCCGAGTTCGTTGCCATTCGTGTATTGGGCGGAAAAGTCGGGGATATGTATTTTATTACGGACGTCGACCCGGAATTTACCGTAGGAGAAGAGGTATTGCTTTTCCTGTACGTCCCTCCAAAAGAATTCATACAGAATGTTCCAGAGGGGATAGACTCCCGCTCCATTTACAAAGTTACGGCGAGTATCCCGGGTAAGTATGAGTTCAAAGATGACATCGCGACCAGCTATAAAGGGGAAACGACGGATATCTCCACAGTTGAAGAGAAAATCGCCTCAATTCGTGGGGGCTAATCAGAAATGGAAATGTATACCCAAGCAGTCATCGGTGGACTAATTTCCTCGGCTCCTTCCCTGGTGGGATGGATTGTAGTAGTAGTCCTGGCGACGATAATGTTAAGACGTGGGGGAGGCAGAGCCGAGCGCTTTCTCCTCGCTGGTGCCTCACTAATGCTGGTGCAGTCCCTTATTGCTATCCCGACAACGGCTCTTAGCACATGGCTGATCGTTGACAGGGGAATGGCCAATGTTGAAGCTGCCTCCGTGCTCTCGGTATTTGGCTTCGTCAGAGGTTGTATCGGCTTAGCGGGAATCATCTGTCTCGTCTATGCCTTCTGGATAAAGTTTAAGGCGCCGCCGGAAGAGGAGGGCTTAGCGTAATGAAGCTAGCTATTGCACAAATGGTCTTGGGGGCGCTTATATTAGTTAACTGGCTCAGTCTTAGCTTGGGTATTGCTTGGTGGAGAGTTCCTGCTTGGCCTGAGCACGACTTGCTTGAGGGCGTGTGGAGGGTTCTTACCATTCCCTTGTTTACCACTTTTCTGGTGCTGGGTCTAGCAGTATTTGGCTGTGGTATAGCCCAATACTTAAAAGCAAGGAAAGGGAGGATTAAATATGAAGCGACACCCTGAGGGTAGAGATAGATGAAAAAGGGATTATGTTTGGCAGCGAGTTTGCTATTAATAATGACTCTGTTAGTAGGTGGCTGTGCTTCCAAAGCTATAAAGCCGCTAAAAGGCAGTGAGCAGAATACAATGGTTAGGGTAGCGCTCGCTCATCCTGAGGTAGCAAAGTGGCTGGAAACGGCAGAGGTATATGGTGTCGAAGTGGGCTGGTCGATTGTAAGCTGGAATAACTCTGAAGCAACGGGGTGGGCACGTGTGGCATACGAGGAAATAGCCGACGGTAGTTTTCCTCCAAGTAAGTCATTTCCTCCAGAATCGACAAGCATCCATCCGGATGTTCTCATTCGTCTTAGGAACCCACCACGAATGCATATTCATATAGCCTTTGACCGTAAGACGATGGAGGTAGTGGCTGTTCAATTTCTAGAGAGACCAGCGACGGGTCCCACTCCAGCTAAATAGCTAAACCGAAGCTAGTAATTGGAGGTATTTATGCGAGCTATCGTTAGCGTATCGGACAAAGCCGGTATAACCGATTTTGCCCAGGACTTAAGCCAGCTTGGATTTGAAATATTCAGCACCGGCGGCACCAAGAAGGCGCTGGCGGAGGCAAAAGTGCCCGTAAAAAGCGTCTCCGAGATTACCGGATTTCCGGAGATTCTCGATGGCAGGGTCAAGACCCTTCACCCGGCAGTTCATGGCGGCATCCTGGCCAGGCGCGACCTGCCCAGTCATATGGAGGAACTGGCCAGAAATAACATCGGCACCATTGACCTGGTGGCGGTAAACCTCTATCCCTTTGTTCAGACCGTATCCCGGCAGGGGGTCGCCCTAGATGAGGCGCTGGAAAATATCGATATCGGCGGCCCGACCATGATTCGAGCCTCCGCCAAGAATTTCCCAGGCGTCATTGTGCTGGTAGACCCCGCCGACTACCCCCTGGTCCTGGAGAGATTGAGGCAGGGAGATTTAGACCTGGCAGAGCGCAAGCGACTGGCGCAGAAGGCTTTTCAGCACGTGGCGAGCTATGATACCGCTATCTCCCAGTACCTGAGGCAGGATACTGAGGGCTTTCCCGAGGAGATGACCATTGCCCTGAAGAAGCGCTACGGACTCCGCTACGGGGAGAACCCTCACCAGGCGGCTGCCTTCTATGCTGAGCTGGCGGTTGGTGAGCAAAAGGCGGCCGGCATCACCGGGGCCGAGCAGCTATGGGGTAAGGAGCTTTCCTTCAATAACATCCTGGATGCTGACGCCGCCTGGGGGGCGGTTACCGACTTTGCCGCACCCACTGTAGCCGTTATCAAGCACACCAATCCCTGCGGCCTGGCAAGCTATGATGATATTGCTGAAGCCTACCGGCGGGCGTTCGGCGGCGACCCGGTGGCCGCCTTCGGCGGCATTGTCGCTTCCAATCGAAAGGTCACTCGAGCCATGGCCGAGGCAATAAAGCCGGTCTTCTATGAGATAGTTATTGCCCCGGAGTACGATGCCGGGGCACTGGCAATATTAAAGCGCAAAAAAGACCTTCGTATTCTTGCCGCCGAACTGCCACCGGGCTACGGCAAAGCTGAACCCGGCTACCTCGATTTCCGCCGGGTCAAGGGCGGTTTTCTGGCCCAGGCTTCCGACTCCGTCCCCGAGAGCAGCGTCAATTTGAAAACAGTGACCAGGCGTGAGCCGACAAAAGCGGAAATGGACGACCTGCTTTTCGCCTGGCGAGTGGTCAAGCATATCAAGTCAAACGCCATTGCGCTGGCCAAGGACAGGGCACTGCTGGGCATGGGGGCGGGACAGCCCAGCCGGATTGTGAGCGCCCAGATAGCCCGGGAAAAGGCGGGTGAGAGGGCGGCAGGCAGTGTGCTGGCTTCAGACGCCATGTTCCCCTTCTCCGATGTGGTGGAGGCCGCTGCCGCCTGCGGCGTGACGGCTATTATCCAGCCCGGCGGCTCAATAAGGGACGAAGAGTCCGTCAAGGCAGCGGATAAGCATAATATAGCCATGGTCTTTACCGGAGAAAGGCACTTCAGGCACTAGGCAGGATGGAGAGTCAAAGAGAGGCGGAGCCTCTCTTCAATAACTCATTCCCCCTTCCCCTTGATAAGGGGAAGGGGATAAAGGGGATAGGGTTAATAAATAATATCAATTTAACCATTGACAACTTAGCCGAAATAGTCGCTTCACTACCCGCTGATGAAAAGGAGCTTTTTGAGCGGATACACGCGGTTACCACCACGGTAGGTGAGTTGCGCACTCCGGAGAGCATGGTGCCCTGGGTCAGAAAGCAGTTCGGCTCGGTGGAAGCCGTCACCAGGCAGAAGATTGTAAAGGTAACCAACATGGTGACCGATGAGGGGTCAATATTTAACCGCCTGCGAGCCTCACGCCCTGCCGAAGCCAAAGATGAAGATAGTCTTGACGCCCAGCTTCAAAATGCCATTAAAAAGGACATATTCCGGTCTCCTGAGGACAACACTCCGGAGGACCTCTTTGGACGGGTGGTGGGCAAGCACTGCATTACCGCCAGCAATATTGCCAAGTATGACGGTTTCCACGGGGTGGTCATTTTCAACGAATTCAATCCTCTCGATTTTTCCCGAGAGCAAATTATCGACTATATTGATACCGGGTGGGAGTGGGCAAGAAGAGCCCGGGCGATGAAGCCCCAGGCCAAGTATTTTCTGTTAATCTGGAACTGCCGTTGGCGAGCCGGTGCCTCTATATACCACGGGCATGCCCAGGTGATGCTGACCTCTGACCGGCATTACGCCCGAATTGAGGGGCTGCGCCGGGCTGCCCTGGGCTACCGGCAGAATTACGGCTCAAACTACTTTGGAGACCTGTTCCGGGTTCACCAATCCGCCGGCTGTGCCGTGGAAAAGGAAGGAGTCAGAATGCTTGCCTATCTGACCCCGTTCAAGGACAACGAAGTTGTTCTTATGGCAGAGGAGCTGAATCTTTCCCTTAAAAATAGAATCTATGAGGTGCTCACCCTCCTCAGGGACAGGATAGGCGTAACCTGCTTCAATCTCAGCCTGGTAACGCCACCACTTTCGGCAACCGAGGAGAGCTGGGAGGGCTTTCCGGTGATGGCTCGAGTGGTTGACCGGGGGGACCCCAGCAACCGGGCTTCGGATGTGGGTAGCATGGAGATTTACGGGTCAAGCGTTATCGCCAGTGACCCGCTTGAGTTAGCCCGCCAGCTGCGGCAGTATCTAGACGGGAGATAGGTTATGAATGCAATTATAGTCACCGATATGCTCAAGTGTTTCCTGGAGGAGGGCCATCCCCTCTACGTCGGGGATAAAGCCCGCCGTATAATTCCCAATGTGCAGCGTCTTCTGGAGCGGGAGCTGGCCCGGGGCTCAAAGGTCTTTTTTATCTGCGACCACCATGACCCGGATGACCTTGAGTTCAGGATGTTTCCCCCGCACTGCATTGAGGGCACCGCCGAGGCCGAGGTCATTCCCGAATTGGCCAATTACCCCGGCGAAATAATATCCAAAAAGCGTTACAGCGGCTTTTTTGGCACCCCGCTTGAGGAAAGGCTGACAGCACTCAAACCAGAGAAGCTGATAATATGCGGGGTGCTAACCAACATTTGCGTGCTGCATACCACGGCTGACGCCCGGAACCGTGACTATGAAGTGGAGGTGCCGGTCGACTGTGTTGCTTCACCTGATGAGGCAGCGCATCGCTTCGCCCTGGAGCACATAGAGAAAGTCCTCGGGGCAAAACTTACCAGCGCAGGGGGTGCCGTCAAATGAAGATACCTGAATTTGAACCTGCCGCAGAAGTCCTGTCCGGGGAGACGGCTGATATCTACTTTGCCCGCACTGTAGATATATTGCGTCACGAGGGACTTAACCCGGCGGCCACCATGCAGGTGTTCCCTAATCGGGCGGGGATGCTCTGTGGCATAGAAGAGGTTAAGGCCCTGCTTGCCCGGGTTTTACCTGAAGCTCACCGTGAGGTGTGGTCCCTGGCCGAGGGTGAGACGATGTCGGCCAAGGAAGTGGTGCTGCGCATCACCGCCCCTTATCAGAGCTACGGGCTTTACGAAACGGCGATAGACGGTATTCTAGCCCACTGCAGTGGTTGGGCAACAGCGGCCCGGGAGTGTGTGGACGCCGCCCGGGTGATACCTGTCATCAGCTTTGGTGTCCGCGGTGTACACCCCTCGGTGGTCGGCGTAATGGACTACTCGGCAATTTTGGGCGGCTGCGCCGGTTGTTCCAGTATCGCCGGGGCTAAACTGGCCGGCATCGAGCCATCGGGGACTATCCCCCATGCCCTGATTATAGTTATGGGTGATACGGTTAAGGCGACGGTAGCCTTCGATAAATATACGCCACCTGAGGTGTCCCGTATATCTCTGGTTGATACCTTCAAGGATGAGGCTGAGGAAAGCCTGCGGGTGGCCGAGGCGCTGGGGGAGAGACTGGACAGCGTGCGGCTTGATACCCCCAATGAAAGGGGGCGCGTTACCGCTGACCTGGTCAAGGAGGTAAGGGCCAGGCTGGACCTGGCCGGCTACAAGCACGTCAAGATTTTTGTCAGCGGTGGCATTGACCCGGAGCGCATCAGGTATTTTCTGGAGAGTGGGGCACCAGTTGATGGCTTTGGCGTGGGTCGTTATATCAGCGGGGCCAAGCCGGTTGATTTTACCGCCGACCTGCACGAGGTAGACGGCAAGCCGATAGCCAAGCGGGGGAGAATCCCGGGTATCACCCCCAACCCCAGGCTCAAGCGGGTGCTGTAAGGGGCTTTCTACCTCACCCCCTGTATCCCCCTCTCCTTCAAAGGAGAGGGGGCCAAATAATGTTTGAAGGAATAACGCTTGACTTTTTTTAAAAAAACCTATAATCTTGCGAGGTAATATGAAAGGAGGAAGGGAAAATGAGCGTGATGGATAAAATGATGGGGTTTATGATGGGGAGAATGAGCAAAGAGAAAAAAGAGAATATGATGGAAGAAATGATGCCCAAGATGATGGGCATGGGTTCAGGAGATATGATGGAGACTATGCACGAGATGATGCCTCGGATGATGGGAAACTGTCTTACCCCAATGAGCGAAGAACAAAGGCGGAACATGCTCACCTTCTGTCGCAAAATGCTGGGGGAAATGGAAGAGAGGTTTCTCACCCCCACCCAAAAAGGCGAGGCTAATTCCTAGGGTAGCTATGAGCGGCACCCTCTGGCTTCGCTGGAGAAAGCCAGCTGAATTAGCCGAATCAGAAATTAGCTTCACCTAAATTTTAGACACATAACACACCTCCTGCAAATTTACCCCTAGTAGTATCACGCTCACGGGCTTCAGTCAATGCTCCATAACCTTCTCAAATTTAAGGCACAGAACCTGTTTCGTATCTTCGGTAACCTTTACCCTCTCATCTATGCGCCAGCCGACGACCCACAGGATTTGACCCGGTGAACAGACAAGGGGAATTTGCTCCCGCCAGGCACGGGGGATTTTGGCATCAATCATAAACTCCCCCAGCTTTTTGGGCTGGCTCATGCCCAGCGGCTGGAAGCGGTCACCGGGCTGGCGAGTCCGCACCGTAAGCTTATCGCCCGTTTTATCGAGGGCGAAATAGGCGGTAAAGCTATTGTTTATCAACCCTATCCCCTTTATCCCCTTCCCCTTATCAAGGGGAAGGGGAGTTATAGTTTCTGAAGGGGCTAACGCCCCTTCAGACTTCCCCTTTTCTGCCATCTGTAGCAGGTCGATAGGTGTGGTTTCTGAAGGGGCTGATGCCCCTTCAGACTTCCCCTTTTCTGCCGGCTGTATTTGGTTAACAGAGGTAGTTTCCGAAGGGGCTGATGTCCCTTCAGTCTTCCCCTTTTCTGCCGGCTGTATTTGGTTAACAGAGGTAGTTTCCGAAGGGGTTGATGTCCCTTCCTGCTTCCCCTTTTCTGCCATCTGTAGCAGGTCGATAGGTGTGGTTTCCGAAGGGGCTGATGTCCCTTCCTGCTTCCCCTTTTCTGCCATCTGCTCCCGGCTGATAGTGGTTGCCGTTATACGCCAGCCGGAAAGTACGGTCTCACCCGACAGATTTAACGGAAACACCTCCGCCAGCGGGGGGAAGGGGGATAAAGCCGCCTCGTCTGAAGCCAGCAGATAACGGTCGTACTCTATGTAGAAGACTAAACCTCCGGGCAAGCTCAGCCTTTTCCCGGCCGGCTTGGTCAGGGCCGCCATTATTTCTTCAATGTGGCGCGCCTCAATGTCTTTGAGACCCAACAACTTTTCAATGGAGGTCCGGAGCAGGTGCCGCTGCAGGGCGGGGGATAACCCGAGGAAACCTGCTTTGTCTAAAGCGATTGTGTTTTCCCGCCATCGGGCAAGGCTGTCCCATATTCGAGAGACCTCTCCATCGAGAAAGGCAAGGTCATCGCCGGCAATGCGGGCAGTCCGAAGCAAGGCTTCAACTATCCGCGGGTTATAGCTTTTGAGCAGGGGCAGGAGTTGGTGCCGGATTCTATTTCTCAGTGGCAATAGCGACAGGTTAGTGGTATCAATCCGGGGCATAAGCTGATGGTTGCGGCAATATGCGGCGGTTTCCTCCCGGCCTGCCTCAAGTAGAGGTCTGATGACCGTGATTTGGTTGCCGGAAAATTGCCAGGCGACCATCGTTTGCAGTCCACGAAGCCCCCTGGTTCCGGCGCCACGTATCAGGTGCATAAGTATGGTCTCGATATGGTCATCAACGGTATGCCCCACTGCTACCCGGTCGGCGCCAATAGTCCGGGCTACATGGGCCAGGAAGGTATACCGCACCTCTCGTGCCGCCTCTTCCGATGAAAGGTGTTTATCGATTTGATAGGCTTTTACGTCACGCTTTTCTATGGTGGCCGGCAGCCCCAGGCGATGGGCCAGGTCAGCAACATAAGCGGCATCAGCCTCGGCCTCAGCCCCCCGCAGCTGGTGGTCGAGGTGGGCTACATGAAGCCTTATGCCCAGTTCCTCCTGCATCCTGACCAGAATATGGAGCAGGCAGACTGAATCCGGACCACCGGATACGGCGACTAATAGAGTGCCCCGCTTAGACAATAGCTGATGTTCCCGCATAAAGCGCCGCACCCGCAGCTCAAGTGACTCTTGATGCCCTTCCGTCTTCACCATCTACTCCAGGTCAGGATATTATTCGGCAACCTATCCCCCTCCCTTGGTAAGGGAGGGGGAATTAGTTATATAAGAGGGACTTCGTCCCTCTTTAACTTCCTTTGAACATATTCGGAGGCTTCGTCCCTCTTTAACTTCCTTTGAGCATATTCGGAGGCTTCGTCCCTCTTTAACTCCCTTTGAGCATATTCGGAGGCTTAGCCTCTCTTTGACTCTCCCCTTAGGGAGAGTGAAGAGAATTTCTTGAAGGGGGTTTTTACCCCGTATTTGTCCCTCTTAACCCCCTTTATGCAAAGAATACATCTCCCTATTTTGGGAAGGGGGAGTGTAGGTAGGAGGGGGGTCGGTAAAACAGCCACGGAAAGTCACCTTGTCTCCAGGATAAGTTTGGTGCGGTGTATCGAGCGCGGATAGGGCGTAAAACCCAGGGCAGCGGCTACCTGCTCCGGTCTTCCGGAGCCACTGCTATCACAACGCAACCTCATACCAATGGTGCAACATGGGTGGTGGCAACCAATAAGCCACAGGTCATCAATTAAAGCCCTCAAGTCATAGCTTCGCGTGCCCGTATCCCTCTGGTGCTGCCACGGCAGGCTCTTTAAGGAGAGCAGTGAGGCAAGTTTCGACTCTATATCCTTTTCTTCAGCCTCCACCTCCACCCTGTATTCGGTATAGCGAACCAGCGATTGTAAAGACGACATCGTCGGCGCTATGGGGTACACCTGCTGCATTTCAATGCCGGCTGGTAGCTGCTGGCTTACGGCGGTGGTGAAGAAATGTGGAGAGACCCACCTGCCGAAAAAGATATCCATCAGCTCAGCTTCACTGGTCACCCCCAGTGGGAGCGGCGCCGCCAGCGACATTCGGGGATGGGGGTTAAATCCTTCGGAATAGGCTAATGGCATCCCAGCGCGGTGAAGCACTCTTTGCCACAGGCGCATTATATCCAGGTGGGAGATGAATCTCACCTCTTCACCTCGTGAGAACCTAACGCGCAGACGTTGCATCTGTTTCCCTGGACTCTCTTCTGGACCCTTCCTTAGTCAGCAGTATTTCCTCGATTTTCAGCCCCCGCATCCTGGTCACTACCAGCTTCAAGTCCTTATACCTTAGCTGCTCACCCTGTTTGGGTATATGACCGAGAAGGTGGAGAATAAAGCCAGCTACCGTCTCATAATCGCCTTCAGGAAGCTCCAGACCCATCTCTTCATTGGCTTCCTCAATGCGCATGCTACCGTCAATTTGGAAGGTATACTCGTTGATTGCTTCGTATTCCTTTTCAGCGGCAGCCAGCTCATCGCCCACCGGACCTACAATTTCCTCGACTAAACGGCTGAGGCTAACCACGCCCGCCGTGCCCCCATACTCGTCCACAACCACTGCCATGCGGTAGTTTTTATCTCGCATCTCGGTAAAGAGATCACTGACCGGCTTGGTTTCCGGAGCGAAGTAAGCCGGGCGAATAAGGTCATCGATAATACTTTCCCTATCCACAGTGGCATTAGCCAGAGCCATCAATACATCTTTTATCGAAAGGATACCGGCAACGTTGTCCATATTCTCCTGGAAGACCGGAAAGCGGGAGAGGGGAGACTCCTCATAGAGACTGAGGAAATCGGCCAGTTTCGACCCTTTCTCTATACTTACCACTTCCGGGCGCGGCACCATGACCTCACGAACCGGCCGGTTGCCAAAATCAAATACCTTATGGAGCATCTCGGCTTCTTCTTCCTCTACCGTCCCTGCTTTGTGTCCCACCGATATCATGGTGCGAATTTCCTCCTCGCTGATTATAGACCTGGACACCAGTGTCCCGCCGACCATCTTGGTTACACCGGAAGCTATCCAGCTCAGTACGACCACAAAGGGCATAAACAGCCAGGATAATGCCTGTATTGGTCTAACAAAGGCCAGCGATAATTTCTCCGCATGCCGGATAGCTATGGTTTTGGGAGTAGTCTCGGAGAATATCAGCAGGATAATGGTTACCCCGATGGTGGCAATCAGCACACCCCACTCCTGTCCCAGGAAACGGAGCGCCAGAACTGTGGCCAGGACAGCGGCGGCGGTGTTTACCAGGTTGTTGCCCAGGAGAATGGTGGACAGGAACTTCTCCGGTCGCTCCATCATCCCGGCCACCCGCTTTGCCCCCTTTACTTTAGTGTTAACCAGGTGCTCGAGCCTCACCCTCTGCAGGGAGATGAAGGCTGTTTCCGAGCCGGAAAAGAAGGCTGATAGAAGAAGGCAAAGGAAAAGCAACACCAGATATAGCGTCTCAGTGCCGGACATATAGCATCACCCCACTCTTAAGAAATAGTTCCGCTTTAGCCAAATCATATCACTGGCCGATATGGGTGTCAAAGGAAGAGATTGAGATTATTTATTTGACACACCATGCTATACTATGATAGTGCAGTAAGGAGGTGTCAATATGGGAGAGAATGAAATACCAGAAGTGTACATTGACCAGATGCGACTGACCATCGGAGTATTTGGGGTGAGTGTGACATTCTCCCTTTCAGAACCACACCCTACTTCTGCTGGTGCACCCAAGCCTGAGGATAAAGTACGTGTTCGCATGAGTCTTGAACATGCCAAAGTCGTTGCGATGCTATTAAGGAAACAGCTAAAGCAATATGAGGAGGATTCAGGCACTAGGATTGCAATCCCAGCAAGGGTGTATACTGGTTTGGGGGTTGCTGAGGAAGATTGGGGACTCTAGGTTTAGTAGACTATGAATGCCAATCTCTCTTTGATTGTTGCAGCATTTGCGGGTGGGCTGTATAATATACTTCCTCATGGTATAATAGAAATGGATAGTGAAGGTATAACAACGGGGTTATTAGAGGAAGCAATAGGTTCTGACAAGCCAAAGGTAATAGAAGATTATCCAAAAGATAAGCGGGGGCCAAGTTGTTTGATACTTGGTTGGACGGCACAGCAACGGCCTATTCATGCATGTGTCGGATATAAGGGAAGCAAACCACTAATTATTACAACATATAGACCCGACCTATGTTCCCATAAATGGAACCGAGGTTTTTGTAGTAGGAGGTAAAGAAAGATGAGAAACGAAAGACACAATTGCGGCGGTATTCTAAAAAAGAAGCAAGTCGCCATCACCAAGAATTTTGGCGGTTTATTATACACCTTTACCGTAGAAGGCAAACAGTGTAATAGTTGCTCAGAGGAAGTGATTAGTCGCAATACTCTTCGTGAATTAGAGGTGCTTCCAGTGAAGTCTGAGTATGTAAACAGACGAAAGATGGGAACATTATCTACCCTAGCTATCCCAATTATCAATGTATCAACTACGGGAAGTCTTCCTGATAGTATTAGAATTAGCCCCACCGAGGATACTAGTCTATTAGCTCATGTCTAAGCATAGAACAAAAAAACATGGTCACGAAGATACTTCTGTTTCGCTTCATCCCCTGTCCTTTGAGGAAGCGATAGAGGCGCTCGCCCAGACCCCGATAGCGCAAAGCTTTTTGAAGAGGTAAATAAGAAACTAAGTAAGAAACCTGGGTCACTAAGTATTCGGCTACACAATTTTCAAGGTTATTTCACCAACGGTATCTATGCTATAATCCTGATGTATGAAAAT
>SDBV01010997.1_pt1 | contig 11792 bp, 9 predicted proteins | sample 2277081 | NCBI WGS metagenome assembly SDBV01 (sample SAMN10402039, study PRJNA504765) | marine sediment metagenome | isolation source: marine sediment core GS10_PC15, 223 cmbsf | place: Arctic Ocean: Southern Knipovich Ridge | collected 2010
TCACACCAATGCGCGGAAAAGTCGGCCGGCAGCTCCTCGTGCAGGGGGATCTTCTCGCTGGCGGCCAGGACCCGCGCCCCGTCGAAGTCGATGTACGAGAGCCGAACGGTCAACTCCGTGCGCGAGCGGGCGAAGGCCCCGCCGGGGATCGTGGCGACGTCGGCTTCTTCCAGCAGGCGCTCGCAGAGGGTGCTGCCGCTGGTGATCCCGTGTTGGGCGAGGTTCGCCGCGAAAGGCGAGAAATCCAGGAACAGGTAGAACGCACCGTCCGGCCGATGGACCCGCACGCCGGCCACGGTCAGAATGTCCGTGCACTGCTGGCCCAGGGTGGCGAGAATGCGGCGGGTGTGCCAGAGATAGCGTTCGATGTCGACGCCGCCGCGGAACGCTTGCACCGCGGCGTGCTGGATCGGGGCGCAGACGGAGGTGTAGGTCTCGCTGGCGACGGCGGCGAGGGCGTCGAGCAGCCAGTGGAGCGTCGGCGGGAAGCAGAACGTGCCCAGCCGCCAGCCGCCGGCGCCGCACCATTTGGACAGGCCGGAGCTGACGATGGTGCCTTCGGGGTAGAACTGGGCGATGGAGACGTGCTTCCCGCGATGGTGCAACTCGGCGTAGATTTCGTCGGAGAGGACGATGGTTTTGAAACGGCGGGCGACCTCGGCAATCTCCCGGAGCTCGTCGGCGGTATGGGTCAGGCCGGTGGGGTTGGTGGGGTAGTTCAGGACGAGCAGGCGCGGGCGGAAGTCGTCCTGGGCCAGTTTGAATGAGTCGTGGAGCTGCGCTGCGGTGATCTTCCAGCGCTGCTCGTACGTCGTGTGAATCCGGTTGATCTTGCGGCCGATGATGCGGGCCTGGGGCATGTACGACACCCAGCACGGGGAGGTGACCACGATCTCGCCGTAAAAGGCCAGTTGGACCAGGAACATGAGCTCTTTGGAGCCGGGGCCGATGATCACGCCCTCGGGTTGGGCCTCGATGCGGTTGTGCCGGCAATGAAAGTCGGCGACGGCGCCGCGCAGCTCGCGCAGGCCCTTGACGGGGAGGTATTCCTTCTCGGCGGCGGCCAGGCGCAGGGCCTCGACGACGGAGCCGGGCACGGGGAAAGGCGATTGGCCGAGGCCGAAGTTCACCACGCGGCGGCCGGCGCGTTTCAATTCGCGATACCGTTCGTTGATGGCGAGCGTGGCGGACTGGCCCATGCCGCGGACGTTGAGGCTGAGGCTGACGGGGTGTTGGGTGTTCATGGTCCGCTACCCGGTTTGAGAGTGGGGCGCGTCGGAAGGGTGGCCCACCAAACATCCGGCGCTACAGGTTGAGCAGTTTTTTGAGGCTTAACTCCATTACCGACACCGGATGTTTGAGCCCGTACGCTTCGAGCACTGCGGGGTGGACTTCGCCCATTACGCCGAGTTGGTTGCCCTTGCCGTCCAGCAGCACGGCCGCGCGGCCGGGGATGTAGCTACGATGCTCTACGGCCGCCTCCACTTGGCACGCGGCCCCCATCTCATGCACGAAGGCGTCCGCCACGGCGCGAATGTCCGCATAGCCGACGTGGGTGCCGATCATGCAGGCGGCGACGAAGCGTTCCTCGCGGGCGCCGGTGTCGGTCTCCGGGTCGACGAAGCAGCAATCGCCGACCTCGAAGAGGTATTGCGGCAGGTCGTACTGTTTGTTGATCGCCAGCGTCTCGAGCAGGCCGGGCAGAATGGCCACGCGGCAGATGGTCTGCTCGGTGCTAATGGGGTTTTCAATCCTGACGGCCCGCGGGTCGGGGTCGATCCGCCATTTCTCGAACGCCGCCGGCTCGCTCGTCAGCACCAGTGTCATGACCTGGTGGAAGCCGAGGCCGGTCATCACGCGACGGGCGATCGCGGCGTGCTCCTCCATGGCCTGCGGGGATCCCACGGTGAAGGTCGGGACCAACTCCGGCTCGAGATTCGCATAGCCATAGGCGATGGCGGCGTCCTCGATCAGGTCGACCGGGTGCATGACGTCGTTGCGGTACGCCGGCACGAGCACCCGGAGATGATCGGCGTCGCTGCTTTCCTCGACGCCGTGGCCCATCGATTCGAGCAGTTCGGCGAGTTGGGCCGCGTTGAGGTTGAGGCCGATGGTTTCGGCGGCCTCCTTGACGTCGATGGTCATCTCGGCGGGCGTCAGGTCGGGCGTGATGCGCACGCCGCCGGAGGCCTCGATCATGACGCCCTCGACGTCGATGGCCGGCATGATCTCCTTGAGGCTGGTGACGACGATGTTCAGCGCGCGATCGACGGTGCGTTGCGACAGCCCGGTGACGTCGATGAAGAACTGCTTGGTCGCCATCTTCACGCGGGTGGACTCGCTGTTGATGATCGGCGGCATCGATAGCACGGTGCCTTCGGCGTCGCGCAGCAGCGGGTATTTCTTCAGCGGCTTCAGCAGGTGTGCGTAGGCCTGGCCGGTCTTGTGCTCTTCCAGGATCTCGCGCGGCGTGAGGGCCGCGTCCGGATCGTCCGGCGAGAACCCCAGCGGCACAAACTTCAGCCCGTCCGGGTCGACGGCGTCGTAGTGGAAGACTTCGCCGGTCAGCGTGTCGAGATCGTAGACGCCGATGGAGGCCAGCTTGCGGTCGCGGCCGAGGGCCCAGTGCAGGTCTTCCTGGAGGTTCATGACCATCTTGATGCTGGCGTTGTCGAGCGTCACGTTGCGTACGACGGCGCAGGCGATGTAGGGCCGGAGGCTGTCCTCGTTGGACAGGGCCGGGTCGACCCGCACCTTCAGCCGGGCCGCGGAGAGGACGTATTCGGGCAGGCCGGTCTGGATGCCGAGATAACCGCGGATGCAGCGGGCCATGCCGCCGGGGTCGAAGAGGTCGGGCCGGACGGCCAGCATGTCGAGCCGGAGGACTTGGTTGACGCCGAGGTCGCCGAGCTCGTCGGGGAAGGTCTTGAAGTCGGCGCCGCAGTTGGAGCACAGCAGCGGCGGCCCCTGGGCCTCGGTGCGGTCATAGATCTTGCCGCAGACCTTGCAGACGAACTCCTGCATGTCGGCGATCTCGTTGACCTCGCAGCCGAGCTTCGGCAGGATTTCGGCGAGGTCGTCCACGGTGACCTGGGGCGCGTCCGCCGCGCTCGGGATGCGTGACAGCAGCATGTTCACGGGCATGTCTATGATCGGCACAGCGGTTCCTCCCGTAGCCAGGGCATGGTGGCGTAGAACAGGTCGCCGATGGATTTCAGGTTGTGGACCATCATCGCCAGGCGTTCGAGACCCAGGCCCCAGGCGAGCACGCGGTCGCTGATGCCGACGGGCAGGGTCACCTCCGGCCGGAAGATGCCGGACCCGCCCATCTCGACCCAGTCCTGGCGGCTCTCCATATAGAGGTGCACTTCGGCGGACGGCTCGGTGTACGGGAAGAAGCTGGGCACCACCTCGACCTTGGGGAAGCCCATCTTGCCATAGAACGCGGAGAGCGTGCCGATCAGCGTGGCCAGGCTGGCGGCTTTGTCAACGATGATGCCATCGACCTGGTGAAAGACCGGCAGGTGCTTGTAGTCCGCGGTCTCCCGGCGGAACACGGGGCCGATGATGAAGTACTTGCCGGGCCGGCCCTGGGTGTGCCGGGCGAGGGCGCGGATCGTGGCCGCCGTGGTGTGGGTTCGCAGGACGGGCTTTTGAGCCAGGTCGCGGCTCCAGCGGTATTGCCAGCCGGTGGAGCCGGTGCCGCCGCCGTTTTCGTGTGTGTTTTTGACGCGCTCGACGAGGGTCTCGTCGGGCAGGCGGGTCTTGCTGGGCCGGGCGACGTAGAAGGTGTCCTGCATGTCGCGGGCGGGATGGTCCTGGGGCTGGAAGAGGGCGTCGAAGTCCCAGAAGCTCGACTCGACCCAGGGGCTGACGATCTCCTCGAAGCCCATTTCGAGGAACACGCGGCGGACGCGGTCGAGGGTGCGCTGGAAGGCGTGCTCTTTGCCGGGATAAAGACGCTTCGCGGCCAGCGTGACGTCGTAGGGTTGCAGCTCGACCTCGCGCCAGCCGCCGTCGGCGAGCAACTCCGGCGTAAGCTGCGTGACCTTGCGGCGGCCCTTGACGCCTTGGGCGAGGAGCTGGCGGCCGGCGTCGGTGAGGGTGACGCGGCGGGTGGTGCGGTCCTTGACGACAAGGAAGCCCTTGCGCTTGGCGAGGAACTCGAGCGCCTCGGCGACCGGGATGCCCGCGGCGGTAAGCTCGTCGGGGCTCGCAATGCGGCCGCCGGCGAGAGCCTGGATGAGCTGCTCGTCGGGTTGTGGTGGTGCGTCCGGCGTGACGTTGTCGCCGAGGACGAGCGTGTTGCCGTCCTTGCGGGCCCAGTGGCGCTGATTGAGCCAGCGAAGCGACTGGCCGACCTGAGACGCATCGAGGTCACAGTGGTTCGGCACGTCAGTGAGCGGGCAGCTTCCGCCTTGGGCGGCCAGGACGCCAACGATGACCCGTTCCGGCAACGGCTGCTCGACGAAGCGCTGGCCCTCCGGACCGAGGCGAAGCTCCTGGTGGGGCGACTCGTGGATGGCGGCGTAACCGGCCTCCTGCAACGCCATACAGCCCGCGCTGACCAGCGACTGATCCACATTCAGCGCGTCGGCCAGATCCGGGATTGAGACCGGCTCAGACGTGCTGGCGAGCCGCTGGAGAATGTCGAACTGGATCTGCGGCAGTTCCATCGAGGTTCCCTTCATTCACGAGGAGCTCATTTGTGTATCTTAAGTGGACGTGGGACTCAAGGGGGAATCAGGCTCCGGGGGGAGTTTTTGGCGGCCGTGTGCCGAGGGGCGAAGCGGTTTTCTCGGAACCGAGCGAGAAAGTTCCGCGAAATAGAGAGGCGGGGGCCGGGCCGGGCCGGCCGGCGCCTATAAAAGTCCACGCGAGCCTCGTCAGGGGCACGACCCGGTCAAGCGGCCGTAGGGCCCGTTTGGTCGGCCGCAGGTCGCGCGGGCCGAGCAGTTTTCGGCACCCCTACAATCTGGTGAAAATTGGAAGGCGGGCGAGGCGGATCGCCCCACCGGCTGACGTTGACCCACGGCCCGGTGCCATCCTGAGGAGGAAGAAGCATGAATGAAGCTGATTTCCAAAAGCGCCTGGCCGAGCTCGTGGCTGAGATCGATACTTTGCCGCAGGCGGAACGCGATCGGCTGCGAAAGCTCGCCGAGGAGACCAAGGGTCGCCACGACCAGATCAAGGAGAGTGTGAGCAACCTGCAGGAGAGCATCGACTTCCTGCGGCTGGGGATCAAGTACATGCTGTTTGATCTGGAGGCCACGCGTCGCGAGAACAGCTACCTGCGCAAGATGCTGGAACAGGATCCGAACAACGGGAACAACAACGACAACAACAATCCGTAACACGGACCCCCCAAGCCCGGCGCGGGGCCCCGGCTGCTGGCCCCGCGCCCCCGACCCACCGCTACATGAGTGAAGGGCGAACGACACGACAGCACGTTCGCTCGGGCCCGGTAGTCGCCGCTACCGGGCTCGCTCTTTGCGCTGCCGTTGCCGGGCGCCCGGCGCCGGGCCGCGCGGGATAGATCCCGCGGCTCGGACGCCCGCGCTCCCCAGCCGGGCCGGGCGCGAGTTTCAGCATCGGGGCACAATGGGTCAGTTCGCGGAGGGCAGTGAGGGAATGACGTTGCGGTGGAGCTCTTCGTGGGCGCGCTGGATCCGCTCGGCCCAACGATCGCGCTGCTGCCGCGCCACGCGCGCGAGCAGTGCGGTGAAATCGGGGTCGAACTGTCGGTTCGTTTCGGCCTCGATTTCCCGCACGGCGTCATCGAGGTCGCGGCCCGGGCGATGTGGGCGTTCGCTGGTCAGCGCGTCGAACGTCTCGGCCACCGCCAGCAGGCGGGACCCAATCGGGATCGTCCGGCCGCTGAGGGCAAAGGGGTACCCGGTGCCGTCGAAACGCTCGCGCAGATGCCGGATGATCAGCGTTTCGGTCTCGAACACCCGCAGCGGTTCGAGGATCTTGCACGTCATCAGGGGTACTTGCCGGAGCACGGCCGTTTGCTCCTCGGTCAGTGGGGCGACGCTCTGCAAGATGTGATCCGGCACGCCGATCTTGCCCAGGTCGTGCAACATGGCGGCGTTCCCGATTGCGGCCCGCAGGGGTTCGGCGAGCTCGGCGGCCTCGGCCAGGCAGGTGACATAGAAGGTTGTATTGCGCGAGTGCCAGGCGGTGAAGCGGTCGCGCGCCTCGAGTGCCTGCACCAGGGCCCAAACGCTCTGTAGACAGAGCTCCTTGGCCTGCATGCTCAGTGAAACCACCTGCTTTTGCAGGCGATCCAGCTCGCCATGCTGGACGTCGAGCAGGGGCAGTTCGTCAGTGATCGCGTCGCACCGGACCACGCGGTTGCGGCCGCTGTGCTTGCCCAGATAGAGGGCCTGGTCGGCCTGGTTGACGAGATCGGTGACCGAGTTGATGCGGGGATCGGCGGTGGTGGCCACGCCGATCGAGGCCGTCGTCGACATCTGGGGGTGGTCTTCCAGCCGCACCGCCTCCGGGATCGTCTCGCGAATGCGTTCGGCCAGTTGGGTGGCGTCATCCAGGGAGGTTTCGGGGCAGATGACGGCGAACTCCTCGCCGCCATAGCGCGCGACCACATCGGTGTCGCGCACCATCTGGAGCAGATGGCGGGCGGTGGCCGCGAGGACGCGGTTGCCGGCCTCGTGCCCATACGTATCGTTAACGGCCTTGAAGTGGTCCAGATCGAGCATGAGCAGGGAGGCGGTGCCGCCGTACCGCCGCGTGCGCGCAAACTCGCGGTCGAGCATTTCGCGGAACTGGGCGTGGTTCCAGAGCCCGGTCAGGCCGTCGGTGCGGGCGGCGTGCCGGAGGCTCTCCTGCATCTTGCTGACGCGCAAGCCGTTGCGCAGCCGGGCGATCAGCTCGTCGTTGTCGTAGGGTTTGAGCAGGTAGTCGTCGGCACCAACGTTGAGAGCCTCGTGCTTGGCGCCCCGCTCCCGGCAGGCGGTGAGCAGGATGAAGTACGTGCCGGCCAGCGCGTCGTTGGAGCGGACGCGCTGACACAGGTCGGTGCCGCTCATGCCCGGCAGGAGCAGGTCGCAAATGACGACGTGCGGGCGGTGGTGGCGGATCAACACCAGGCCCGCCTCCGCGTCCGGAGCCTCCACGACGCTGAAGTGCGCATCGATCATGTGCCGGAACAGCAGCGCGCGCTGAGCCGGATCATCTTCGATGATGCAAACGTCAACCGGGGTTACGCGCATGTCGTGTCCGCCACTTCTCTCTACCGGCCCACCGCCGCGGTCAGTCGATGACCGTTGTTCCGGCGGTCGGCCGGGTCCCCACCGGCCGGGCCTGCAGCGGCCCGACGCGGGCGACTAGCCATATAGGTCCAGTCTCCCACTGCCGGCCCTTACCGTCTGTGTCGCGGCCTCGACTGTCTGGGCTACCAGATCCGCCATCTGTTGATCGGACTGTTGCTCCAGCTCCAGTGTCCGTAGGGATACCTGGGACAGAAGCTGTGCCTTAGACAGGATGCTCTGTGAAGCCGCCACGCTACTTACGCTGCTCATCACCGCCTCGTGTGTACGGGGCTACCGTGGGCTGGCGGCCCATGCCGCCCACCCTTCTAATCCAAGTATGCGAATTGCTCGGGGAGGGGGGGAACAATTTGAAGCGGTTTTATGCCACAGCGAGCCCACCGGCCCCTTCGTTCCGCGTGGCCAAAGGTCCGAAATCGCGATGGAGGGCAGCGGGCGGGTTGGCGCGCGGCTCTCGGTCTGATAGTTATTGGGTTTCGACCCTCCGGGATGCACAGCATGAACACGACGGCTCCACCGGCGCACCGGATCGACTTATCCGCTCTGAACCGGATGAAGGCCGCCGGGCAGAAGATCGCGATGCTGACGGCGTACGATTATCCGACCGCCGTCATGGCCCAGGCGGCGGGTGTCCATTCCCTGTTGGTAGGCGACTCGCTGGCCACCGTGCTTCTCGGGCGTCCCAGTACCCGTTTTGCCCCGCTGGCGCTGATGATCGTGCTCGCGGAAGCCGTGCGACGTGGGGCGCCGGACGTGTTTCTGGTTGGCGACATGCCTTATGAGGCTGTTGCGGACGGGGAGGAGAGTGCCCTTGCGGCGGCGCGGCGCTTTCGCGATGAGTCCGGCTGCGACGCCGTGAAGTTCGAAGCGTCGTCCGAGCACCACCGCTTGGTGGAAAAACTGACCCGCGCCGGGATCGCCACCATTGCCCACCTCGGGCTGCGGCCGCAAGAGGTGACCTCGCCTGATGGTTATCGGGCCCAGGCGCGTGACGCGGATTCCATCGCGTCCCTCGTCGCGGATGCAAAGCGGATGGCGGCGGCTGGCGCGGATATGCTCCTGCTCGAAGCGGTACCGAACGAAGCATCATCCGCGGTCTTGGCGGAGGTGGACGTGCCCGTGATCGGCTGTGGCGCCGGCCCAGCCTGCGACGGACATGTCCTGGTGACGCAGGACATGCTCGGCATCGGCTCGATGCGCCCGCCGCGCTTCGTGCCCGTGCTCGCACAGGTAGGCAAGATCAGCGAGGAGGCGATGCGCCAGTACGTGCAGGGGATTGTGAGCGGCACGTATCCGGGCCCCGAGCACGTCTACGGCATGCGCGCGCCCGGCGGAGATCGCGCCCGGTGACCCGCGGGGTCGCACCGCCGCGGAACTGCATCGCCTGCGGCGCGACGCCGCGGCGGATCCGGCGGGTGGGGGCGGGATCCTGGTTGCGACAGTGCCCCCGGTGTTTGCTCGGCTGGTGGGACTGGCCGCCGTTCGACGCGGCCAGCCTGTACGACCAAAGCTACTTCCAGGGATCCGGGGTTTCCAAGGGCTACGACGATTACGCGGGGCAGGAAGCGGGGCTGGAGCGTGCGGCACGCGGGCGTGCGCGGCGGATTGAGCGGCGGCTGGCGGCGGCTGACGGTGGCTCGCGGCGATTGGTTGATGTCGGCTGCGGGACGGGCGTGTTCCTGGCTGCCGCCCGTCGCGCGGGGTGGGACGTGCAGGGCGTGGAAGTCAGCCAGTACGCGGCACAGGTGGCCCGCGACCGTGGCCTGGTCGTGGACGAGCGCGGGGTGGAACACATGCAACTCGCTGAGTCATACTACGACTGCGTCACGCTATGGGACGTGCTCGAACACCTGCCGAATCCGGCCAGCGTATTGCGGACAGCGGGGCAGGCGCTGCGGCGTGGCGGGGTGTTGGCACTCTCCACGGGGGACGTGACGTCGCTGTGTGCCCGCCTGAGCGGCCGGCGATGGCATCTGTTCAACCTGCCGGAGCACCTTTTTTTCTTCTCGCCGGCGGCCCTGCGGCGACTGCTGGAGCGGGCGGGGCTGCGGGTGGTGGACGTGGTGCGCGAGGTGAACTGGGTGCCGGTGGCGTACATGAGCGAGCGACTGAGGAAATCGTCGGGCCTGATCGGTCGAGTAACGGCGCGGGGGATTGACGCGGTGGCTAGCCGCGGGGGGCGGCGCGGCACGGTTCCGGCGACGCTGCTGGACGTGATCGGCGTGTATGCGGTCCGCGGGTGAAGGCCGGGACGCGACAGATTCCGACGCTTTCGAGGGCGGCGTCCCGGTGCTAGACTACGCCAAGATCCAGCAGGGAGCGTGATTATGATATTTGGCGAGAACAACGACCAATCCATGGAGCCGCAACAACCCAGGCCGCAGCAGATCAAACTCGACACGAGCACCATGGAGACGGTCTATGCGAACTTCTTTGCCCTGGCTGGCTCGCCGGACGAGCTCGTGGTGTACCTGGGCACGAATTCCACGTTGCCGAACATGCCACAGCCGATGGTAAAGGTATCGCATCGACTGATGATGCTGCCGGCGAACGCAAAGCGGCTGATGCTCGCTTTGCGGCAAGCCGTAAAGGCGCACGAAGACCGGTTCGGTCCGATTGAGCTGCCCCCGCCCCGCCGCCCACCCCGGCCGTCAGAATAGCGGCGCGCGTTGGCGTGGGCTCTGTCTGAGGCGTTGCCCACGGATCCACGATGTTGATTCAGACGTTGCTATCACGGGAGCTGTTCGCGCTGGGGCTACGTGATCTGCGGGCCCATAAGCTGCGCTCGCTGCTGACCGCGTTGGGCGTGATTTTCGGGGTGGCGGCGGTGATTTGCATGCTGAGCATCGGCGAGGCCGCCACCGCCGAACAACTGGAGCAGATTCGTCTGCTCGGCAGCCAGAACATCATCCTGCGGAGCGTGGAGCCGCCCAAGTCGGTCCAGGTGGGCAACGCGGAGGAGTCGATCAAGCGTTATGGCCTGACCCGCGAAGACGTGGCGCGTCTCCGCATCCTGCCGCACGTGACGACGATTGTGCAGATGCGGGACGTCGCGGAGACGGTCGTCCACGGGGCCTTGCAGTTTGACGGCCACGTGCTGGGCACCACGGCGAACTTCTTTGACGTGATCAACGTACGCGTGGCCCGCGGCCGGTCACTGGCTCCGCTGGATGCCGAGCAGCACGAGAAGGTCTGTGTGGTCGGCGCGACGATGGCGCGGGATCTGTTCCGGGAGACGGACGCACTCGGGCAGACGCTGCACGTGCAAAGCCGTTCCACCGGCTCAGTGCCGTACACGATCGTGGGCATCCTGGAGAATGTGCTGACGGCCGGCAAACCGGCCAAAGGGCTGGCGGCGCGGGACATCAACCGCGACGTGTATATTCCGCTGGCGACGGCCGACTTGCGGTACGGGGATCTGAATGTGCTGGTGTCGGGCGGCTCCTGGGAGGCGAAGGAGGTACAGCTCACCGACATCTACGTCCACGTAGAGCCGCAGGAGCAGGTGCTGCCGGTCTCACGGATGGTGAACAACGTCGTGCAGCATGCGCATCTGGAGCAGGATTTCGCGATCATCGTGCCGCTGGAACTGCTGCAACAGGCCGAGCAACTGAAGCGCAACTCGCAGATCGTGCTGGGCAGCATCGCCGGCATTTCGCTGCTGGTAGGCGGAATCGGGATCATGAACATCATGCTCGCCTCGGTCACGGAGCGGACCCGCGAGATCGGCATCCGCCGGGCTCTGGGTGCCAAGCGTTATCACATCACCGCGCAGTTCTTGATCCAGACGCTGATCCTGAGCGTCCTGGGCGGGCTGGTCGGGATTGCCCTGGGCGTCGGTTTTGCATACCTGGTGACGATCGTGGTTCAGTGGCAGACGATCATCCCGATCTGGGGTGTGGTGCTCAGCTTCGGGGTTTCCGCGCTCGTAGGCATCGTCTTCGGCCTGTACCCGGCCCGGGCGGCCGCGCGGTTGGATCCGATCGAGGCGCTGAACTCGGCGACCCGAACCGCCTGACCCGGATTGTTCATACCGCGGAGATCGCGGAGAACGCAGAGTGTTGTTGCGAAAGAAGTCATGGCGAAACCCGAACGCGTTTCGTCTTGACAGTGCGCGTTACCTGTCATTCCGCGTCGGCTTGGCTAAGTTCTTTTCTATCACCTCTCTGCGATCTCTGCGTGCTCAGCGGTGGGTCATTCGGGCTGATTGTCGTGGGCCCGCCAACTGGGCACCCAGGAGTGCCGGCGCGTGAATCGTAGTTTGCACGTTTTCCAGGATGCGGCCGCCGACGGGCCGACGAACATGGCCCGCGACGAGCATCTACTGTATGCCGAATCGCCGCGGCCGGCCGCGCTGCGGATCTACGCCTGGGACCGGCCCACGATCAGTCTAGGGTACTTTCAGCGTTTCGATGACGTGGCGCGCCTGCCGGCCGACGTGCGTGGGTTGGCGGTTGTGCGGCGGATGACCGGCGGCGGCGCCATCCTGCACGACCGCGA
>SDBV01010998.1_pt1 | contig 11792 bp, 7 predicted proteins | sample 2277081 | NCBI WGS metagenome assembly SDBV01 (sample SAMN10402039, study PRJNA504765) | marine sediment metagenome | isolation source: marine sediment core GS10_PC15, 223 cmbsf | place: Arctic Ocean: Southern Knipovich Ridge | collected 2010
CGGCCCGGCCGCCCGGCGCCGAATCGACATTGAACGTGATGTCGTCATCGAAAAGGGCAAACGCCTGGGCGCGTTGGTCCAGATACATCGCGTTGCTCGTGGTGCCGGTGGCGAAGGCCTTGAGGACACCGAAAGCCGCGTGGGCATCGGCTGTTCCGCTGAAACTGCCGCCGCCGCTGTACCCGTCGGTGTAGGCCGCATCGCCAATTCCGCCGCTCCAGCCTCCGAACGTGCCCGGGACATCGCCCCAGGACACAACTGCGGCAGTTTCCAAATACGCGCCAAAGGATGACGCAGCCGGGATGACCACGCACAAGCCGACGACGAGCAAATTGATCGGTAGTTTCTTCATGCTCCCGCTCCTTCGCAGGCCACGGCCAATGAGTTCCCTCACGCCGTCGCACGTTCCTTGCCTCACGAGGCAATTCTGTCAGATGTGCTTCTACGTCCCAGCCACAACAACGAAATACTCGATCAGTTTCCAATGCCGCAGAACATCTCAACTGACCAGCCCAAATTGTACCATAAGCCCAATAGACACGCTATGGAAACCCCGTCAAATGGCCGTTTTTTCTTGTCAGCGAAATGATCAAAACGTTAACAATGTTGCGCGACTGCCGCGTAAGGGCGCACTTCCCCTTACCCGCCTGGTCTCTTCCATGGCTATATCTGCCCATTCCCACAAGCGTTGTGGCTCGTGGCGGACGGTGGAGATGTCTTTGAGCACTATCTCAACGTTACAGCCTTGTGTCTTTTTCAGCACGTCACGGAGTTCGGCGCGGGCTTGCTCAGGTCGCCAGGTGTTCTCGGCGAGGATGGCGGGGTTGGGTTTGTGGGAGTACACATACTCCCTGCCCAGCAAGCCGGCTGCGCGGACGGGGTCCACCCACGGGCTCATGGATATCTTCCGCAGGTTGGGTATGCGTTTCAGAATGTCCATCTTGATATCCAGCGGCTCGCAGCAGCCGTAGTACGTCAGGCCGAACTTCTCCAGCAGGCGCATCTCGTGACGCAGGGCGAACTCCCAGTGCATCTCGGGCGATATCTCCGAGAAGATCTGCGCCGTCGCGCAACCCCACTGATTGTACGTATGCACATGGTCCGCGTCGTACGGCTCGCCGGGCAGTTCGTCCGTGTAGCCGCTGCCGCCCGAGCCCACTCGGCTGTTATCGTTATTCAGGCTCAGCAAGCCCAGCTCGTCCAGTTGCGTGAGGCAAGCCAGGTTGCAATCGACGACGCGGGATACGAACGCGTTGACCATGTCGGGGCGGTCTACCAGGTCGATCATCGCTTGCTGCACGCCCCACGCGCCGATCAGGAAATCCCACGGTGCGTACCAATGGCCTTGTACGCCCATGAGCTTGACTGGCATGATGTCGCCCAGCAAGTCCGTCATCGTCGCCAGGTTGGCTTCGTCGGCGGCGGGGTCGGCGGCGACGGTGGGAATCTTCAGCTTGTCCAGGTCGTCCATGCTCTTGATGACGGGAATGAACTCCCGGCTGACGATTTCCGTCGAGCCGTCGGACTCGGCCGAGCGACTCTCGGATTCCAACCCCATGGACGTGGAGCTGAACGATTTGCGACAGGTGAAATAGTCGCGGATGATCATGTCGCCCTGCAGGTGTCGCCACTGGTAGAGCTGGAGGCGCATGGTCAGTTCTTCTCGCCGTGCCCAGGGGTCTGTGCAGTCGCAGTCCAGCTCGCCGCCGGCGTACATCTCGGACCAGCAGATTTCATTGATGAACACGAGCGGGCCCGCGCCGGTTTCGCGTTGGTTGAGCTTGCGCCACAGCTCCGCCCGCTCGGCGTTGATTGGCAGGGCGGCTATTTCGGCGATCTCGCCGGCCAGGCGGCGGAGGATGTCGCGTTCGTTGTCGGAGATTTTCATGGGCGGTCCGTGTGCGTGTCTCGTCGTGCTGGCCAGGTGCGTATTGGCTCGGGGATTGTACTGGCCTGGGCGGGAGCGGTCACAGACTTTCCGCGTCGTCCTCGGCTGCGGGCAACTTGGCGGGTTGGAAGTGTCGCTGGTACAACAGCGACGCCCCGACCAGAAGCGCACCGAGCGCGAAGAACGACAGTATTCGGTACCCGGTCTCCACGCGTGACATATCCAGCAGCAGCACCTTGCCCAGCGTCAGGCCGAACAGCCCAAGCGCCAGCCACCGCCCCGGGCTGTAGCGCCACACGAACCCAGCTATCAGCAAGGCCACCGCCCATATCGCCCACCAAATTGACAAGCCCATCTGCCTCGCCTGGTCGGCGCTGACGGCCGCCCCGGGGCCCGACCGCGCGATGTAGCGGTCCACCTCGAAGCTGCCAGCCCACACCACCAGCACGGCAGCGGCGAGTATGCCCACGTGGTACACCATCCGCCCGGCGCGCCATTTCGGTAGCCTGGCGGGTAAGAGCCTGCCGAAGACAAACGCGGCTGCGGCGATCAGCAAGCCCACGGCGAACTGCCAGTTGAACACCGTCATGCGAGCTGCGTCTGTCGAGTAGGCAAGCCGCAGGCCGAGCGTATCATGAAAGACAAATCGCACAACGCACAGCGCCAACAGAACGCACGTTACGATCGTTATGCCCAGGCTGCGTCGCCCAATCGCTACTGCCGCCGCCCCGGCAGCGAACAGCCACCACGCCCACGTTGCCGGAACAACCGGCAACTGCCCGAGAGCCTGCCAGAACCACATCGCCGCCCCCGCGCACACCAACACAAGGCACATCGTCCGCTCGGCCCGGTCCTGCCATATCACCTCGCCAAGTCGCAGCAGCGCCGCAGCCAGCACCGCCGCAGCCACAACCGACGCCGTCAGGGCCAGTACCACCGTAATGCCCAGCCCGCCGACGGTAAACCACACGGTCGAGCCGAACTCGGGAATGTCGTAGAGGACAAGATGCATCCCCGCCAAGTACAGAAGAATAGGGCTCTTGGCCAGCAGGAGTTTCTCCTTCAGCCGGCTCGCCAGCAGCATGGCCACCACCGCACCGACCGACCAGGAAATCGTCACCGCCCACATGTCGAAGGCGATCGGCACTGCCAGCGCCAGTAGCGTCAGGCCTTGGCCCAAGTAGGCTAGCCCCAGGCGCCTTTGGCGGGGCACTACCCGAAGGATAATCGATAGAACTATCAGGCCCGCGCCGATCGAGCCGGTGTACCAGCCCATCGCGGCGGCGGACCACGTGCCCTTCAACAGCCAGTACGTCGCTCCGTACATCAGCGCCGTGGTGAGCGTCGCCAGCGTCGCGTCGAGTTTCTCAGCCTTGTCTCCCCGCGGCAGCCAGGCGCGAATCAACACGTCGGCCGTCAGCAGAGCGAATAGTATCCACGCCCACATGGCATAGAACAGCGCGGGCTCGTCTTTCGAAATCACGACACCCAAGAAGCACGCCGCCGTCCACGCCAGCACGCCCGCCCGCAGCCAGTTCCATCGCCGCCACAGGCACATGCCAAGGACGGCTGCGTCCAGGGCAAGCAGGTGCGGCAGGGCCACCCACCCATCACCGACCAAGAGCAATAATATCGCCAGCAGCGCTCCGGCCGACGCGGTCAGGCCTATCTCCGTCTGCTCGTCGGATCGGTCCAGGAAGCGATGGACAATCACATCCGCCATCAACAGGCTGAACATCACCCAACCCCACCACACGTCGGACCACGCCTCGCCCCGCGCCATGCAGACGCCAAACGCCACCGCCGTCCAGACCAGCACCCCCACGCGCAGCCAGTGCCACCGCCGCCACAAACATATGCCCAGAATGATCACGTTCAATGCGAGCAGGTGAGGCAGAATAATGCGAGTGCCGTCCAGCGAGAGCATCAGCACTACCAGCAGCCCGCCCGCCCATGCCGCCAAGCCTGTCTCCAGCCGTTCGTAGGAGCGGGCAAGCAAGCGTTGCGCCGCCACGTCCGCCATCACCAGGGCGAACATCGCCCAGCCCCACCACATGTCGCCCCACGCCGCGCCGTTTTCAATACACACGTAAAACGAAATTGCCGTCCACCCCAGCACGCCCACGCGCAGCCAGTTCCATCGCCGCCACAAGCAAGCGCCCAGCATGATCGCGTTGAGAGCCAACAGGTGCGGCAAGATAACACTCTCGCCACTAAGCGTCAGCATCAGCACCACCAGCAGCGCCCCGGCCGAGGCGGTCAGACCTATCGTCAGCTTTTCGTCATCGGCTCGGCCAAGCAGATGGCGGATGGCTACGTCCGCGATAAAGAGGGCGAACATCGCCCAGCCCCACCACACGGTGCTCCACGCTGTGCCCGCACTAAGGCAGGCAACGAACACCATCGCCGTCCACGCCATCGCCCCCGCGCGCAGCCACTGCCAGCCGCGGAACAAACACACGCCCAGCACGACTATGTTCAGCTCAAGCAGATGCATCATCGTCACCGTCGTCGTCGGCCCGGTAGCTAGCAGCAGTAGCGTCAGCAGCGCCCCGCCAGCGGCTGTGATGCCGATGCCCATGCGCTCGTCGGCCCGGCCCAGCCGGGTCGCCAAGGCTGCGTAGGCGAGGAACACACCCAGCAGCATCCAGGCGAACATCATCGTCAGAGCCAGCGCAGCCCCGCCGTAGAACTGCGCCATCCACCCGACGAACAGCGATACGGTTCCCACGAAGCAGATCGGCGCCAGTATCTGCCATCGCCTCGCCGCCGCGACGACCAGGAAGCCCGCCGCCAGGATGACCATGTAAGTCATCAGCGCCACCTGCCGATCGACGCCCGAGCTCAGCAGTAGCGGCGTGAGGTAGGCACCGATCTGGGCGAGAATGGCGGTGGATATCACGCCGCTTCGCAGGCTGAGGGCAACGGCCAGGATTGTCACCCCGCACATCAGGGCGAAGGCCGCGGGTGTGGGGATGAGTTTGTAGAAGTTTGGGCTGGCCGCAAAGGCCGCCGCGTAAAGCAGACCGATGCCGCCCCCCGTCACCGCCGCGGAGAATATGCCCATCTTCTTACGAAGCGCCCACTCGCCCAATACCAACAGGCCCGCGCCGAGCCCGGCCACGCAAAAGACGCGCACCGTCTCGTTGATCCAGCCCTGCTGGACGGAGTACTGAAAGAGAAACACAGCCGCCAGAAACAACACGACCACGCCGATCTTGACCAGCCAACTCGTGCCGAGGCGCTGCTCGAGCGATACGCTCGCCTTGGCGACGCGCGGGGGCTTTTTTTCGAGTTTCTTTTCGGGCAGTTCTTCGGGCGGCTTCTTGTCGGCAGCGACGGAAGTGGGAGCTTGGCTTAGCGCCTGGACCGGTTCGGGCTTGGTCGGCTCGGCGGGCGGCGCAGTGGGCAGATCGGCCGGCGCGTCCGGCGTTACGTCTGGCGTTACGACAGGCTTGGGCTCTTCGGCAGCGGCCGGCTCGGCATGCACAGGCGGCGGCGAAACGGGCTGGGGCGCCTGGCCGGCGGGCCTGGCCAAGTGGGCGGGCTTTATCGGCGGCGGAGTAGGCTGGGGGTGATCGGCCATCCGGGCGACGCGCAGCTCAATCTCCGCCAGGCTGCGGCGAAGCTGAGCTATTTCGTCCCTGAGTTCTTTGAACGTCTGCGGGTCCGGCTCGGCCATGTTGTCTCCCTACGGTCACTTAACCGCAGGGAGACTACCGGCCGCCAGGTACCTTTGCCATATAAAAGCTGCCCCACCAGCAAGGTGCGCAACACCGCCCTTGCCGCCGACTGGTCCTTGGGGCACAATGCGCCTATCATTAAACCGTCACACATTGTCTAAGGATCGCGCCATGCAATGGGAAGAGCTTACCGCACCGGATTTCGCCAAGGCTGTCAAAGACACCGGCGGGGTGTGCATCATATCCATCGGGTCGTTGGAGAAGCACTTCGACCATTTGCCGCTGGGCACGGACTACATGAATGGTCATCAGTTGTGCTGCCTGGCCGCGGAGGCCGAGCCGGTCGTCGTGTTCCCGCATTACTTCTTCGGCCAGACGCAGGAGAGCCGCTGCTTCCCCGGCACAATAGCCCTGCCCGCGACGATGACGATGGAACTGCTCATGGCGACCTTCGACGAGATCGCTCGCAACGGTTTCACCAAGATAATCGTCTACAACGCCCACGGCGGCAACTGGGCGATGCTGAACTATATTTGTCAGGCCCAGTTGGCTGAGCGCCGGCCATACGCGCTGTACATGCACAACCACTTCCACCCGACTGAGCAGCGCATCAAGGAATGGCGGGACGCGCTGAAGACGGAAGTACACGGCCATGCGTGCGAATGCGAAACGTCCATCACGCTGGCCAACTTCCCCCACCTGGTGAAAATGGCCGAGCTGAAGGGCAGGAAGACCGAGCCGCTCAAGAAGTTCGCCCACCTCCGCCCGGGCGACATGACGGCAGACTGGTACAGCGACTACCCGGACCACTACGCCGGCGACGCAACGGTCGCGACCATCGAGAAGGGCGAAGTGCTCCGCAGACTGCAAGTCGAATCGCTGGTGAACTTCGTGCGGGCAGTCAAGAACGATACAGCCGTTCACCCCGTGATGAAAGAGTTCTACGACCGCTGCGACGAACTTGCCAAGTAAAGGAACAACACGATGATAACATTCAACGCTGATGAGATTTTTCAGATGGCGGAGCAGATAGAGCGCAACGGCGTGAAGTTCTATCGCAAGGCGGCTGAGCACTCCGTTGCCCGCGACCTGCTGCTGACGCTGGCGGTAATGGAAGGTCTGCACGAAAAGACCTTCGCCGGCATGCGAAAAGAGCTCTCGCCAGCCGAGCGCAGCGGCGCGAACTACGATCCGGACGACCAGGGCGTGCTCTACCTTCAGGCCATGGCCGATAGCAAAGTTTTCACCGCCGACCCCACCGCGTTGATATCGTCCGCCGAGCCCATCGACGAAATCCTGCGGATCGCGATAAGCCTGGAGAAAGACTCCATCGTTTTCTACCAGAGCATGAAGGCCATCGTTCCCGATTCAGCCGGCCGGGACAAGCTCGACGACATCATCTACCAAGAGATCGGCCATATCGTGATGCTGACCAAGCAACTGTCCGCAGGCGAGTAATCCCGGCCCGCCGCGCGGCCGCTCATCGCCGCCGCCGGCCGAGGGCCCGTTTCGGCGGGGTAAGTTTTTCGCCAGAATTATCCTGGTTTTCCCTCAAAACGCTTGACGAAACGCCCCATTGACGTTATCATCACACCTATAGTGACTTGTTTCGCCGGAGGGGAGGGCTGTGTCGGATGTCCGCCTTCTCTGCGCAGCGTGTCCGGCGTGACATTCGATGCAAGAACTGGCAGGCTCACATAACACCATGAGGCTCTTTGAAAGGGACGATTATGAAAAGACTACACTTGGCTGTACTCGTTGTGGCTGTGCTCGTGACATCGCAGGCCGCGATGGCCTACGACCCCTACGACGAAGTCATGAACCCGTCAACCATGGAATTGCTGACGTCGCGTCTGCTGACGGCGCAGACGGCCAATAGGCCCAACGAGGTCGGCATGTGGGAGTATATTTACGACTTCTACGGCAACGGCGTTTCGCAGATGCCCAATTGGGGCCTTCACGATTTTGACCCGACTCTGATCGTCAACGTCTCCCCCGAAGCCACAGGATGGGGCGGCGCGTCAAACGTGCTGAACCAGCAGTGGAGCTGGATCGCCACGCAGAGCAATGTTTACGGCAGTTTCTGGGGCAATTTTAGCACGATGGGGTCGTATGCCGGCACTTACGTTGACGCAGGCAAAGGCATGACCGGAGATACTGCCAACTGGTCTGTTCCCACGGGCCAAAGCTATTCACAGTATTCCATTCTCAACGCGTGGCACGCGCCCAGCGAATATGCGCCCGGCGGCTACAAGCGAGCCGGTTCCCTGACTCTCACAGGCGAGCGAACTGGCCTACGGTTCGACGTCGGCACCAGTGGCAGCGCCATTAATGGCTTGTACCACACGTTCCGCATCGTGCACCCGTATGGCCCCGGCGACATGTCATGGTGGAGCTATACGTACAACGGGGCAACGACGGCGATGGCCGCGATCACGGGCCCTGTGGTTGCCCCCCCGACGCCACCCGTTGGCGACCTTAACGGCGACATGAACATCGACGGCGAGGACATCGACCTGATGGGCGAATACATTCTCACGGGCAACGCTCCCACCGCAGCCAACTACGACCTCAGCGCCAACGGCCTGATTGGCGGGACCGACGGCAGCGTGACCATATTGGACCTGGACTACCTCGTCCGCTTCCTGGTCGAAACGTCAGCCGTCGATGGCGACGGTAACCCGATCTTCGGCACGCAGTACGGTGATTTCAACCTGGACGGCGAGATCGAGCTCGGCGACCTGACCAGGCTCGGCACGTATTACGGCGTCGGCACCACATGGGCCGAGGGCAACGCCAACCCGCACCTGGACACGGATATCGAGCTTGGCGACCTGACGATTCTCGGCACGTATTACGGTGCCAGTAACGGCGGCGTGGACGCCATCCCCGAGCCGGCCTCGGCCAGCTTGCTGCTGCTGGGTGCGGTAGCCGCGTTGAGAAGGCGGCGCAAGGCGTAACGGCAGATATCCAATGCAGCTTCGGCGTGGCAAGCCGGTGACGATGGGCCTGCTGGTTGTTGGCGGCGCGGGCGTGGTCTGCGAGTGCAGATAGACCCGTGGACTTTCACCTGGCCATCGGCTAGGTAGCTGATGTAGGCTGGGCAGCGAGAATTCTATGCATCTTCGAGATTGCGTTGGGAAAAGGATTGCCATGAAGGGATCACTGCTTATTCTGGCGCTGATTGCGGTGTGCGCAGGCGGTGCGCAGGCGCTAACGATGACGTTCACCGGCCAGGACGCATGGGACACGACGATCGCCAGCGTCAGGATGCCGTCCGGGTACCACTATGCGCCGTCGATCTTGAACTACGGCAAGAGCGACCGGATCATGACGCGTGGTACGGTGTCCAAGGGATTGTTGAGGTTCGACGTGTCCGCCCTGAATGGCGTGGCCGATGTCATAATCGACGTCACGTTGCGTCTGCATGTCAATAGTGGCGAAGGCACCGTCAACGTGTACCGTATCAGTGATGCCAACTCGGGGTGGGAGGAAGGCTCGGCCGCCGGAAGCGGCGGCATGTGGCCTATCCCAGGGAACAACGCAACTACATGGCGGTCGAAGGCTCAGACCCATCTTTGGGCTGGCGGCTTCGGCTTGCCACAGTCCGGGACGGACTTCGACCCGGTCCCGCTGACGACGTTCAACACAACCGGTTCGGTCGGCTCATACGTTGACATACCTTTGGGCGGCGATCTGACTGAACTTATCACCACATGGAGCAATAGCAGCGCGACAAGCGGCGTGGGCAGCTTCTCCGTCTCTCAGGGCGCCAACACAGCCAACGAGGGCATGCTCCTCGTCAGCGACGGTACTTCGGTTTACTTCAGCAGTGCCGAGAGCGCCAATATGCCTGAACTGATCGTAACGTACGGCTCCGCCCCGGTCGTGCCGGCCGGCAGCTTCGATGGCGACATGGACATCGATGCCGATGACATCGACCTGATGGGCGATTATATCCGCACGGGCATCGCCCCCACCGCAGCCAACTACGACCTCAGCGAGGATGGCGTGAACGGCGGGACGGACGGCACCATCGATATCAAGGACATGGATTACCTCGTCCGCTACCTGGTCGAGACCTCAGCCGTCGATGGCGACGGTAACGCGATCTTCGGCACGCAGTACGGCGATTTCAACCTCGACGGCGAGATCGAACTCGGCGACCTGACCAGGCTCGGCACGTACTATGGCGTCGGCGACAAGTGGTCCGAGGGCAACGCCAACCGCTATCTGGATGAAGACATCGAACTTGGCGACCTGACGATTCTCGGCACGTACTACGGCGCCAGTAACGGCGGCGTGGACGCCATCCCCGAGCCGATGACCATGAGCCTGCTGGCCCTTGGCGGGTTGGCAGTCTTGAAGCGGCGAAGCGGACAGGCGGAGAACTCACGATCACGAGTAGACGGCTCTTGACAATATTTTTGCCGGCGACATCGACGGTCGCCAAGTGAATGGAGAGAATAGTGAGACTCGTACTATCGGCAACAATGGCGGCAATATTGCTCATCGCAGCCAGCTCGGCCCCGGCTGCCCGAGCATTCCAGGACGGTGATACCAAAGTTGAGCTGATTTCTCAACGGCAGTTGGGCGCAGGCGACGACTTCCCCGGCATGTGGGAGTACGTTTACGACGTCGTGGGCACCGTCGACGCGAGTTTCCAAAACCACGGCTGGACGCGGAATGTCCATCTCAGAGGCTTTGACGGCCTGCAGGTCGTCAACGCATGGCAGGGCGACGGCACGCCGGGCGGGACCACGCTCAAACAGAATTGGACCGCAGAATCTCGGGGCATGTCCATTACCAATTTTAGTTTGTTTGACACATGGTGGACTGCCGTGCTGCCCGACAGGTTCCCCTCGTACTGGGGCATCACCCCGGGCACCGAGCCTTTCAATTTTTCGGCGTGGCATGAGCCCAAGGATGTCAATCCGACCTCCGCCAGCAGTTACGATATCGCATGGGATGCGCGCGTGGCCCCGCTGCCTCCCAACCAGGCGTGGTACATGGATAATACCTGGCACACCGGGGATAGCTATTCCGCCAACAACAGCGTCTGGCGGGAAGGCTATACTCACGCCGACGGCGTAAGCTGGAATAATACCTCCCCGAGTGCAAGTTTTTACGGCTCGACGGGCGTGCTGCAGACGTTCCGCATCGTGCATCCAAACGCCCCGGGCACCATCGAATGGTCAACGTACCACAATGCCAACGAAGAGGTGATCGGCTCTATCACAGGCCCCAGCACCACGGTGCCCCCGGCGGCGGGCGACGTCAATGAGGACGGCGATATAAACGGCGATGACATCGACCTGATGGGCGAATACATCCTCTCGGGCATAGCTCCCACCACCGCCAACTACGACCTCAGCGACGATGGCGTGACCGGCGGGACCGACGGCGCCATAGACATCAAGGACATGGATTACCTCATCCGCTACCTGGTCGAGACCTCAGCCGTCGATGGCGACGGTAACCCGATCTTCGGCACGCAGTATGGCGATTTCAACCTCGACGGCGAGATCGAACTCGGCGACCTGACCAGGCTCGGCACGTACTACGGCGTCGGCAGCACGTGGGCCGAGGGCAATGCCAACCCGCACCTGGACACGGATATCGAGCTTGGCGACCTGACGATTCTCGGCACGTATTACGGCGCCAGTAACGGCGGCGTGGACGCCATCCCCGAGCCGGCCACGATGAGCCTGCTGGCGGCGGGCGCCTGCCTGCCACTTTTCCGCAGGAAAAGACGGTAGGGTCTGGCGATGCTGCGTCGTGGCAAGTAGGACCATGACTGCAACATAAACACAGTTCAAGAAAGCTGTTTTATACACACCAGCGGGCGGCCCGACTATGGGTCGCCCGCTGATTATTTCGGGAAATGGTGGCAATTTGTCTGTCTACCGGCCGAGAAAGTAGGTGTTGCATTGACAGCTGCCTGCTCTTTTGGTAGACTGGACAAAAAGGCAGGCTGAGTTTCCTGCAGTGTTCGCGTGACATGGTGCCGGAGCGGAGAAAATAATCCATGGGCCGGCAAGTCTTAGGAGGCACGCCGTGCCTCGAGTCAAGGAGAAGCGTTATGAAGAAAGTTCTGTTACTAGTGTTGGCGATCGGTATCGGCGGGGGCTCTGTCTTGGCCGGTAATATCTCGCAGTCTAACCCCAATTCCGTTATCTGGTACGACATGTACAGTGACCCCAACGACCGGAGCACGATCT
>SDBV01010999.1_pt1 | contig 11790 bp, 8 predicted proteins | sample 2277081 | NCBI WGS metagenome assembly SDBV01 (sample SAMN10402039, study PRJNA504765) | marine sediment metagenome | isolation source: marine sediment core GS10_PC15, 223 cmbsf | place: Arctic Ocean: Southern Knipovich Ridge | collected 2010
GGCGCCCGGTGAGCGATACGCAAACAAAGCCTTCTTTGCGCTGAAGATCTACACGCTCCTGATCAGCATCACTCGTGGTGTCACGCCAACCCGGATCCGGTTGCTGTATCTCACCGGCCCGACGGAATACACGATGGAGATCAACGACGCCCAGCTCGATGCCATGGCGAAACAGCTCGCGGCGTTGTGGAGCGCCATCGAGAATGCAATTCTCACCAACACGTGGCCGACCAAGACATCAGCACTGTGCGACTGGTGCGATTTCAAGGACACGATCTGCCCCGCCTTCGATCATGAGCGTCCATCCGCCTCGGAGCGGAATGGCTGACGAACGCGAAATGGACGGTCAGAACGAGATACGCCAGGATGAGATCCACATAGATCCAGACGACTGGGAGAGCCACCGCCGGCTCACCAATCGACCACAGATCGTCGTCGGCGGACCCGGAACAGGCAAGACACAGTTCCTCTGCGACCGCGTGACCAACGCCATCGCGTCTGGAGCCGTCTCGGCGAACGAGGTCATCGTGCTCACGTTCTCCAGGCAGGGCGTCAACGATATCCGCACACGGTTGTTCGATGCCCTCGGAGCCGAGTCATACCGCATCAATGTGTCGACATACCACTCAGTTGCGATGCGGATCGTCGAGTCCAACGCCACCGCCCTCGGTTGGTCGGCGCCGCCCTCGGTGCTCGCCGGATCCGAACAGGAGTACTTCATCGTCGATCTCCTCGCGGACGAGCAACCAGAGAGATGGCATCGGGCGTATCGAGGAATCCTCCACTCAGGCGTGATGGCGGCAGAGGTCACCGACTTCATCCTGCGATGCCACGAACACCTGCTTGGCCCTGCGGATGTCGCCGGCAGGGACAGGGACCAGTGGCGAGGGATACCCGAGTTCCTCGACCGGTACCTCCTCGCGCAGGTCAAGGCCGGTCGGACGGACTATGGCCGCATCCTTGTTGACGCCGTACGTGCTGTGGAGACCATTCCCAAGGTTGGGGAGCCATACAAACTCGTGATCGCAGACGAGTACCAGGACACCTCTCCCGCCCAGTCGCGACTCCTTATCGGACTCGCAGCGAACACACTCAACCTCGTTGTGGCTGCAGATCCGTATCAGTCGATCTACTCGTTCCGCGGCACAGACATCAACAACGTGTTCACCTTCCCCCAGGACACCGAGTCCTCGCTCGGCTCTCGCGCCGAGCGCATCGTGTTGACCACCTCGTTTCGTGTGCCTTCCGAGATCCTGTCCTCAGCGGTTGCGGTGACGGCAAGACAGCTCCCCGGGGGTGCAGGCAGAGTGCTCAGCACCCGCACCGGTGGAACGGTGCAGGCGCACACCTTCGCACTCGACGCCGAGGAGGCGGACTGGATCGCAGCGGACATCGAACACATCCACCTTGTTCAAGGCGTACCCCTTGAACAGGTCGCCGTGTTCCTACGATCCGACTCTTCCTTCACAGACGAACTCTCCCGAGCGCTTGAGCGAAGAGACATCCCCCACACCCACGAAGAGTCCCGGCTGGCTGATCAGCCGATCGTCCGCTTCGTCCGCGACCTCGTCACTGCCGCGACGTCAGACGAAGAAGCCGACGAAGCTATCAGGCGGGTGCTGCAGAGCCCGTACATCGGTGTGCCGCCAGGTTCCATCGTCGGTATGGATGCGATGCGACTCGCAGGCGACAGATGGGATGCAATCATCGAGTCCGCTGTGCCCGATGGTGAACCGCTCGCAGCTCTGCTGACCGACACCACCTGGGCGAGCGGCATCCCGGCGCCGAACGGACTCTGGCATATCTGGAGCACGCTCCCATGGCTCACGACCATCGCAACTGATGACACACACATCGACGATCGGAAAGCATGGACAGCCTTCGCCCAGGCACTCGACAGACTCAACGAACGCGCGCCGAACGCGACTCTGATTGACCACGAACGACTTGTGGGTCACTCAGACTTCGAAGCCGATCCGCTGTTCGAATTCAGGCTTCGAGAGCAACGAGGTGTCACGGTTACGACGCTGCACCGCTCAAAAGGCACCTCTTTCGATGTTGTGTATATCGCCCAGGCAAACGAAGGAACATTCCCGGATCTCCGAGCGACTGAATCCCTCCTCGGATCGAGACACCTCAATCCCCATCTCCCCACGGACGCCGCTTCATACAGGACGTTCAGACTCGATGAGGAACGACGCCTCGCGTATACGGCGATGACAAGGGCATCTGCAAAGGTCGTGTGGACGGCAACCGCTGCCGATGACCCTGACGGGGCCCGACCAAGCCGATTCCTACCACTCGTCGCACCACTCACCGCTTCGGATCACGACACGGGGCCACTCACCCACCGATCCTTCGAAGCAATGCTCAGGCGCACGCTTTTTAACCCTAAGTCCCTCGACGCAGACAGGCTTGCAGCTTCAGCGGTACTGGCCAATGGACCCCGCCATGGGCTCAGTGACCCTCTCGAACGGTACGGAACGAGACTCCACGGCCCTGACGACAACATCGTCCCTGAGGGAATGAGAATGTCACCAAGCCAGGCAAACAGCTACCTCGATTGCCCGAGAAGGTACGCCGTCGATCGATACCTCATGACCCGGTCCACCGAAACGGACCACATGCGTTTCGGCTCCCTCATCCACAAGGTTCTCGAGGATGCAGAGCGCGAAGCCTCACAGGACGGGCGTGAGCGTGCCAACGCCCAGGATACGATTGCGTGGCTTGATCGTGCATGGGACGAACTCGGCTTCGGCGATGACGCTGTTGGGGGAGCATGGAGACGAAGAGCAGTTGGAATGCTCGGCGACATGTACCGGCTGTGGCCTTCATCTGGTAGTCCTGTCTGCCTCGAAACGGCACTCGAGATGACAGTCAACGGCACACCGTGGCTCGGTAGGGCAGATCGGATCGAGGCGAAGGGGAAGACCGTAATGGTGGTCGACTACAAGACGGGAAGCCCTGTCACGCGGGCCGAAGCTGCAGAGTCGATCCAGCTCGGCTACTACGCAATGGCAGCATCTGAGGACCCCGAGATCACCCGACATGGTGAAGTCGTCGGAGCCGAGTTCTGGTATCCGAAGATCACGAACAAGAACTCCATCGGGACACGCGCCTTCGACATGGCGAACATCGACCTGGTCAGAGAGCACATGGTTGAGATAACAAGTGCAATACATGCCGAACAGTTCACTCCGACACCGGGGCCACAGTGCGGGTCCTGTCCGGTGGAACTCGTGTGTCCGGCACGTCACGCAGGACAGGAAGCGTTCGCATGACCCGCAGGTTCCGCCCAACAGAAGAACAGCGTCTGATCATCGAGTATCCAGCCGAGCCGCTACGCGTCGCGGCGGGGGCAGGCACAGGCAAGACGACTACGATCGTCGAGCGAATCGCGCACCTCGTACGCCGGGGCCTCGATCCGGCGAGGATCCTCGGTGTGACATTCACGAACAAGGCAGCTGATGAACTCAACCACCGGGTCCTTGCCGCTCTCGGACTCGATGATGCAGACCGCGTTCCCGAGATATCGACGTATCACGGTTTCGCAGCCTCGATACTCGACGAGTTCGGTGTCCACGTCGGGTACAGCCGTAAATCGATGCTCATGGACGAGGGACACCGTTGCGAGCTCGCCACTCGGGTACTGCGCGACGTGGGAGCAAGAAACCTCGACCTCACATCTCTGCCCATACGACGCAGAGAGCTGCTGTCACTCGCTGCAACCATCACGGACAACCTTGTCGACACGGACGAGATCAGACGAATCGCGCCACCAGGCCTTGACAATGTTGACTCCGGCGATGTCGACTCTGACGAGGTCACACAATCCTGGGTGAAGAGGCTTGGGTTGACCGATGCAGTCGAGCACTACGAAGCCGAAAAGCGAAGGCTCGACCTCATGGAGTACGGGGATCTGATCCGACTCGCGGTACGTGTCGTCGAGAGCGTTCCAGATGCAGCGACCGAGATCGCTTCGCGATACGACGCCGTCGTTCTCGACGAATACCAGGACACCGATCCGGCTCAGCGGCGCCTCCTCACGACGCTCTTCTCCATGAAGGTGCCCGTCATGGCGGTCGGTGACACGGACCAGACGATCTATGAGTGGCGCGGTGCATCTTCAGAGAACTTCGCTGCCTTCCCCCTCGACTTCCCTCGCAGCGACGGATCCGTCGCCGAGACGCTTCCCCTCAGTGTGAACCGACGTTCAGACGGCCTCATCCTCGACCTCGCCAACTGCATCCACGACGAGCTGCCCCGTGTCGAGGGCGCTCTTGGTCTTACGCCCATGCAAGATGCAGGGTCGGGAGAGGTCATCACTGCCTGGTTCGATACGGAGTCGGCTGAGGCGGAGTGGATCGCGGCCACCGTGGCAAACGAACAGGAATCGGGGACACCGTGGAGCGATGTTGCCGTCCTGTGTCGAAAACGCTCACAGTTCAAGCCGATCACCGAGGCGCTCACTGCACAAGGGATCGCATTCTCCGTTGCATCGATGGGGCAGCTCCTCGAGGTGCCGGAGATCGCCGACCTGCTTGCCTGGCTCCGGATCATCGACGACCCTGTCGACGAGATCTCTCTGCTGCGCATCTGGATCGGTGGCCGATTCAGACTCGGCATGACATCGGTCGCGACGCTCCGTCGGTGGTGCAGACACGAGGAAGGTCGCACCCTCTTCGACGCAGCGCTCAACCACGAAAAGGTGCCAGACCTGACACCCGAAGCCGGCAAGCGCATAGCGACATTCCTTGCGCTCCACCGAAAGCTCAGCAGCGACAGCCAGGTTTCACCGGTTCCCGGCATCGTCCACAGCGTCATCGACGAGCTGGGATTCTGGGACGAGGTCGCAGCCCTCGAGCAGGGTCCCGGACTCACGGCGAGACTCAACCTCGGGAGGTTCACAGACCTTGCGCAACGCTGGCGCCCGATAGAAGGCCCACCGACCTTGAGCAGGTTCCTGCGGTACCTCACAGCGCTCGACGAATCAGGAAGGGCAGACGAACTCGCGGCCGCGATGCCGCCTCGATCAAACGCTGTGTCTGTCATGACCGTTCACGCGGCAAAGGGCCTCGAATGGCCCCACGTGTATGTCCCCGCAGTCGCGGACCAGGTGTTCCCTGCCCGCTCCAGGGCCCTGGACGATCCGGATCGCAGGGGTCAGCTGCTGCCATACGAACTCAGGCTCGACGGCGACATCCACGCGTCGGCAGCGGCCGCCACAGGCAGGGAGCGTGAAAAGATCCTCAGGGCAAGACATCTCGATCAGGAACGGCGGCTTTGTTATGTTGCGGTGACAAGAGCAGCCGGGCGAATCGTGTTGACCGGCCATGCGTGGGACGGAGGCATCAAGAAACCACGTGCACCTTCTCCCCTATGGGACATGGCGCGTGACCTCGATGGCTCCACCCAGGATCCCACCGAGACCGTGTCCACAACACAGCCCGAGTCCCCACCATTCGTTGCGCCGGTGACGCCACCTGATCCGCTCTTTGAGCAAGGCCCGGCTTCGACCCTCAGACGCACCGTTCAAGAGCCGGCGTGGATCGCGCAAGAGTATCCCGAGCTCGCTGAGGCTGTGAATGAGCGGGTTGCTCAGCTCGAGCTCGCAATCGATGACCTTGCCGAACCTTGGGCGGTGGAACCACAGCGTGGGTTTGCCGTCTCGGTGACGAACCTCGTGACACTCGCCTCATGTGCCCAGAGGTTCAAATGGATCCATCACGATCGACTCCCGCACAAACCGCGCAGGTCGGCTGCATTCGGAACGGCCTTCCATCGGCGCATCGAACTCCACAACCTCGGCGTGATCGCATTCGAGGATCCGGCAACAGAGACATATGACGCCGATGCAGAACCAGGCGCCCAGCCGGATGAATACGCGGATCTTGGGCAAGATCCGTGGGAGCTGTTCAGCGATTCTCGCTATCAGAACATGATTCCGATCTACGTGGAGATGCCGTTCGAGATCTCTGTAGGTGAAGGCTCGATCCGCGGCAAGGTGGACGCCATCTACGAACAGGGACCCGGCCGATGGGAGATCGTCGACTACAAGTCCGGTCGCAATAGCGAGGATCCCGCACGCAGGATTCAGCTGGAGGCGTACGCCGTTGCGGCCGCGGATGGTGCGCTGTCCGACACTCCCCCTGAGTCGATCGACGTCACCTTTGCCTACTTCGGAGGCGGCGAGCTCACTGAGATCACGGAAGTCGTCGACATGCAATGGCTCGATCGCGCCCGTGAGCACATCACAGCTCTTGTCGACCTCGGCATCAACCGCCCCTTCGAGCCAACCCCGTCAGATGCGTGCAGATGGTGCGACTTTCTCCATCTCTGTCCCGCGGGACAGCAAGCGGTCAAGGATCAGGACCGCACCTGACCGTCGGCCACGTCAAGCACGATCGTCACAGGGCCGTCATTGACGAGCTCAACCTGCATGTGGGCGCCGAACATGCCGGCGGCTACGCTGATGCCTCGCTGCTTCAGTCCCGCACAGATGGCTGCAATGTGGGGCTGGGCATCGTCAGGGTCGGCTGCATCTGTGAACGAGGGCCTTCTCCCCTTGCGCACATCTGCCAGCAGTGTGAACTGACTCACAACAAGTACGCTGCCGCCGCTGTCTGAGATCGATCGATTCATCCTCCCAGCATCGTCGGGGAACAGTCGCATCTCGGCGACCTTGCGTACCAGCGTGGCCACATCTGACTCACCATCTCCTCGCTCAACACCGATGAGAAGGACAAGGCCGTGACCGATCTCACCCACCACGGTGTCGCCAACGAGCACACGAGCCTCAGAGACTCTCTGGATCACCGTCCGCACTGCATCTCCACCGTTGTTTTCCGGACGGAACCTACACTCGCTGCGATGATTCGGTCAGTCCTCTTATCGGTTGTGCGCGGGTTCGTGATGGGCGCCGCCGACATCGTCCCCGGTGTGTCCGGTGGAACGATCGCCCTCATCTTCGGCATCTACGAGCGACTGATCGCATCCATCAAGGCCGGTTCCTCTGCACTTGGGAACATCCTCAAAGCAGACCTGGAGAGCTTCAGGCGCTGGATGGGAAGGGTCGAATGGGTGTTCATCGTTCCACTTGGCACAGGTCTTCTGCTCGCTGTGGTCTCGCTCGCCCCGATACTGAGCCATCTGCTCAAGACCCGGACAGTGTTGATGGCTGCACTGTTTCTCGGGCTCGTCGCAGGCTCCATCGTCGTTGCATGGGCGATGATCAAGCGACCGGAGACCCGGCACATCTGGTTGGCCCTCGGGGTGGGTGTCGTTGTGTTCGTCAGCCTCGGTCTGCGCGGTGGCTCGACATCGGACACGGTGAGCCAGATCGCCGACCCCGCCATGTGGGCATTCTTCGCTTCGGGCGCCCTGGCAATCTGCGCGATGATCCTGCCAGGAATATCGGGCTCCTTCATACTCGTGCTTCTCGGCATGTACGACCCGCTACTCACCGCCGTGACGGAACGGGACTTCGCCACGCTTGGGGTGTTCACACTCGGTGCAATCGTCGGACTCGCTCTGTTCTCACAGATCCTGCACCGTGCTTTGACGCTCCATCACGACGTCGTGATCGCAAGCCTTGTCGGATTGATGGGCGGGTCGCTGCGGGTGCTGTGGCCCTGGCCGGGCGGTGTCTTCTCAACATCGATCGCGAAGCCTGAGGGTGATGTGCTCCTCGCGATCCTGATCGCCGCCACAGCGTTCCTTGTCGTGATCGTCGTCGCCCGCCTTGCGCAGCGACTCGAGACCGCCGACCATCAAACCTCAACTACCGCCGGACGCTTCTTCTTCCTGCCGGATTTCAATGACTCGAGACAACCCGCGGAACAATACTGGGCCGAGAATCGCGGTCACGCCCACAAGCAGCACGGCGCCTGCTGCCACTCCTTCGTCGATCACGCCGATCTGAACGCCGACCTCAGCCAACGCGATGATCACGCTCAACTGGCCTGCAAGAAGCACGCCGGCCCCGAGACTGTCGCGCAGCGTGAGCCCGCGCATCATCAGAAGCGGTGCAGGGATGAGCTTCGCTCCGATCGCCACAGCGATGATCGCGAGCGCGGTAGCGAGCACAGAGGTGTCTGACAGCGCATCAAGGGGGAATTGGACTCCGACCGATATGAAGAAGATCGGGATGAGGAAGCCATAGGAGAATCCCGACAGGCGCGCTTCGAGGTCACCTGAGTTCCGGAACACGAACGCAAACATCGCACCGGCCATGAAGGCTCCAAGGATCGGGTCCATGCCGAGAGCAAGCGCGAGACCGACGAACACGAACAGCAGTGCGAGGCTGAAGCGAATGCCAAGTTCATCTGGGTCATGGCCGGTGAACAGTCGCTCCGCCCGCTCGGGGTACCACCACGCAAGTGACCGCATCAACCAGAGAACGATGAGCAGGATCACCACGAACAGTGGTACGGCGAGGAGCTCGACTCCCCACCCGCTCTTGAGCCAGACGGCGAACACGATGATTGCGGTAGCAGCGAGGAACTCGGCAAGGACCCCGATAACGAGGGTGATCTGCCCTTGCCGGGTGGCCGACCGATTCGCGCTCCGAAGCGCGGGAACAATGATCCCGACGGATGCAGCCGATACGAGCAACGTGAGGAACACCCGCTCGTTCGTGTCGCTGAGATTGACGAGCCCGAGACCCAGCCATGCCAGCGCAACCACCAGGAGGAAGAACGCGAGACCGAACAGGATGGGCCCTCGCCCCTCTCGTTCTAGGGATGTGAAGTTGATCTCGAAACCTGCGAGGAACATCAACAGGAACAGGCCGACCTCGGCAAGTACCAGTATGAATCCCTCCGACGTGGTCTCGAAGCCGATGATGCCGATCACGTGGGGCCCGATCACGACGCCGAACAAGATCTCCAGAACGACTGCGGGCAGACCCAGTCGACGTGCGATGAGGGGAAGCAGGAATGCCGCGAGACCGATCACGATGAATGTGGTTGCATTCGGAAGGACGCCCTCGGCTGTTACCGCCGCGATGATCAAGTCAGGCCTCCGCCGGCACGAACAGGACGGATCCCTCTCCGCGGCTTGCTGCCCAGACGGCTGTTCCGGGCCGAACCCTGCTGACCCTCCCCCTCGGCATGGAAACAACGAGCAGCGACCGAGAACGAGTGACTTGAGATAGGACCTTGACCGGATTCCCTCTGACGACGTGCCGCTCCACATGCACATCTTGAACCGATGCCTCTCTGCGAAGCCATGCAGTTGCGCTGCGTTTCTCCATGAGGTCGTCTGACCCCATGAACACCGGGTTCGCAACCGCCACGCCGATGACCTTGCAACCCGCCCTGCGGGCGATATCGATCGCGGCTCGACCGGCTGTGTCGCCAGAGATCGTGCGCCTGGCCGGGGCAACGATTTCATCGAAGCTCGGCTCCCCCTTTGCAAGAAGGATCGGAGCATCTGCCGGACTCAGCCTGTTCAACACTGAAGGAATAGCTGAGTATGGACGCGTCAAGGACCGAGTCGGCATCGGTGCAGCGACGACCCCGACATTCTCGTGAGCGGCGACCTCCATGATGCTTTCGGTGAGATCGCCATCGACCGGCCTGAGAGTCACCTCAACGCCGAGCTGCTCGTTCGTCACGGTTTCCATGACGGAAGCCAGCATCTGCGCCGCTGGAACATTCCTGATCGTACCGGGATCACGATGAACGACGATCAAGCCGGCAGCATTCGAATTCCTCACGAAGTACGCGGCTTCTGCGACCACGCCATCCCGCTCCTCAGGACTCCCCAAACCGACAACGACGTACTGGCCGAAGCTGAGCGGGAATCTCGAGACACCACCGGCAAACGTTCGGACGACCTGAGCGAAGTCCGCGGCAGAGCCGACGACAGTCACACGATCCCCGGTCAGGATCCTGGTCGTGCCGTGTGGCACAACGAGCTTTCCATCTCGGAGAATCGCTGCGACGACCCAGAGTTCTGAATGGATCTCCTTCAGCGCCTTGCCCTGCACCGGTGAGTCGGGTGTGATCTCGAACTCGACCGCTTCTGCTTTCCCATTCGCGAATGTTGTCGACGTAACCTTGCGAGGCTCCATGGCGATCTCAAGACCTCTGGCGGACAGAGAAGCAGGCACGATCACTTCAACACCCAGGTTCTCGTACTCCTCCGTCCTCGATGGTGACCTCACGAGACCTACGATCTGCTCGACGCCCGCATCCCCGGCGAGGCGAGCCACTTCGAGGTTCACATCGTCGGAGGCGGATGCTGCGACTACAACAGCGGCGTTGGCGACGTCCGCGCGTCTGAGAGTGAGGGCGCTCGATCCATCACCGATGATCGTCTCCACATCCCTGATCTGGGAAACCTCCAGCAGCCGCGCCTCGTCGGGCGCGATGAGCACGATCTCCCAGTTGTCTCCGAGCCTTCGCACCAGGTCGCGCGCGCTTGCACCTGCGCCAACGATCACAGCTCGCATCAGTCCTCCTGGTTCCCGGCGACATTATGGCCATCCTGGCCGTTTGTTCACGCGAGTCAGTTCATCAGCGCACCGCGATGACACCCGCAGCGATCAGAGCATCCATCGAATCTCCGGTGATTCCAGCGTTCGACAACACGACACGGGCGCGTCCTCCGCTCGGATCCCCGACTTCAGGATGCTTCGGTCTCGCTTGGTTCTGTGGATGGGCCTGCACCTCGGACATCGTGAGCACCGGAGTGACACACGCATCTGTGCCGTCGAACACGCCCTGCCAATGATCCCGATCCTCAGACGCGAAAGCCCTGGCGAAGATGGACACGAGAGAAGGCCACTCGTCGGGATCGAATCGATTCGGCAGGTCGTGCTCGTCTAGGCCAAGGCCGGCCAGGAACGCCGTGTAGAAAGCAGGTTCGAGAGCACCAACGGCCATGAAGCCGTCGTCCAATGTCCGATAGGTCCGGTAGAACGGCGCCCCCCCGTCGAGCATGTTCGACGAACGCTGCTCAACCCACATGCCGATGGCTGCGATGTCCCTGATCGGCGCCATGAGCGAAAAGACACCATCGATCATCGCTACATCGATGACCTGACCCTTCCCAGTGCGGACTCGCTCCAGGAGTGCCGAGAGGATGCCGACGATGGCGAACATCGAACCTCCGGCGAAGTCGCCGAGCAGGTTGAGGGGCGGAATCGGCTGATCTGGTCCACCGATCGCGGCGAGGGCGCCGGACAGGCCGATGTAGTTGATGTCGTGCCCAGCCATGCCGGAGTACGGACCGTCCTGCCCCCAACCCGTCAGCCGCGTATAGACGAGCCCGGGATTCGAGGTCTCGAAACGCTCCGGTCCGATGCCGAGTCTCTCCGCAACGCCTGGTCGGAATCCCTCGAGCAGTATGTCTGCGGAGTCGATCAGGCAGCGGGCGACCTCTTGACCCTCCTCGGATTTGAGGTCGATCGCGATCGTTGTGCGCCCGCGCACACCGAGGTTCGAGAGCTGATCCGGCAGAGCATTGCGTTGTTTCGAGAGTCGTTCGATGCGAATGATCTCGCAACCGAGCTCGGCAAGCATCGTGCAAGCGAACGGTCCCGGCCCTATGCCGGCCAACTCAATGCCCCGATGGCCTTGAAGGGCGCCCTCGGGCCGGCCGGCGGTCACAGCGACCCGACCCGGGTCACAACGAGCTCGAAGAACCGATCGGCATCGACGTCCGTCATGACCGTGGCGTTCGGTTCCTTGCCTTCGACCTCATAGGTGTTGCCGATCGAAGCCTCGTTCTCGTGGTCGATCGCCACATGTGCGGCGTGGCCGGAGAACAGGGACGGATCAACAA
>SDBV01011000.1_pt1 | contig 11790 bp, 6 predicted proteins | sample 2277081 | NCBI WGS metagenome assembly SDBV01 (sample SAMN10402039, study PRJNA504765) | marine sediment metagenome | isolation source: marine sediment core GS10_PC15, 223 cmbsf | place: Arctic Ocean: Southern Knipovich Ridge | collected 2010
ACCCGAAGGCGGAGATCGCCAAGATAAGCGAAGCCGGTGGCGAATATTTCGGGGGCTTGAGCCTGCTGCACGAGTACGGCGGACTTGTCTACTGGCCGCGGGAGTACCTCACTCCGTCCAGCCCCGACAGCATCTACGGCCGGGAGGGCTCCGGGCCGTGCTTCAGGTATCTGGATGAGGCCGGCGACCTCGTCGAGGCAAAGGAGATATACCTTCGCAACCTGCGTAAAGTCGTGGCGAAAAATAAGTCCATGGGCGGGTCGCAAACGATTCTGATTTGCAGTTCGATGTTGCACAAGTATCACCTGGAGGGCGGGGTCGACACCCCGGGGTTGGAGATATTTCCGGGTGACGTGTATATGTCGATTGCTGCGCTTCGTGGGGCGGCGCGGGCCCACGGGCGAGAGTTTGCGGCGTTCAGCGCGATGATCTGCCAGGGCGGGTGTTACTCGATTGAGGAACTCTGGTTTAAGAAGCACAAGCTCAGCCTGTACTATTCCTACATGTCCGGGGCGGACATCGTTGCGACACAGTACGGCGCGTTCGATTTGGAGGTCAGGCGAACCGCCCATTCATTGCTTGAGGACAAACCCTTTGGAGTCAAGAGCCGGCGGGTTCGAGAGCACGTCAAAACCGCTATGGACTTTTTCGAGTTCTGCAAGACCCATCCGCGGCCGAAGGGCGGGCCAAAAGTCTCGCTCGGGATCCTACATGGGAACCTGGATGGGAACGCCGGTCTATGGATACCGTGGGTTTGGGGCCAGCGCGGCGACGAGGCGGACTGGAAGCACGGGGATCCCGAACGCGGATGGAGTTACCTGGACCAGCTCCATAAGCGCGAACCTTGGTTTCGTCGCTCGCTCGAAGGCCACAACGATTTTTCTGGAAATCCGCCGGATGGGCAGTACGACATTGTGCCCGTCGAGGCCGACTTGGATGCGTTGAGCAGGTACCGCTGTTTGGTGATGTTGGGTTGGAACACGATGACCCCGGAGATATACGACAAACTCAAGGAGTACGTGGCAGCCGGCGGGCATCTGATCATGGCCGTTCCGCACCTGAGCACCCAGACCAAGCGGAGCGACCCAATCAAACTGCTCAACGACGGTGATTTCCGGGACCTGTTCGGCGTGGTGGTAAAGGGGAAGGGGGCGGAGGTAACCGCAGGGCACAAGTTCATCGCCGAGTCGTCGATCAAAGGCTACCAGTTCCCCCAGTGGGGAACGCACGACCCGGTGTTGATAAACGGCGAGTACCCCCTGGCGGAGATCGAGGTCCACGACGCCAAGATCCTCTGTCAGTCCAAGGGTACCTATTATACGCCGGAGATTCATCCGACGGGTCCGGTTCTGGTGGAAAACCGGATCGGGAAAGGTGCAGCCTTGCTGATTACTTCGTGGTGCTATCCGGGCAGAAAGGAGATGGAACTGTTCGTCAGGGAGTTACTCAAAGATATTTCCACCGGGGAGCAGAGCAGAATCAAGCTGTCGGGCAGTGATATGATCCGATATGCGGTCTACGAAGAGGACGGGCTGACCACAATCTATCTGCTCAATACGGATTACGAGGCACCGGGATCGACGAACCTCTGGATCGGCAAAAAGGTCGTCCCCAACGTAACGATCGACAGTTGCCAGATGCGTATCGTCTATCTCCGCAAATCATGCCTGTGCATCCCGCGCGACAGTTCGGTGCACGTCGAGGGCATCAACGTGTCGAAAGACCGCTGCGAAATCTTGTTGGTTGGCGCGGGCAAACAGACCATTGATCTGTATCCACTGACCGGTTCGCTCAAGAAGGCGAGGTTCAACGGGAAGGTAATCAAGGTCGAATCAGACAATAAGCCCGAACGCGTGAGGGTCACGGTCAAACTGTCGGGCAAGGTGGACGTTCTTAAGCTAACCCGCTAGCGCCGTCCCCAGAGACCGGCCGGAAACCGGAACTACACCAGTAGCGCCACATTGCGCGCTATGGCACTATTACTCTGTCCCAGAAAAACTGACGGGTGGGGCAGGTTGCTTGCAACCTGTGTTCTCGCGGCTACACGGCTTGACAAGCACCCCGTGCCACCTAACAATTTAGGTGGGACAGAGCACTATATCGACGGCGCGAATAATAGACTGCTTCCATCATTTATTACTTACTTCTGTTATCTCAAAGTATGGCTCGACCTCGATAAAGTTGAAGCCCAGTTCCTGGCCGATGGGCCCGCCGGGGTTTTCCTGGGTCGCCCAGTCACTGACGATGAGCGTTGCGGTTGTACCTTTAGCGCGAAAAACACGCTGATGCATGTTCATATAGCACCTGTTGTCGGACCCGAACCCGCCGTGTTTGCGATATCCAGCGCGTTTGTAGACGTTTCTCTTCTGCGAAGTGTTCTGGACCCAATCCTGATATATTTCGCCGTTTGCGATTTCAATGGAGATCGCATGGTCCTTGTCGGCGGATACGCCTTTAAGGAGGTCCTGGTAGTCTATGGTCGCCATCCTTACCGCGTAAAGTCGTCCGGGTTCAAGATTCTTGATCTGCTGTGAAAAAACGTTGGGCTTCGTTTTGACTCGACGCGTGCGCAGCAACGGCGTATCGGTGAAAGCCCAGTATGGGTAACGGTGTTGCAGGTAACCGTACCCTACATAGTTTTCGAGGGTGATGCTGTTTGGAGCGGCGGGACTGATTGTCCAGCCTCTGGTTCCATCGGTTAAGTCCCCGTTCTTGATAAGAGAGGGAGTATAAGGATCCTTGCTCAGCCGCTCGGTGTTCCCTTCCAGCGCATAATGGCGGTTCAGCATCGCAGCCCAGCGAATGATCTGCTCATTGGCGTAATGGCTGACGTATTCCTCGATTCCGGCGATACCGAACAGCGCCGGATGCGTGGCAAGATGCTCGAACTGCATGTCCATGAAGACATTGTAGTCCACCGCGGCGTTCCAGAATTCGCGATTCAGATAACTAAGAACAATGAGCGCATTCTCGGTGAATCCCGGAGCTACTCGTTCCCAGTCGTCCATCTGTTCGGCCAGGCGATCGTTGATATGGGTCCAGGCCTGGGCTTCCGTCTCGTGTTCGTGGAGGTAAACCTCCCAACTGATATATGACTTGTGGTCAACGATGTTTTTGATGAACTCGGCGCTCTTTTTGTAATCGTACATATTGTAAGCGCAATACGGCATTATCATCCGGCCGGCGTATTTCGGGTCATCGAAAATTTTGTTGAAAGCTTCATTCCACTTCTCGAAGTAGCTTGGAATCCAGGCTTGTATGTCATTCCCCGGGTCGAACTCATCTATGACGATCATATGAATATAGGGATCATTCATCGCCGCCGTCTTGATAACTCGATCATAGATCCCGTCCGGATCATCCTCCTTATCTTTCCTGGACTTCTTTACCAGGTCGAACCGGTAGGCGATCTGAATACAGCGTCCGCCCTTCTCTTCGACCCACTTCTTATTGATGGCGCTTCTGCCGCCACTAAGGACAGTGTTCATGTGCGGGAGGACGTGTTTCTCCAGAAAGCCCGGAACACCATCAGTCCCCGGCCCAACAGAGGGGTAGTGCCCAAACGTGAGTGTCGGGACCGAACGTGCAATCAGCTTCTTCAGCACTCCGTCGCCGCTGATGGTAATCGTCTGTTTGCCTTTTGGCATCCAGCGCATGGCTTCCTGTCGCGGGGTCTTCCCCGGAGATCGCAGTGCGGTTGGGCTCGCACCAGGAAGCGAAACCGCAATCTCGCCCTCAGCCTCGGTAATGACATAGATCCATCCACGGCGCGGATTGTTGAAGGTGTAGGATTTCTTGGGATTGGCGCCTGGAGACTCGTTGAGCAACTCCCAGCATAGGTTATTGAGAATCTTGATATTCTCCCAACCCTTCTCGCGTCCCGGCCAATTGACCACCGCCACCCCTGCTCTGCCTTTTGTCGCAACAGCGCGCAGCGTGTAGTCACCGGCCGGAAGCGTTGCTACATCAAATAGCGCCTCAGCGCGGCCCCATGCGGGGTGAATCTTAACCTTTCCGGTAGCAATAATTTTTTTCTGCGAATCGAGAAGTTCCGCCTTGATGCTGAGCTTCTCGTCAGTCGGAACCAGCCCGCGGTAATTCAGATCGGCAAAGATTGTTCCGGCCTTCGCGTTCACTATCGGCTTGATACCGACCGAATCAAATGCGCTCGTGTCCTTATCGCGTCCTTTAGCACTTTGCTTATAGAGTTGATAGATTTCCTGATCCGAGAGCGGCCGGTTGTAGATGCGCACCTCGTCAATCAGACCTTTGAAGTAATCGCTCGGTCCACCCTTTCCAAAACACTTCCCGATCAGCATCGGAATGTTGGCGGTATCGGGATTGAGCGCCTGAAACCGGGAGTGGACAAGAACGCCGTCTCTATAGAGAGCGAAGGCCCGGCCATCGAATGTTACCGCAAAAAAGATCCACTTCTCGGCGGGTGGGAAGTAGGAGGTACGGTAGTGCCCTTCGTGAGCAGGGTACATGTTCTTCCCGTCCGACGTGTATACCCCAAGCTTTTTCCTTTCGTAATTCCCCGCCCCACTGCTGCGTCGGTATGTGTCTAGTGAAACCACAAACCTCTGGTTCGGATCGCCCTTCCCGGAAGCCCACCCGACAAGTCCACCCTGGCGGGCGGATTTCGCCTTGAACCAGAACTGAACGGTACCGGCCCGGGTGTTACCCATGTTCGCCCCAAGGCCACAATCCACGTAGTCGTCCGTCCCGTCAAAAGAGAGCGCAGAACCATAGGGACCTTTGGCCCACTCGGCGGCGCCGATGATCTTACCGTCATTCCCGTTCCCGCTTCGGTCGCGTGCGACGGCGCCCTGTCCTTCATCAAAGGGATAATGTGCAACAAGCCCATCCTCATTCGCAGCCCATCCCCCAACGCAAAGACATCCAACCACTGTTAATGCGACAATCAGCTTTCTCATCCTATGTCCTCCTTTCGACATATGAACATGTTTGATGCGTGCAGTATCTGACGCTGGTCATGTTAATAGCATACCATACTGCTGATGCGAACTTTAAAGCTTTTAAGGCCAATTCGGTAACTTAATATCGCAAAAACCCGGATAAATTCTCCATCGGAACGGTAAAATTGCGTAAATTTGCCGTAAAAATAAATATTACCGAGGGTTGAAGGGATGTTATCAATAGTGGATGATTGAGAGACTTGACGATGTATAAAAGTTTACATATTTAGGAAAAAGGAACAAAGCGATGAGTGACAATCGGCTGGGTTTCGAATATGACCAAGGCACCGCCTCAGTCGAAAGCAACATACGCTCACATAACGTGGATGTGGGGGCAGCGAGAGGTGAAATCTATGTCTATGCGACGTTCGAGATGGGATCCGAAAACCCGGTTCCGTACGTCGGAAACCAAGGGAAGGGAACGCAGATCATCACGCTGGGCGAGAAGACCGCCAAGGGATTCGTCCCTTCGGTTTCATTCGGACTGAGTGACGTGTTTCGGGGCGGGCTGAGAGTCGACGCGGTTGCGGAAGACCACGGTATTGTACCGTCGGGCGGGCGATCAATGGAGTCGAAGGAGGCCTTTCTGACCCCGTTTGCGATAGGAGGTGAGCTTGATTACTTCGGTCCTTTCGCCCGGCCGAACACGCTATACGATTTCAAGATACGGATGGATATGGACAAAGGGCGGATGACGATCTGGACGAATGGCCGTGGGGACGACGACTGGTTTATGCTGGTCGAGAACGCGCCGCTGATGAACGCCGGGAAAACAATCAATCACGTGCGCGTGGAGCAAGCCCCTGGCGCCAAAGGCATCAGCGATGTGATGATTCGGTCCAAGGCATCGGATGCTGAGGAACAGGTGCGGACTCATCCGCTCGCCAAGAAGGATCGGGTTGTGGGGCCCGGTAAGGGGTTCAAGTTTCAGTCGATGCGTTCCATTTGGGGGCTCCCGGGCCGGCATGTCGCTGTCTCGCGCAAGGGTAATTTTCATCACGCATTTCCGGACATTGCCCAGTCCGGTCCCAAGAGCTTAATTGCGGTCTGGAGCAACAGATCCCACTCGGGTGGGACCGGAGGTCTCTCCGTGGCGCTCAGCGACGACCTCGGGAAAACGTGGTGCGAAGGAGCGCTCGTACATCCGGGCAAGGCCAACTGCCCGCGCATTCAGAGGCTAAAAGACGGAACGCTGCTTCTCATGAGCGATGTCAGGGAGCGCGAGGAATATTCCGACACTGTTCTGTATGACAGTTCGGATGGCGGTAAGACCTGGGGAAACCAACGATGGATTAGGGCGGAGAGGCGGGATGGTTACAACCCGTGTTGTGGGGAGCCCAGCCGAGTCGTCGAGTCACCGGACGGATCATGGCTGGTGGAAACCGCAACTTTTGGCGGGACATCGGCAAACGTGACCAAGCCAATACGGATGGAGTTCTACCACTCGACGGACCGCGGGACGACGTGGGAATTGATCTCGAAAGTGAGCGCGTTTCAACAGCATCATCTGGACGAGGCCAGCTTTTTTGAACTTCCGGATGGGCAATTGGTTACTTACGCGCGGGAATGGCGCTATGACGCCTTACCGGGCACGAAGGCATTTTCTGATGACTGGGGTAAGACGTGGAAAGTCCACGAACTACCTTTTTCGATCACCGGGCGCGTGTGTGCGGGTCTCCTGGCCGACGGACGCGCCATGGTCACTTTCCGCTCCGGAATCGGTCGAGCGGCGCTGTGGGCGTGGGTGGGCGACCCGTTGGACCCCACCGGATTCCAGCCCGCGGGTACGCACTTCAACGATCGGTCCAGCGTAGCCCTGAAGGACGATTCTCTGCACATCGACAACGACGGGAAGCTCGGACAGTTCACGCAGTATTTCCTGCGCCCGGCCGATACGTCCGAAAGCATAATTGACGTCACGGTCGAAGTGAACGTGGTTTCCAACAGCGGCCGCGGCGCCATCCTCTCGGTCCCTTACGTCGGGAAGTGGCGCCTGTTCCCCGACCACGTGGAATTGGCCCACGATCCTGCGGTCTGCGTCAAGGTCACGCCCGGGGGGTTCCACGTCTATCGCGTTATCAGAGAAAGTGGCAAGGCAACACTCTACGTTGATGGAAAACTGGCGGTGGAAACCGAGAACCTGGATACAAGAACCTGGCGCGAGGCGGGCGTGCTAAACACCAGCTCATATCCTCTGGCTTTTGGAAACGACGCGGACTGGGGCAACGCTCATACCAATGTGTATCCCCACGACATCATGCCCGATGTTACGGGGTACAGCATCTGGCGAAGGGCCGAAGAGACGCTGGATGACCCCACCACCGGGAAGCAGGTCATCTCCTGGTCGGCTGGACGCGACGGGTTCCCGGACCAGTACCAGCTCGATCACATCATCCAGATCGAAGCGTCCGCTACAGGCGGGGATCAGGGCTATTCGGGCTGGATACAACTGGATGATGGACGGATTTTCGTCGTGAACTATACGGACGATACGGCTCCAATGGTCAGGCGGGATCCGTATGATACAGGTATGCTGGGCATCCCCTGGATTCGAGGAACATTCCTGTTGCCTTCCGACCTTCCACCAATCAAGTAGCCGCCTGTGCGGGGTGCGAGCGATCGGGATCCTGTGGCGCAGTTCCCAGGAGCAAGCGTCCCGCCGTTACTTCCACCAGTAGTACCAGGCTCCCCATGTGGTGCATGAGGGAGCGTCGTAACCCGGTCTCGATCGGTAAAATTTGTCCGGAATATTAGCCCGCTCGACGTGGGCATCGCCATAGGCTGTTTCGATAACCGGGTAATTGGTGTTTGTGTAGTGATGATTGTAGGTGCGGAAGGATGTGTCGTCCATACTCAGAGTGAGGCAGCCTACCATCGCGTGTTCCGAAGTGAGGTTATTGTGCGAGGCGACTGGGTCGTTGACAAAGCTGGGATACGCCGCCACCATGGGGGGGCTAAGGTCCACCCCATCCATATAGTTATAAGTCGCGTAGTCATCGGCCATGAACACTTCATATCTAATGTTATTGGAATCCCACGGCTCCGGCGGGCCGAGACCACTCGACCCCCACCCCCACCATCGCGTCGTTTCATCGGGGTCGGCGGGGCAACGGAACGCAAGTAGCGGATCGAGCCCGTCATCCTCCATTTCCTCCACTACTGACTGCCTGAGGTAGGTAAGATGACCAACGCCAATCCTCTCTAAACCGGGTGGATCTTCGCGCCAAATAGCCCAGGGGAGGTGCTCCCATTCCTCGCGGTATAAAAGGTAGCCCATCGCTATATTCCTGGTCTGGACGCCACACATGGCGGCCTTGGCGAGGTCCTTCGCCTTCTGCAGGGAAGGCAGCAGGATGCTCACCAGCAGCGCGATGATGGCGATAACGACCAGTAGTTCGATAAGCGTAAAAGCCCTGCTTTTTCGCTTCCTCACTACGATCAGCGTAAACCCGGACCGGTCTTTTCTTCCCCACCGAGTGATTCCATTGTGCTGTTTTTTTTCCATGGCACCATTTACCTTCTACTTCGGTTCATTTCACCCTTCCGGATCACCAACCGGGAGTTTCCAAAGAAACCCGGCCTAGAAGATGATCGTCCCGCCGCTACTCCCACCAGTAGTGCCAGGCTCCCCATGTGGTCCACGTCTGAGTGGTTGGGTACTGGCGTGGGACCAGCTTGCCGAATTCGTCCGGCATATTAGTCCACTCGACGTGGGCGTCGCCGTAGGCCGTGTTGAAACCCGCGTAGGTGGTTTCGTTATAGTGATGATTCAAGACCCAGAATGAGGCATCGTCAAGAACCGCGGCGCGGCAGCCCATCATCGCGTGTTCCGAGGTGAGGTTGTTGTGCGAGGCGACTTGCGCGCCTTTGGCGAAATACCTTTCGTCGGAATATGGCGCCACAAAGGGGGCGCTAATGTCCACCCCGTCCAGATAGGTATAAGTTACGTAGTCCTCGGATAAGAATACTTTATTAACGGTAGCGAAGTCATCCCATGGCTCCGGCGGGCCGAGACCACTCCACCCCCACCATCGCGACGGTTCACCGGGGTCGGCGGGGCAACGGTACGCCACTAGCGGATCAAGCCCACCTTTCTCAAGTTCAAGGACAACATCCGTCCTGAGGTACCAGAGTTGACCAGTGCCGATATACTCTATATCAGTTGGATTAGTGCGCACATTGCGCCAACTAGGCCAGGGAAGAAAATCCCAGTCCTCGCGGTATAAAATGTAGCCCAATGATAAATTCCTGATCTGGGAGGAACCCATGGCGGCCTTGGCGAGGTCCTTGGCCTTTCCCAGCGAAGGGAGCAGGATGCTCACCAGCAGCGAGATGATGGCGATGACAACAAGTAGTTCGATAAGCGTAAAGCCCACCTTTCCGGTAGACACACCCCGTCGAGCCTTTAGCGTTCGGAAGCTCATTTTGGTTCGATGCGTATCCATGCAACACGTCTCCTTTCAGGAGCTACGGTATCATTGAAGGACGAATACTGCAGTAGCAGACGTCATCCCTCGGTTACTTCCACCAGTAGAACCAAGCGCTCCAGACGTTGTATTGGCTGGTCGTGATGTCGTCGAAAAAGCCTTCGCCAATATCGGTCCACTCGACATGGGCGTCGCCGTAGGCCGTTTCGATACCCCCGTAGCTGGTATTCGCCCAATGCAAGTTAATGGTCCCGCTACCGGAAATACTCAAGGTTCTGTCACCCAACATCGCGTGATCCGAGGAGAGATTGTTGTGCGTGGCGGTATACGCACCCGGGGGGATAGTTTCGGAATAATTCGCCCGCATGTCAGCCGGAAGATCCTTACCATCCAGATAGGTATAAAAGCAGAAGTCATCGGCGTAGAATACTTCGCTGGTAAGGGCCTGTGGATCCCGTGGCGCCGGGGGCCCGTCGGCACCACTCCACGCCCACCACCGCCGGGGTTTCCAGAGGTTAGCGGGGCAGGTGTAGGCGTTGACCGTATCAATGCCGTGCTTCTCTTCAAGCTCAATGGCGATGGTAGACCTGATGGTGTAGAGACCACCGACGCCAACCATCTCAGGATTGCTTGGAGTGGGATTTGGTGTGGGTTTAGCGCCTGAAGCGCCCCATGGCAGGAAGTCCCAGTCCTCGCGGTAGATCAGGAAGGCGAGCGCCATATTCCTGGTCTGGGCGGCACCCATGGCGGCCTTGGCGAGGTCCTTGGCCTTTCCCAGCGAAGGGAGAAGGATGCCCACCAGCAGCGAGATGATGGCGATCACGACCAGAAGTTCGATCAGCGTAAAACCTCCCTTTCCGGTAGGTAGTCCACGCCGGTATCTTCGATACCAAGTGTCCGTTCCAACTCGATGCGTTCTCATGGTGTATTCCTTTTTGTTTTCTCCTGTCGCGTCAAATGATCGGAGACCAAGGGATCATTTGTGGGCAGATCACCACGCCGTTACTTCCACCAGTAGCTCCAGGTTCCCCATGTGATGAATGTGGGAGTGAGCGGGCTCGGTTCGTCGTAATCGCCCGGCATATCGGTCCACTCGACGTGGGCGTCGCCGTAGGCCGTTGTAAAACCCTGATAGGTGGTGGAAACAAAGTGATGGTTCCAGTAGGCGACGGACGAACCGCCACCGGGGTTGGTTATACTCATGGTGAGGCAACCTACCATCGCGTGATCTGAGGAGAGGTTATTGTGCGTGGCGACATACGCGCCAATAGCGATTTCGCTGCGATAAGGCGACTTCTCCGGATCTGGAATGTCCTTCCCATCCAGGTAGGTGTAAGTCCCGTAGTCATCGTTTACGAATTTTCCAGATTCCCGCGGTAAGGGAGGCCCGCCGCCGGGGGTGGATGGCCACCATCGCCGGGGTAGGTAGTAGCCGCCGGGATTGGCGGGGCAGATGAAGGCCTTGACCGTATCGAGCCCGTGCTTATCTTCGAGCTCATTGGCGACGCCCTCCCTGAGGTTGAAGATGCTCCCACCGATCCCAAACTGCTCATCTTTGGGGTCCTGCGGGGGGGAATGCGCCGACAGGGCCCCACGGGAGGAAGTCCCAGTCCTCGCGGTATACAAGATAGGCGAGCCCCATATTCCTGGTCTGGGAGGAACACATGGCGCACTTGGCGAGGTCGTTGGCCTTCCCCAGCGAAGGGAGCAGGATGCTCACCAGCAGCGAGATGATGGCGATGACAACCAGTAGTTCGATCAGCGTGAAACCCGTCTTTCCGGTAAGTTTCCGCTGACGCTTTTTGGCGGGCAGAAATGTACGGCTGGTCCGAACCCAGACATCCGTTTCTTTTTGTGTTGTTTTCATGGTCGATTCCTTTAATCGGTAAGCAGTTTCTATCAGCAATAAAATTTAACCATCTCTCCTGGACCAGGCACAAAAGCACAGCTCCTTTAATCCAGCCATTCTGGTTTTGTACCGACATCATACAATCCCTTAGGAAAACCACTTCGTTGAGAACTAAATAGGTTCCTTGGGATTTTTATGCACTTTATACTCTAATTTAAGAAAAAAATAGCGTTTTGTCAAGAGTGAAGTAAGCATTGCCGGGTTTTTTTCTGGAAGCTCACCTGTGCAGCGAAAATAATTTTCAAAATACGAAGGATGGTAAAATCGGGGATCTGCTGCTCCGTTGAAAAGATGTTAACTGGCTGTCATTCTGAGCGAAGCTCACCACAGGGCCGGAGCCTGTGGTGAGCTTTGCCTGTCCTGAGCTTGTCGAAAGGGTCGAACCATCGAAAAATCTCGCTTTCCGAAGGTTATGTGAGATGTTTCGACCTGCCTACCGGAAGGCAGACTACGTTCGCTTCGCTCAACATGACAA
>SDBV01011001.1_pt1 | contig 11789 bp, 6 predicted proteins | sample 2277081 | NCBI WGS metagenome assembly SDBV01 (sample SAMN10402039, study PRJNA504765) | marine sediment metagenome | isolation source: marine sediment core GS10_PC15, 223 cmbsf | place: Arctic Ocean: Southern Knipovich Ridge | collected 2010
GCGCCTGCCCACTTGCCGCCGATATTCTTCAGATCGGCTATCTTACTCTTCATCAGTTCCAGGTACTCCTCGCCGCAGGGCATATGCCAGACCTTTTCGCCGCTGCTTTCGGCGGCAGCCTTGACCTGTTCGACGAGTTTGTCCTTATTACTCATCACTCCCGCCATGCCCTCGCCCAATGCGACAACACATGCGCCGGTAAGTGTCGCAATATCCACGATCACATCACACTCGAGTTGGACGGCATGGTGTATCGCATCGCACAGAATCATCCTGCCCTCGGCATCGGTATTCTGAATCTCCACCGTCTTGCCGCTGTAGGTGGTAATGATGTCGCCCGGCCGATAGCTCATACCGCCGGGCATGTTCTCCGCCGACGGGATAATACCGTAAACCTGCACCTTGGGCTTGAGCCCCGCGATCGCTTTCATCGCGCCCAACACGGCAACTCCGCCGGACTTATCGAATTTCATATCCTGCATTCGGGCAGCAGGCTTGATACTGATACCGCCCGAATCAAACGTAATCGCCTTGCCAACAAGCCCGACCGTCTTGCCCCTGGCCGCGGCCTTACCGGCGGGGGTGTACTTCAGCACGATCAGCCGGGGCTTGTTTGCCGAACCCTGACCGACCGCAACAAGCCCGCCCATCTTCTTAGCCTTGATCTGCTTTTCATCTAACACCGCACACGTCAACCCCGGCGTCTCTTTGGCAAGCTGCTTGGCAAGCGCCGCCAACGACGGCGGATCGATCACATTGGCGGGTCGATTCATGATCGTCCGGGCAAAATTCTGCGCCTGTCCGATAACATCGCCGACGCGAGCGCCTTTGGCAAGTTTTCGCGACCGGGCGCTGTCAGGCTCGGCGATGGTTATGTCGAGTTCTTCGCTTCGAGAGTCCTCGGTTTCGGTCACAAATTCATCGTATCTGTACGCCCCGAAGCAGGCCCCCTCACAAAGCACCTGACCCAACGTCGCCGCATCGAACTTGCCCGCCGCAAGGCCCGCATGCAAAGCCAAAACGCAACTTGCCGCCTTCAAATCCACCGCCTTGCCCGCCGCGCAAATCGCAGCCCGGCGAAGCCCGTCGATGGTCACTTTCTTCCGTTCGCCCAACCCCACCAAAAGAACACGCCTGGCCCCGATCTCCTCGTTGCCGTACAAAAGCGCCGTCGTACCAACCTTGCCCTTGAAGTCGCCTAATTCGCGGACCTTGGCTATCGTCCCGCCAAGCTTCTTGTCCAACTCCTTGCACAGCGCACCATCCCGCCCCTCCGAAAACACACCCACCGCCAACAAATCAGACCGAACCTTCAACGCATCGACCCTGCCAACCTTGACATTTACCTTAATAATATCTCTGGCCATTCCCTGTTTCCCTTAATTGTCAAAACCACTTCGTCATTCGATCCCGACGCGCCGGGATTCGATATTCGACATTCTCACGCACCCTGCACACAGCAGAGCACTACTTAGCGCCCTTTCTGCTTCGGTGCCTCAGGTAGCTCTCAATGAACCGCTCGATCTGTCCGTCTAATACCGCTTGCACGTTGCCTGTCTGCTCGTCGGTGCGATGGTCCTTTACCATCTGATACGGCTGCAGGACATAGCTCCGTATCTGGTTACCCCAGGCGATTTCGCCCTTGTTGCTGTAGAGTGCGGCTAATTCGGCATCGCGCTTCTGCTGCTCCAACATATAAAGCTTCGAACGCAGCATCTTCATCGCCTGCGCCCGGTTCTTGTGCTGGCTGCGATCGCTCTGACACTGCACGACAATCCCCGTGGGTATATGCGTAATCCGCACCGCCGAACTGGTCTTATTGACGTGCTGGCCGCCGGCCCCACTGGCGCGATAAAAATCGACGCGCAGATCCTCCTCCTTCACTTGGATGTCGGCGTCTTCGTGTTCCGGAATGACATCCACCGCGGCAAAACTCGTATGCCTCCTGTTTTGTGAATCGAAAGGACTGATCCGGACGAGCCGGTGCACCCCCGTCTCGCAGGACAATTTGCCGAACGCAAAGGGCCCGCTTACCCGAAGCGTCGTCGACCGAACGCCCACCTCCTCGCCCGGCGTCAGATACAACTCTTCACAGGAAAACCTGTTCTGCTCGAAGTATCGCGTGTACATCCGAAGCAGCATATTCGCCCAGTCGCAGCTCTCCGTACCGCCGGCGCCTGCGTGGATGCTGAAAAAGCAACTTTTCATATCGTCGGGTCTGTTCAGGAGCCCGGAGATTTCGATCTCGTCGCACTGTTTGGCAATCTTGTCAAGATCGGGCCGGATTGATTCCAACGTCTCGGCGTCGTCTTCGGCGACAGCCAACTCGAAAAGCTCAGCCGCGTCCCCGATGGCCCCACGAACCTCGTCCACCGGCTCAATCAGCGATTTTACCGCACTAAGCTGTGAAACAACCCCTTGAGCGTGCTCCCGGTCGTCCCAGAAGCCGGATTTAGCCATCTTCTTCTCAAGTTCAGCGCGTAAACTTACCTTCTCAGGTAAGTCAAAGCCAGTCCCGAATCTGTTCGATTCGGGCCGTCAAGTTCTCTATTGCCGTTTTAACTTCCGATATTTCCATGTCTTGCTCCAACCTGTCGGTTATCAAACCCGTTTTATACGCTCAATCGCACCGTCATGCAAGAAATGATTCCTCGCCACCCCTGAATATGTGATTTTACTGCGAATTGTTCGTCTGGCGTTTGGGAACATAGTTCGCCCAGGCGATTCGTCCGTCGCTGAACACCTGCCAGCGTGAAAAAAGAAAATGCTGTGCACGCCGGTCCGGATCGATCTCTATTCGCGACCGCCCCTGCCACTGCAGCAATTGTCCCTTTATCAGCATCGCCTCGTGTGCCGAGGTCTCCACGGCGTTTCTTTCCCGATAGTCCCGTGCAAGGTCGTACTCGAAAACCTTGTCGATGTACGGCCAGTACACAACCTTGCGATTGCCCTCAATGTACCCGATAGGGCTGTTGGAATACCACGACGAGAAATATAATCGCCGCTCGGGATCGGAAGGCGTAAACGCATCCTTGCCTTCAAAACCCGCATCGCTTGTATCGTAGCCGATCAGGTTCAAAATCGTCGGCGTAAAGTCCAGTTGAGAACAGGGCCAGTCAATGTCCGTCCCCGCTTCAATATGGCCCGGCCAGCGAAGCACCCAAGGCACGCGAAGCACTTCCTCGTAAGGGTACCACCGGGCGACATTGGTCTGCGAGCGAAAACTCGTGCCGTGATCGCCCATGACACAGAATATCGTGTTGTCGTCCGAACTAAGCTCTTTCAATTTGCCGCTCAGTTCCTTGAGAAAATGATCCGTGTAAGAAAGCGACTGGAGATATTTGTCGTACAGCTTGTCCCGGGGTTCGTCGAACCATTCCGGCACGTTGAACGGATCGTGCGACACCGACGTCATGACCATCAGAAAATACGGCTTTTCGCTTTCTTCGATCCACTCTACGGCCGGCTCGATCAACCTGAAATCGTCGCCCGACAGATAACCGAGATTAGCAGACGGATCATCGAGGTCTTCACGAAACCACACATGGTCGAACCCGAGGTTGTGGAAAAATCCGGGCGCACATTCGAAGCTGCCCTTGGACATCATAAAGAAACCGCTGCGGTAACCCGCCCGTCCGAGAAGTGTGGCCAATCCCTCGTAGGGCTCATTGACCGGTACGGCTTCGACATAGTCGGCCTCTATCACCGGCGTTGTCGAAGTCAGTGCCGCCCAGTAAGCCTTGGTCGTATGCGACACGGGCACCCGCGTCAGGCGAAATTCGACCCCCTCCTCGGCCAACTGCCCAAGGAACGGCGTTACATCCGGTTCACCGTCGCCCAACGAGGTCATACAGTGCGAGACACTCTCCAACATAACCAGTACGACATTCGGCAATTCCGACAAAGCACAATCCGGCACGACAACCCGCTTTTCGCCGGCACGCTGTATATTTCTCGTGCCAATTTCCGCGGGTTCGTCGTCATACAAATCCGCAGTTGAAGAAACCAGCGCCCGCCAGTGGCTGCTGAAGTCAAGCACCTCGCGGGTCATATTCGAATCTGCCTTGGACTCAAGAATCGGCTGAATCATAAGCAGCAACAGCACGACCAACAATTTCACCGCTGCCCAGCGAACATGCAAAAAACGCACACGCACCACCTGCAAAGGGCGGCACAAACGCCACACAAAAAACGCGCCCGCCGCAAGGACAACCGTCAATAGCAAAATCGCCGGTATCAGGTGGGTAACAAACTGCGACGCAACGATCGGCAGCACCTCTTTGAAATCACGCACAAAAACCAGAACAAGACCGGGCTGAAGCTGCACCCCACTGCGCATAAGCCAACCCGTATTGCACACCGACCAGACCGACACGACCGTTGCGATCACAAGCGCGCATCTGGCGATGGCGACGGAAGGCTTCAGAATATAAAGCAATCGGATCACCAGCGCGATAGCGAAGAAAAAAAAGATATCCGGAAGCACAGCCCCCAACCCCTCGGCAAACCCGCTCTCAGGCCGCTGACGCCCAATAATCACCAGCTTGCCCCAGACGGCACACGCCAAACCGCCCAACAAGATCACTGTCTCCGTCCGCGGAAACCACCGACGAAACGCAAGCGCCTTCTTGCCGGCGACCTGACCGGCCATCGACCCGGAAGTCTCGCAACTACAAGATGTTTCGTCTCGCGATCTTGGCCCCATTACCACAACCCCAATTCAGAATCACTTACAATTAAAGACCTGCTCACACCCCTCAGTTTACCACCTCTTGGCGCGACTATCAAGAAAAAAACCACCAGACGGGCAATTTCGCAGGACATCTCCTTTTTTTTTCGGTCCAAGAGGCGGCGGCAATCCAACCGGCCCTTCACTTACAGCTCACCTCACCCCCTACCCGGCGGCGGCACTTGCCATCTTTATCTTGACCACTCTGCCGCGTGTCATCCGCTTCAGTGTGATCCGCAGTTGGTCCTGACCGGCGATCATCTTCTCAAAATCATCGACGCTCTTGACCGGCTGCTCATTGACCCGCGTGATGATCTCATAAGGCTTGATGCCGGCAACGGCGGCCTTGCTCCCCGATTCGATCTTCGAGACTATCACGCCCCCGTCGGCCTCGGTCCTCTGGAAGTACCGCCTGACCTCATACGTAAGGTCCCGCACCGTCAGGCCGAGCGTCTCGGACTTCAAGCGTTTGGCCGAATCATAGTGTTTCGGGCCCTCCTCGACAACGAAGTCCCTGGTTGCTTTCTTGCCGTCGATATAGAACTCGGCGGTGAACTTCTTTCCGAATCCGAGATTGGTCAATGCACGTGTAAAGCTGTTCTCCGCGCCGGGCCAGGGTTTGGGCATCTGGTCCAGGTACTGGGCGGGCACCTGATCGAGTTGGTCCCACGGGAACTCCATCCCGCCGGAGTAGCCGTCTTCTTCGATCTTTACCTCGATGGGCTTGGGCATCCCTTCGGCGCGCAGCCGGACCAGAATCGCACCCATCCCGATCCCCGCCCTGGACGCCGGAGAATCGGCGTATACATACGAAACCATCGCGCCGGTCCGTCCGTCCTTTGTCTCATCGGAAACATTGTTCAGCCTGGCAAGCTCGCGGTTGAGGCCCTGCAGTTCGACACCCAGCCACGCCAGGCGATTTTCCTCCTGTTCGCTCAAAGGCACATTGCCGGCGTCGATGTTGTTCGCCAGATCGCCGAGTACAATGTCCAGGTATACCACCGACGTCAGCAGCTTCTCGCGCGAATACCATCGGTCTTCGTCTTCGATCTTTTGGCGCCTTGCAACCGGAATCGCCACCAGCCTGCCCTGGTCGTCGAACAGAAACAGGTTCTTCGTCTCGCCGGGAAACTGCGGATAGATCTGTCGCCGCCATCCCACGTCGAATTGCGGTATCCGCCGGTGCTGGAAATAGGCGACGCGATTCTTGCCCTGCACGAGGATCTCGGCGCTTGCCAGCATTGACATGCGATAATCGACGATGTTGGCCGGCGACAGACACGCCGGGCCCTCAAGCGGCTCGTCCAGTTCGGCGACGACAGCACCGTAATCCGTCAGCGTGCCCGCAAAGGTCGCCTTGTGCGCATTGCCCTCGGCGTCGAAGACGGTGATCCGCTCCAGGCGCGCCGTCGTTTTGGCGTTGAGCTTGGCCAGGACCAGAACCTTTCGCTCGTCAATCAGAACCGCCACCGTGTTCTTCTCCGTGGCGCTGCCCTCGCCTTCGTCTTCGTACATGTAGCTGTAGCGATCTCGAGTTTTGGTCTTGGGACTGCGAAAGTTCAGCATCGCCCGCAAGAGGCAGGCGTCAGCAATCTTCTGCGTCTTGGCCACGAGCGCCGCTTCGCTGTCGGCCGAGACAAAGTCCCATTTTAAGGGCGTCCCCTGCCACGAATCGCCGATCGGCAGTTCGTCTCCCATGCACATCCCGACCGCCGTTCCGTCGCGGGTCACAATCACGCCGTTAGTCTTGGTCGCACGAAAACGCTCGCCCGTTTCCCTCTCCGAAATCACACCGGGCGACATATCCGCCACCGTCATCGCCCACTGTCCGTTGGTGTTGGTGTAGTCTAAGGCGGCAAACGGCCCTTTCTTTCCCTCTGCAAATTCCAGCGGCTGCGCCCCCGATAACGCCTCGGCCAACTCCAGCAACATGGCGACACGCTTGCGACCGTATGCTTTTGCCCTGGCGGGCACCAACTTATCGCCGAAGCGTACCTGGACCTTCTCGACAAATCGCGGATGGATCATGAAATCGGTCGTGAGCACTTCCGTAGGCGACATAAGCAGCCCCGCCGCCTCCAGGGGACGCTCCTCTCTCATGAGTTCCTGGCCGTAAGCGACCTGGTGAATCTGCCCGCAGTTGGGACACCGCTCGCCCCAGCCGCCGATATCAGGGACCTGACCCTTGTCGTACTTGAGCGTAATTTCCACGCGGACCCACGAATTATCGAGCTTCCTGATAGCGGCCAGCTTCTCCTCTTGCGACATTGAATCGGAGCCATGCTCACCCCGGCTCACCCCGCAAAGACCCGCCAACAATCCAACAACTCCAACAATCAACACAACTCGAATCTTACGTCCACACATCTTTCTCTCCTTCGACATTCATGATTCAGCATTCCATATTCACCTCGCACCACGCCTGGCCCGCTACTGTTTTTCGTAGTTTCGTGATATGTCCAACACCATCTGGCGGAACAGGCCGTTTCGCAGCAGCGTAAAAACTATTTTTGGCTTGGTCTCGATATTCTCCAGCGATTCGGCGTGGATCTTCTTGACGTCATCCAGCGTCTTTACCTCCTTGCCGTCGATCTTCAGGATAATGTCCTGCGTACCGAATCTCCCCGTTAAGGCATTGCCCGGATACTTAATCCCGAAAATGAAAACTCCTTCTTTGCGATGAAAGTACAACTGGCGGTTGTCGAAACGATTGATCGTCTTGACCGTCATATCCCATCGCGGACAATCCAACTCGGCGCCTTCCACCTTGCCCTTCTCGCTGGGTACGAGTTCGACAATGAGCGTCTCGCCGTTGCGGTCGATTTCGACGCTGATCGGCTCGAACTTGGCGAGCATTCCGAGTTTGCGCCGAAGAGCCGGCAAATCCTCCGCCGTCAGGGCCTTTACCGTTTCACCGTTTACCTTGACGATCCGGTCCCTTGCCAGGATGCCCGCCTTTCTCGCCGGGCTTTCCGGGTCGGTCTCCGAGACGATCACTCCCACCTCGCCATCGAAGTAGATGTTCCGCTCGAAATCGCGAAGCACCTGCAACTGCAGGCCCAGCCAGCTCCAGTTGACCTTGCCGTGATCGCGCAACTGCCTGACAATATGCTTTATCGTGTCGGTGGGAACGGCAAATCCCATATCGCCGCCGTACATGATCCCTCGAGAGTTGATCCCCACGACCTCACCGTCGGTATTCACTAACGGACCGCCTGAATTGCCCGGACTGATCGCCGCATCGGTCTGGAGCCACAGGCTGTACTCGCTGTTGCCCGGCAGATACCGCCGCGTACACGAAATAATACCTATCGAAACCGACCGGCTCATCCCCCACGGCGCACCCATCGCCATCACAAAATCGCCCTCGCTAAGCTTCGTCGAATCGCCCATCTTCGCAAACGGAAGCTCCTCGTCGCCCTGCCGTTGCAACTGCAGGAGTGCAAGGTCGGTATCCTTGTCCGAGCCTAACACCACCGCGTCCATCGCCCGGCCGTCATAGAGCAAACATCGGACCTCCGTCGCCTTGTCCACCACGTGCCAGTTGGTCAGGACCTCGCCGATGGCCGATATGATCACACCGCTGCCGGCGACCTCCTGCGACGTCTTCTTGCCCTCCGCGTGGCTTTGGCGGAGACACTTGATATAGACCACCGTGGGGAAGACCTTGTCCTTGGCCTGTCGGACAACCTGGCGAAAGTCCAGCCGCTCCAGGGCCGCCGAAGACTCAGACACCTCAAGCACTCCGAAGCCCGCAACCACGATCAAACTTAACAGGAACAATCTCGGCATATTCATGATTTGCCAACCTCCATCACAACTGTAAAATTAATCGCACCCCGCAGGCGGACACCCTGTTTCGTCTCACGATCTCGGCCCCATTACCACAACCCCAATTCAGAATCCGTTATAATTGAAGACCTGCCTGCACCTCTCAGTCTACCAACTCTTGGCGCGACTATCAAGAAAATAATGTCGGCGACAGGATTTCGTGGTATACTGCACGGACGCAGGCAGAACTCATATTGGCAATCAATCCGGAAGGAGCAAATAATGAACCACAATGCCGCTTACAAGCAAGCCATCGTCCCTCGGGCAACCCGCAGTCAGCGACATCCATCGCAGTCGGCCTGCTCTCGACGCGAGTTCATGAAAAGCAGCACCCTGGCCTTGACAGCCCTGACCCTGCCCCGACAGTCCGCTCTGGCCGTAAACACCACCCCCCAAAAAGTCCGGATAGGGGTCGTAGGAGGCGGTTTCGGCTGTTCTTTTCAGTGGCACGAGCATCCCGACTGCATCGTCGCCGCCGTCAGCGACCTGCGCGATGACCGCCGCACAAGGCTCATGAAGACCTACAATTGCTCAAAATCGTATCCGTCGCTCGAAAAACTCGTCCTGGACAAGACGATCGACGCCGTCGCCATCTTCACCGAGGCCCCCAACCACGTCAAGCACACCGTCGTTGCCATGAAACACGGAAAACACGTCATCTCCGCCGTCCCCGCCTGTTTTGCCACCCTCGATGAAGCCGACCTCCTCGCCGACACCGTAAAAAAGCACCGCCTCACCTACATGATGGCCGAGACCAGCTACTACCAGCAGCATACAATCTCCGCCCGCAAGTTTTACAATAAGGGCAGCTTCGGCGAAATCTACTACTGCCAAGCCGAATACCAGCACGACGGGCTCGACCACCTCTTCAACGAGCCATACGGAGATCCGAAAGGCAAACGAACATGGCGATACGGCCTCGCCCCAATGCACTACCCGACCCACTCCACCGCTCACCTCATCTCCGTCACCGGCGAACGCCTCACCGAAGTCGTCTGCCACGGCTGGGGAGACGACAGCAGCGTACTCAAGGACAATGCCTATGGTAATCCCTTCTGGAACGCCTCGGCAATGTTCCGCACCGACCGCGGCCATGCATTCCGCGTAAACGTCTGGTGGAAAGGCGCCCACCGCGGCTGCGAACGAGCCGAGTGGATCGGCACAAAAATGAGTTTCTACACCGCCCACCCAAACGGCCTCGGCCCGGTCATCGTACGCCGTGGAAAACAAACCGAAAGAGACGACGCAGGCTCCACCCGCAGCCTCCCAAACTTCGAAAAATACAAAATCCCCCAATGGTGGAAAACCGACATGCTCCCCGAACCCCTAAGACACAACACAGGCCACGAAGGATCACACTCCTTCCTGACCCACGAATTCATAGACGCCCTGACCCAAAACCGCCCCCCAACCATCGACCTCTACGAAGCACTGGCATACACAGTACCCGGCATCGTCGCCCACCAGTCAGCATTACAAAAAGGAAAGCAGTTGAATATCCCACGACACAAAAAAACCCTTCAATAACCTCGCCTCACTTCAAATCTGCCTCATACCCATTTCCCTCTTTACACGATTACAACCAAAAACCCTTCCGGACACCTTCAGTTCTCCCCAAATCGCCACGCCCAAATACCCGATAAACATCTGTCCGTACAGCACTTACCGGGAATAATTAAAGGGGTCAGACCCAAATCCAGCTTACTTTTGTGGGTTCAAGTAACAAGTGCAACATCAGCTAACGCCACAATCGTTGATTTCTATGCGAAATCGAGAGAAAAATCGTTTGGGCAGACAGGCAAATTGGGGCAACCGGGGGACGATTTGACTGTCTGGGGCACCGAGCGATTTGTCTCGTAGGCAACTTATTAGTATAGCTGAGTTTAGCATTTGTTGCACTTCAGAGTTGAATCCGCCTTTTCACATTTCCCTCAGTTTCAAAATAATTGTCCGGCACCGCGGGCACTCGTCCTGTTTCTTTTGCGCCGCTGCGTCCACGTTTGAGTCCCTCGATGGTCAACCGTGCCTGGTAGACACTGACAGGGACCAGTTCTTCCGACGCCGCCCACCGGAACATCCGCTTGATGCATGCGACCCGGTAGTAGCTTCGGGCATGGTCGCCGAACACCTTTACAATGGCCATGACCGTCCGGTCGTCAGGGTCGATATCGGCGTGTGCGGTCTCAAAGAGCGCCTGATGCAGCATATTCTCGGCAACTTCAAACGCCACGCCATAGTCCTTGGTTGCGTAGCGAGCACCCACGGGTTTGAGTGGCCGGGCGGACTGGACGGTTTCGCCTGGCAGTTTGACCTTCCACCAATAGCGATCCTTATTGAGGTAGATCGCACCGGGGAGTTTTGCTGCCCGTTTGGCTGTTTTTGACTTGCAACTTTTTGCCGATAAGGTATTTTAGGGGAGTCTCGGTGGCAGCGGTTATGTTGGCTCCGCCCGATATCTGCTGGAGAGGTGTCCGAGTGGCTTAGTCGTCTCGCCTGTTTTTAACTACTTGCCCCTAAATGACTTACAGCCGCAACTCTTTTCCGTATAACTCTTTACAACGCCTCTCAATGACACTGATTGCCACACAATTCCAGAAAAAAATTCAAAAGTTATACGCAGAGTTATACGTTTTCTATTTTCTTGCCTTCACCTCCGCCTTGATCTCGTCAATGCCTTTGATTAACAGCGGGCCAAATACAAAGCTCTTAACATCAGCCGTCACAGGCAGCCTCCGCAGCTTCCTTGTTCGGATACGTCTTTTGCACAATCACAGTAAACGGCAATGCATTCACACCACCCACACCGACGTTTTCAGTAGCCCTGCCCTCAGCCAGTTGAACCCGATGCGCATAGTCCTTGGCGATCCGATTGACCCTGTCGATATCTTCACCAGCCTCCTTGTCATCACCAGACAGCCCCTCCAGATAGTCCAACACCAGCCTATCAGCCAGTCCGCGTATCCTGCGTATCCGCACGTTATGGTTCTCTTCACGAACGCGCTTCACATCCTCGTACTTGTCAGGCTTGCGACGCATGCGGGCATACACATAGCCCTCGGATTTACCGAGTTCCTTGGCAATCTCAGAAACCGCCCGCCCCGCCCCGTACTCAGCGAAGATCCAGTCTGCCTCAAAATCCCTTCCGGCTGGTTCTATTCCCCCGCTGCCGTGTTGCTCGCCCCTGTCCCCAATTCTCGACGTATCACAATACGCCTCCGGTGTGGTGCAG
>SDBV01011002.1_pt1 | contig 11789 bp, 16 predicted proteins | sample 2277081 | NCBI WGS metagenome assembly SDBV01 (sample SAMN10402039, study PRJNA504765) | marine sediment metagenome | isolation source: marine sediment core GS10_PC15, 223 cmbsf | place: Arctic Ocean: Southern Knipovich Ridge | collected 2010
TACTGCCCAGATGATATGAAAGGTAATACATCGCACTATCCACCACCATTTTCCTAAGTTATTCATCGAACTCCCATATCTTCTCTAATTGCATCATTTAGACAAAGAACTGAACAGAATCCTTTAGATTCACTAGGCCAATAGTCATATTCTATAGGCCAATAATCAGATTCTGTAGATCCTACTTGTTTACTAGGATACTTGATAGATCTTGCATTAATATAAACATATCCCTGGATCATACCCTTTCTACATTTAGAGGAAGAGCACTTTCTATTGTTTCCTACATGAGGAGGAACAAACTTAAAGTTGAATCCACTCGTCATTCATCACGTACTGAGAAGCTAATTCAAGTGCATTCTTTGACATTTGAGAGAAGTTATTTATACACTTTCTTATAGCATACTCCATTCGAACAGTATTCCAATCAGGAGCAAATCCAGCCTCACACTCTTCTAACTCCTTCCAAAGAGGAGCAACTTTTGTAGTCACTACTGGAAGTCCATAAGCAAGAGAAGTCCTTATTCTAGAGGGATCACTATAGTACTTGAATGACTTCTTGAAAGGCCTATAAAGAGCTATACCAACTTTGCTCTTAGAAAGCTCATTAGCTAACTCTTCATCAGAAAGCCAAGTTCCTGTACTAGAATAATCTGCTAAGAAGAAATCGATCTCAGCGAATCGACTAGCACTCTCAGCCATATATCTACTCTGATCAAGATCTGGACCCATCCATATGGCTTGATTAATTCTTTCCATCTCAGATATCTTTGGCATCTTAGGTTGAAGGAAAGGTACATATCGAATTAGAGTTGAAGCTCTTACTGTCCTTAGAGAATATGCTACCTTCTCATCATTAGGATCAGCCATTGACCATACTTCATCTACATTCTGAGCGGCTCTCTCAGACATCTGATAGAGAGTGTTTAAAGGCATAGGATACTTATAAGGGTAGTAATCCAAGCGCCAGTAGATTAGCTTCTTTATCTGACCTGACTTCCTAAAAGACTTGAGTGCCCAGATTAGAGAAGGATCTGGAGCAATAGCTACATCAAATTGTCCAACAACTTGCTCTCTAGTTAACTTAGCATTTATCCAATGAGAATATATTGGTATGAATGGTTCTCTACCATCTCTATGAAACTTGTTTGGATGAACAACTCGCACAACTTCATAGTCGGGAAGAGCCTCAAGATAATCAGCTAGATATGAAGGGGCATATCCAGGAGTTTGCATTGTAACAATTAAGATTCTTCTCTTTCCCAAGTTGCTCTCGCTTTCTCAGTTTCCCAAATTACTACCTTTTGAACTGAACCTTGCCATGAAAATACACTTTCTAATTCTTGTAGATATGCAGCTAAACCAAGTGCTAAGTTCTCTGCTGTTGGATACTTAGGAAGAGACTTTCTAGCTAGTATAACTTCAGTTCTACTAGACTTAGGATCTTCAGCTCTTTGATTAAGATCGTAGTGATCTACTTCATCGATCCAAGGCTTCATCATATCATCAAGATCACTAAAGTCCATAATCATCCCAAAGGTAGAGGAACCTTCTACTTTGTTAGGTTCCCCTTGGATACTTACTTCGACTTTGTAATTATGTCCATGAAGTCGTCGACATTTACCTTCATGAAACTTTAGCGAATGAGATGCAGAAAAGAAATAGTCCTTAGTTATTGTTAACATCTAATGCCTTTCAGAGAAAGGGACCTACGCTAACGATACGTAGGCCCCTATACCACACATCTGAGGGTATTGGAGACATCTACCCTCACAGAGAGACTCAAAACTACTATTTAGGATATGTTATTCACACCCTGAATCTTAAGCCTCTCTGGGAGAGGGGATACCCCTCCCAGGAGAGGGGATACCCCTCCCAAAGGATCTATGCAGGAACTTCTTCTGCTCCGGTAAGAGCCGGGTCATCCAAAGCATATCCTGCATACTGCGGAGAGACATACTTCTTAGGATAGGCTCGATCCTCACCCTGATATGCCTGGTTGTCGATAATCACGCCGATCTGCTGGCCGAGATACTGATCTGGCTCAAGATCGAAGTCTGTATCCTCAGGAGACACCCCAGCTCCAAGAGCATTGACGATCTCCATCACTTTCCAAAGAGAGTTTTTATCCAGACTCTGAGTGTTAAAGAGCTGCCTACCATCGGCCTCAGGCTCTTCAGTCTCATTGATGATCTTGCAGTCGAACTGCCAAGCAGGAGTACCTGCATTCTTTCCGGACTTGACTGTAGTCCAAGTACTCTTGGTAATCTCTGCCAGATATACTCGGTTATCTGGAAGAGCTCCAAAAGTATTTACTCCACTAAAATTCAGCTTCAAGACTTCCTCCTATGATAATTATCATCTGGGTAAAGATAGAACCTTATCTACATGATCTTCCTCCTGCTCCTCTCCTAAGAGCTTATCTAAAATATACTTAGCGTTACCGTCTTTAATACCAGCTCCATATTCGAAGCTAGCGGGAAAAACTCCAAGTCTATCTTTCTGGACCCCTTTGGAGTCTTTATCATTAACAACATATACCTTTACCCCTTGACCAGAAGGACGAACATCTATTCGAGATACAATATCCCACATAGATAGAAACTCTTTACTTAAAGAAGGGATGAAGAGGGGACTCAAGCTATCTCCCCCACTTGAGACTGTTTGACCATCAACAGATACTCTATCTTTATCATTTCTCAATCGAGCTGTAACTATTTTACAGCATGGGAGCCATTTAAAGGTATAGAGTTTGGTTAACATTCGACTTAGTACCATTCTATGATCTTCTAAGGTTGAATATTCATTCTTTCCCTTATCAGATACGACTTTCTCATCACACCATTTAGCGATCAGAGAAATTCCTTCAAGAATGATAAGATCATATGGGAAATCGTTCTTATCTAGATTGTCTAGCTCCTTGATAACCATCTCGAAGACCATCCAAGGATGACTCTTCTTTAATTCTTGTGTCAGCTCTAACAACTGAATCATCTGGACGTTCAGAGAACCAAGAGTAAGATCTCCTCTCTCTGCATCTATATAGAGAACTCGATCGAGATCGAATCTGTCTTGCTCTAGAATCTCCTTAATGATCACAGTCTTTCTACTTCCGGGATCGCCATACATAGCCCAGTCCCAGAATTTAAGTCTGTTAGCTTCTAACCTATACTTTATTCTACTTAGAGCTTGCCCTGTTGGCATAGGTCTCCTCTAGATCTATCTGATCTTCAGCAAGATTCACAAGGACTTTCTTGACTATATCAGGATCTTCAACTTTCTTCTGCTCCATCAATCTACTTAGATGTCTTCTAGCAGAAGCGACATGCTCGATTGCTCTATCTATTCCTCTCATTTAATCCTCCCCCCTATTATACATCAACTACCTCTGAAAATCAATATTGATCTTCATTTTTGAATCTTCTTGACCCTAGAAGACTTTACTGTAATCTCCTCATGATCTAAGGCAAATCCTCGAATCTCTTTTACCCAAGCTCTAGCACTCGACTTCCTATAGAAGTCACGTACATATTCTCGAATCTTTTGAGGATAAGAATATCCTCTAGACATGAATGTACCTTTATGAGATTTAGCTGCTTTGGTAACGAACTCATCCAAGTCCTCTAAATCCTCCCTATCTACTCTGAGTTCGATATGAGCCGCATACATTTAATACTCCTCCATCTCATCCTTATAACTAGGATGTGGACACTTGCATCCTCCATCATCACAATACTCATGATGATCTGCTTCACAAGAATCACAGATCTTAGGAGCATTAGATCGAGTATTATGGGAAGAGGATCCACTACAGACCACACAAGTACATCCTACAGGACAAGAACTCATTGCATTTTGGCCTTGAGGGTGATTCAGAACTTGTAACTTGCTATTCATTCTACTATGCTCTCTCAATTGCTTAACTCCTTCATAGTTATCTTCCTTGGCTCTTTATTGCCAATCTTTCCATACTATTTGTTCGACAGGAATAGATTTACTCGAGAAACTATCATCTAGAAGTTGTTCAGCTACAATAGGTCTTCTATCCCAAGATCTTCCTCCTTCTGATCCAATCATTAAGTGATAAGGCTCTTCTGATAACTGACCAATTCTATCAAAGCTATTTCTTGAGAGTCCTTCACATAGAGAGACTCTACGACTAGCTGGAAGCTCTAATCTAACTGAGTTTCTATTGCTCTTGATAATCTCTATTAGATCAAGAGAAGATACTCTATCTTCCATACTATATATAAGAGGAGCAGCTATAGTAGTCTGCCCAACTCCAGCTAACTTAACCCCTCCAGGAATCTTATCTAACATCTTATCTGATATAGGATCGCGAACTAGAACTCCATCAACAGTGACAGAATATACATTACTCCTATTATCCATCAAGAGTCTAGCTATCTTAAGTTTGACAGAAGTCATAACTAGACAAGCATAGATAGGAGAAAATGATCCTGCTGTAGTCCACTTTCCCTCTAGAGATTGCTTCTTTTGCAAGAATCTACCATATACACTTGCAGCAGACATCTTTAATACATAGGATAGAGGAAGATTCATCTCATTCTTAGCTCTAACTCTTTGAGCTATATAGGATAAAGAAGCCTTCCGAAAAGGTCTAAATACTCTCTTAACTGTGAACCACCAAGCATTTAGAACCTGTACTTTGCCTAGCTTATAACTATGAATAAAGTCTATCTCTTCTTTAGTTATATATCCTACCCAAGTTCCTGTAGGAGAAAATAGACGATACCTAAATCTAAGCCTTATAGGAGAAACATCAACATGATTGAAGATTTCTACTACAGCTAGGCAGAAACCATAAGTTGCAGATTTCATATAACTAGATGAATTTGTCCAAGTACCTCCTGTATAGTCTAAAGAAGGTAATCTAGACATTTCGAAGGGATATGCACTATTTAGATCATAATCCCAAGCTCGATCCATAGTGCCTTTTACGAATACATCTACCCAAGGAGCATGAATGCAATTATATGCCATCTCTTGAGCTTCGATGGGAATTGATAGAGTATCAACATTATATAATCCCTCATCTAAAGTAGGTTTACTAACTAAAGAAGGACCATATACTACTGCAGGCTTAGCTACAGGCCATACTGCTTTAGAAGCCTCTAACATATGATTCCATAGAGTTAGAACCTTATGTTCTTCAGGTAGAGGAGGATTTGGATCCAGCCCTACTAACTCTCTAGCTCGCTCTAATCCAAACTGTCTAAACCAGAACTTAATCGAATTTATACGTACAGTCTTACCTTTTCCCCAGATAGATAATAGTCTTGAAGGAGTATAATGAAATTGCAGATAGTCACTAGATTGAGAGTATCCTTCATATAAGTTCCTCGATACACCCTCTCCTAAAGTCTTCACTAATACATCTAGATCTCCTCCTCCAAACACTAATAGGCAGTCGTTTTTAGAGGAGAACATATGGAGCTCACTTAAAGTTTTAGCATACACTCCATTAGTTAATCTAATACCTTCTAGATTACCTTCATCGTCTATAAGTATCTTAGCTCCTATATAGCTGCTAGCTTGAGGATAAGAAGTTTTAGGCATCACTGACTGAATCCTGATGTCTAATTCTTGAAACTCTGGAGAGAATCTCTCTTCACTATGAAGCTCTTCAGGAGGTCTAGCTAATTTAGCCACTTCTCATTTCCTTTACTATTAGCTTTATCTCAGACATATCGGACATTGAGACTTTCCCATTCGATACACTCTTAATAGATCTAGAAAATGCCTGAGCCACTTTAGTAGGAGACGCTTCAAGAAAGTGAGCAGCTACTTGACGAATAATATTATCAGCCCAGGCAGTTCTAAGATACTTACCTCTACCCAATCTTCTTCTCTCACTACTTGCATGAACCCAAGCCTCTACTTCATCATCCATCATATCTTGAAGATCATCTCCAGAGGACTCCAGATCTATATGACCTAGTCTAGCATGAGCTATCTCATGAGCTATAATTTCATCTCCTACTCCTCTACGTAAAACAATAGCTCTTTGAATATTACCAGTATCAGGATCAACTAACTTAATATTACTACCTTGACGAGTGAAGCCTTTAGGATCATCTTCATCCTTAAGAACTGAAGGTTTGACTATTGCTACTATATATCCAGAGAAAGGTTCAGCTAGATGAGTAGTCAGTATAGTTTTATCTTCGTCTTTTGTCATTTTTCTTCTTAGTTTCCAAAACAGGTCTATAGAAATCAGTGAACCCTTTGAATATCCCCTCTGCTAAATCTTTTGTAGCCTTCTTAATTATCTTCTTCATGATGTAGCCACCTCAAACCTCCTTTTCTAGTTACACGACACCCAATTTGAATTACATGAGCTTCTGATCCATATCTTACCTGATGCTCAATCTCTCTACGTTTTAGGTTACTAGTAACATCTCTCCAGACAGTATTCTCACCAATCTTAAGATGATACTTATAAGTATCTCGTATCATGATACTATCTTAATCTCTCCTTCATAGCTAAGAGCTTCTGGATGTATAGTACCATAGTATATCCAGAAAGGAGCTTTAGGATTCCTCTTTAACTGGGATCGATTCAAGTAAGATGAATCTACTGAGATCACAGAAGTAGTTCCAGATCTAGCAAGACCTAATTTATTTACTGAAGTAGCTACTCCATCTAGAGTAGCCTCGAGCCATACACCTTTCAGCTTACGCCCTTTTGTAAATCCAGATCTCCTCTTCTGAGGAATAAGTCCTTCATCTAAGATGGATTCAATATTCTCAGATCTAGTTAAATGATAGAAGGTTTTATGAACTCTCTTTGGAGCTATCATCTTAGTTATCATTACGCTGCAACTCCTACAGGATAATGACTCGCGATAAAGTCCCAGACATCCCCAGGTCTAGCTAAATAGAACTGATCTAAGATACTATAGGTTTGCTCCTCATCGAAGCCTGCAGCTTGAATATCACGAACCAGTTTACGACGCTCTCTCATCATGCGTCTAGCAAGAGAGGATCTAATCTTGATGCCGGACGCTGAGAGTTCATTTGCCTCATCAGCAAGGAAACCTGCTCGGATCCATGCTTCAATCCTAACGATGCGATATCTTCTAATTGACCTACGGTTAAAGTCCCGTTGTGTTTCTGCCAATGATCCATTATCTCCTGTAAGATTAGCTTCCTAGATCTCTTAGATCTACCATGTCTTATCTCTCTAAAGATAAAGACTAAGCTAGCGAGATCATCTATTGGTAGAGTATCTAAAGGTGCATCTTCTAAAGCCTTAACTAACATTCCTCTTAGAGTAGATTTCTTCTTTTTTGATCTAGTATAATCTAGAGCACTACAGATTTCAGTTATGCTACTAAGTTCATGAGGTTTCCATAGATCCTCTAAAGTCTTACGTAATCCTGGACATTGAGAGAGGAATCTTCTAGCTTCCTTAATAGCTTCTGAATACGATACATAATCATCTACTACCATCTAATGTCTAAAACCTCTAGGCTCTTCAACTATAATAGGTTTAGACTTATCCCTTTGAGCTTTCTTAGGCTTCATTATCTTTCTCATTTCAACAAGAACGATAGTAGAAATTCCTAGAGCAACTAAGAGGACGATAACTTCTCTCATAGAAGACTGAAATATAGCCATAGCTGCCCATACCTCTATAACTATAGAGATTATCATAAGTCCAGCTAGAGTCCTAAACTTCTTGTCGGTTTTCATAAGATCAAGCATAACTTACCTCCAAAGAGCGTTGAGCATCTTCAAGAGCTTTATCAATCCAAGAATCATTCCTGATTCCATCTCTTAGCATCTTTGATATGATTATAACTCTTTGTCGAGCCCCTCCTGCAACTATTGCAGCTATTGGCACATCGAAGTCTAGATTGATGTAGGTATCGACTTGATCATCATCATACCATACAGCAGCAATTCGACCTCCATCGTCGTCTATACTATGTCCACCAGCAATATTTCTATAGTCATCAGTAGTTTCAGAGTAAGCCTGCTCCGTTCCCCAGATAACCATACCATCTGTGGACTTATGAAAGACTATATCTACTGTGCCCTTAAGAACTCCACCTTTTGCGTACCATACATAGACATCCTCAGCATTAGACCCAGATGTTTGATTTATCAAAGTCATAGCAATATAGCCGGACTCAAGTTGATTAGTTATAACATTAGTTCTTTGAGTTGAGGCTGTAGTTGAATCCGTTATTTCAATAGTTCTAAGGTCAGGCGTTCCTTGGTCTACGTCATTCCAATAGGCAACAAGAACGTGATTATCTGAATGTCTTTGTACAGCATCAAACTGAACGATGTCCCCGCCAAAGGTGGCCTGGTTAGTATCTACGTTAGCATCAAGTACATCTTCAGACCAGGAGTTTCCGGTATCATCGAATGTCTTAAACGAAAGTTCCGTTGCATCTATATCTAGGTATATCATATATAGATCATCGGTATCTGTTTCGTTACCAGGAAGGAGCATAACTCTATCTACTTGTGTACCGTCAGCCCCATCCGTCCTCTCTGTCCAGCTACCAGAATCACAAGATGATGGGCAAGTCCAGAAAAATGAGTTGCCGGCGAGAGAGCTAGCCCATCCCTGGAAAGCCAGCATTCCTCCTCTAGTCTTTGTTAGAGATAGAATATGATTATTCCAAGTATTACTATTCTGATAGCCTTGGTTTTCTACGATAAACCTAGAAGCGGTGAAGGTGTCGTCCGAGGTGTCAAGGGCGCGATATAGCGTGGTGTCTGTTCCGGTACGATTTCCCCAGATCATATGTATAAGTGTACCTGAATCTCCAGGAGTCCACCTATCATACCAAATGTCGAAAACTTGAGTAACCTGGGCATCTATCTGTGTAGAAGTCCAAGTAGCCCCACTATCAGCAGTTTTGGTATAGTAGAAAAAGTCGTCAGATTTACGATGGAAGGAGTATCCTACTGATGGACTTACCCAAACTAAATTTCTAGTAGGGGACGTTCCTCGTCCATCAGAAGCAGCTGCTATATCGACTTCTACTACAGTATCTGCCGCATAGACTGGACTAGTAACTAGTACAACAGCTAGTATAGCAAATAGAAGTGCCGCTAGTTTAAGTTTCATCGTAATGTCACCGCATCAATCAGTCGTTCAGAATCGTCATCGGGTCTGGTTATGCGTTCTTCTAGAAATGCTGACAATCTAGCACCTACTGCTCCCTTAGCTAACCATAGTCGAACCTCATCTCGCTCTATTTTATTCTGTCCAGTCACTATTGACTCAGATAATAGTCTATCTAGTTCAAGTCTAACTTCTTCTCTTGTTAGTTTATCAGAGATCTGGGTCAAAGCATTCTGTATTAAGATAGCTTGTCTCTGTAGCTGAAGATCATCTGGATGATCAGCTATAGTACCAGCTATATGACTACTCCAATGACTAACTTCAGATCTTGCTACTAGTTCTGGAGCATCTATAGCAGGAGTCAACATAGCTTCAGTTATACTAGTAAACTCTAATAGAGCTATTGCAGCTATAGCTAACGATAAGAATATATGTAGTACCGTTTTCACTTACTCTCCTTAATCATCTATAGTATATTCTATGTGTACTCTAACTACTGTAGGACTGTTAGCAGTAGCATCTATATCCATACTAAACGGAGCATCAGCTGCAATCCCAGCATTAGCAAAAGACGTAGTAGCTTGGTTATTAGTATCACATACAAGAACTGCAGTCATGACATCTGTTCCACTAGTATTAGGAGTAGTTTCTACTCTTTCATCAAATTGAATAGTGACAGTACTGGTTGCCACATCAGTATCACAGCTTACTCTAACTATAGTAACAGTACTAGCAAACTTATGCTGTAGTAGAGCATCGTCTGCAGTAGTAGGATCAGTTAATATCATTGATACTATATGATTAGTTACATTAGCATCTAAGTCTAGTGTATCTGGGGAAGCAGCTGTTAGTGTTAAATGATCTCCAGCTAGACTAGTAGCTATATCATCTCCATCTATAGAGGCTGCTGCATACTCTCCAGCTGCTACAGGATCTGTATCACAACTAAACACATTAGCCGTGGTATCATACTGAAGTCTATTTATATTTGCCCCATCACAATCTGTAAGGGCTTTATATTCAAAGGTTCCAGCTCCATTAGCAACTATTAAATCATCGTCTGCAAGCTGATCATCAGGGAATGTAAAGAGTTGATCTACTGCAGGATTTGCTGGAGCTGATATAGTTAATTCATTAGTATCTAGTCCGGTTCCCTCCCAGACTAGCATTATACTACCTGTAGAGACTACTCCATCAGTAAATGCTGCTCCATCTGCGTAGCCAGGTCCTACATCAGTGATATCTCCTGAAGAAGTTCCACATAATCCTCCAGTAAGAACTAAAAGTCCATTAGTATCAGCTTCTATACATTCATTAGCTCCTCCTGTGGCTAAGGAATCTATAGTAACATCTATAGTACCTGCACCAGTGTTAACTATATCTAAGTTCTCATCTACTCCTGTATTTACTTCTATCTGAAGATCGTCATCTGTATCTTCAGCATATATATTCCATAGAGTACCTACCTGTACTCTGAATAAGATTCTAGGTGAGTCTGTTATGCCGTCATCAAGATCGAGGTTCCCTGTCATAACGTCGCCAGCTACTAGAACGAAGACATCATCAACACTAATCTCATCTCCTGCTAGAGTACAATTAGTCCCACATGTTAAGTTGAGGTCGTCAGATATATCTAGGCCAGAAACAGAAGCAGTTGTATGAGTATGTCCTGGATCAGCGCCTGATGTTACGTTAGTTCCAGTATAAGTTCCATCTATAGTAATAGATACTGAACCCGCTCCAATATTATTGAAGTCTACAATTTCTTCTACGCCTGAATCTACTTCTATCTGTAGATCATCATCAGTGTCCTCAGCATAGATGTTCCATAAGGTTCCCGTCTGAACTCTGAATAAGACTCTAGGTGAATCTGTAGTACCATCATCAAAGTCTAGACTTCCGGTTATTACATCACCGGCTATAAGAACATAAATGTCCTCAATTTCAGTAGCATTGAGACAATCAGTACATGAGATTGCTCCAGCAGCATCTAGATCAGTAGCAGCAGCAAAGTCTCCACTCTCAGGTACATCATCATCTGTACCAGCACTAAAAGCATTCGTAGTTACATCGTACTGAAGCTTCTGAGTAGCCCCATCGCTATCAACTAAGGCTGTATAAGTGAATGTCCCTGCTCCAGATCCTAGTAATAGATCATCGTCTGCTATATTATCATCTGGAAAGGTGAAGGTCTGATTAACTGTAGGATTGGCTGGTGCGTTAATGGAAAGATCATTGGCGTCTATTCCTGTACCTTCCCATACAAACATCACTGAGCCTGTAGAAGCAACTCCATTAGTAAATGTCTCCCCAGTTGGATGGCCTGGTCCTACTGCCGTTACATCTCCAGCTCCCGCTCCACAGCTAGAGCCCGTAATGGACAAAAGGCCATTAGTATCTGCTTGAACGCACTCAGCAGCTCCTCCAGTGCCCAGTGAGTCTATAGTTACTACTACAGTTCCTGCGCCAGTATTTACTATATCTAGACCTTCTGTTGAGGCTGAGTCTGCTTCTATTTGTAGATCATCTGCTGTGTCCTCAGTAAATATATCCCAAGCTGTTCCTGTAGCTGGTGTAAATGTAGCTTTAGGAGAGTCACCAACAGTATCATTATAATCTATATCTCCTGTTGTAGCATCTCCATTGTTAAAGAGGAAGATGTCTTCTATCTCTCCTGCAT
>SDBV01011003.1_pt1 | contig 11789 bp, 10 predicted proteins | sample 2277081 | NCBI WGS metagenome assembly SDBV01 (sample SAMN10402039, study PRJNA504765) | marine sediment metagenome | isolation source: marine sediment core GS10_PC15, 223 cmbsf | place: Arctic Ocean: Southern Knipovich Ridge | collected 2010
TCAGATCGATCTTCTTGCCGGTCACTCGCTCCAGCGTCTCACGCATGCGTGTGCGTTGGTCGTCGGTCATCGCGACGGCGACTTTGACCTCGGCGATCGCGCGATTGCGTGTCTCGGCGGCGAAATCGAGCGACCGATCGATGATCTCGACCATATTGCGCGTCTGGCCGGCGCCGACGATGAAGCTGATCAACGAGGTCGTGTGACGCGACACCGTGGCGCCGATCAGATGCTCGATCATCGCCTGACGACGCACGGCCGGAACCCCGGGATCCGCCATTCCCTGGAGCAGACTCGGATTCGCGCCCAGAACCTTCGAAAAGGCGACGAGTTCAGACTCGACATCTTCGAGCACGTCCTCGCCGGAAGCTACGTCGACAATCGCACGGGCGTACCCGTCCACCACGGTCACGAGCGGACGTCCATTTCGTCGAGTTCGCGAACGAAGTCGTCGACCGTGTCGCGCTGCGCAGCATCGTCGAGTTCACGGCCGAGGATGCGTCCGGCGAGCTCGATCGCGAGATCGCTCATGTTCGCGCGAAGATCATTTTGTGCAGCGCCCACGGCCGCCTGGATGTCGCGATTGCCCCTTTCGATGATCTCCCTCGAGTGACGCTCGGCTTTTAGGAGTACATCTGTGCGCAGATTGTCGGCGTTCTGGCGCGCTTCCTCGATGATCTTGCCGGCTTCGTCGCGCGCGCTTGCGAGCTGCTTGCGATACTCCCCAAGCACGCCCTCAGCCTCGATCTTTGCCTGCTCGGCCTTCTTGAGGTCGCCCTCGATCGCCGATGCGCGTTTTTCGATAACCGTCTTGATGCCGGGAAATGCGAATTTCCACAGGAGCACAAACAGGACTATGAACGCGATCGCACCCCAGATGAGTTCACCTGAGTTTGCGAAGATGATGCTGAAGCCGGTCTTGGTACCTTCTTCCGCTGCTGCTGTTGCTGCCGCGAATATCAACTATCGCTCCTTCCGTCGTCTTGGCTGGCAAGTCTCAGGTAATGAGGAAAAAGAGCACAAAGCCAAACAACGCGAGCGCCTCGGTGAACGCGATGCCGAGAAACATCGTCGTGCGGCTCTGGCCGGCGAGTTCGGGTTGGCGCGCCGATGCGTCGATCGCGGCGGCGGCGATGAGGCCGATGCCCAGACCTGGGCCGATCGCGGCGAATCCGTAGACGATTCCCTTACCAATATTCGTCAATCCCGTGCCGATGGCCTCGACATCGCCCGTCACCTGTGCAAGTGCTCCAACATCAATCATTGTCGCCTGTTTCCTTTCCGGGTATTCCTATCAATCTTCCAACACGATTCGAACCACATTTTCAGTGAGCGTGCATCGCATCACCTATGTACACCGCGGCGAGCATCGTGAAAATGAACGCCTGAATGAAGCTGACGAAAATCTCGAAGCCAAGCATGATGACCGCGCCGATGAAACTCGGGATGAAGACCGCAGTGACGAACGGGTCATGCGAAAACCAGCCACCGCCGCCGAATCCCCCAAGCGTGTAGGTACTGAACACGAGCATCATCGTGACGAGAACGTGGCCCGCGACCATGTTCGCGAACAGTCGGACTGCGAGGCTGAACGGGCGGACGAGCAACGTGGAAACAAACTCGATCAGCGCTACTAGCGGAGCGAGGAAACCCGGCACGCCTTGTGGGACGAGCACACCCTTGTAGTACTTGAACGGCCCCTGACTGATGACGCCCTGAACCTGGAAGATGATCCAGATGCTGACGGCCAGGAGTGCCGGCAGCGCGATGTTCGCCATCGGGGGGAAGAGGATCAGGGGCGTGATCTCGAAGAGGTTCGCGATCAATATGAACGTGAACAGCGTCCCGAGGAGTGGAACATATTTGACACCGGCCGGCCCCATGACCTCGACCGCGATGTTGTTGCGAATGAACTCGTAGAGCGGTTCCATCATGGACTGGAGCCCACGAGGAACGATCTTGCCGTTCTTGGCCGGGATTATCCAGAGAATGAAAGAGATCAGCGCTGCGAGCAAGTACAGCGCCCCGACCTTGTTCATGGCGAACGGCGTGCCGTCGAACAAGAAGTTCGGCCATTGGAACATGTCGGCGACGGTCGGAATCTGAAGGCCCCCGCCCTCGTCGGCGACACTTGCCAATACAGTCGGGTTCACCGCAACTCCTCGTCAGCCATGTCGATGGCAGATGTTCGCATCTTCGGAATGATCGACTCGAGACTCGGTTCCGCCCGCGACAACGTGATCGCTTCGATCGTGAGCAGCGCGAGGTGTGTGCCGACGAGCACGAATCCGAGTATCGCCACATTGACGAACGCAAATTGCATCAGGCCGAACACAACAACCGTCAGCAAGACGAACCGTCCGACGAAGCCGCCGACCGCGGCCGCCATGAGGTATTGGCCACCACGCCGAGCCGCACGCTCTAAGAGAAACGCAGACGCGAACAGATTGCCTACGCCGAACGCCACGCCGATCGCGGCCGATGCGAGCCCGTCGACCCCGTCGACGAACCACGAGACGACCAACGCCACAGGGGCGATGACGGCGACCCACGGCATCGCCTGGCGCACCAGCGATGTTTCTACACCTCGAGGGCCGGCCGGGAATCCCCCGGCGGGAATTGCAAAGGCTCTCATCGATTGCCCTTCTCTTCTGGCTCGGAATCGGTCGAACCGTCGCTCGACGACTCGCCTGACGACTCGTCGGGCTCGAGTTCCGGCGGTATCGCCTCGCCATACTTGCGCGGGTTCCAATCTTTGAACGAAGTCAAGCCGGTCTTGGAATCGAACAGCTCACGACTTTCGGCCCGTTTGTTCTCTTCTTCTTTCCATTCGAGTACATCGGGGACTTCACGTTGCGGCTTCGGCGGCAACCCGCGGAACGCTCGACGCGCCTCGTCATACTTGCTGGCGTAGAAGAGCCGAAGAAAGCCGCCGACAAAGCCGAATACGGACAAGATTATGATAAAGAGTGGGGTTGTGCCAAGCCAGCGGTCGAGGAAGTAGCCGGCGACGACCATGACCGCCACCAGCCCGGCATACTCCATTCCTGCGACCATGCCGTCGCTGGCGCCGGCAATAAAGACCTTCTGCCAGCCTGTCTTATTCGCCACAGCTTTGCCCGATCATACGAATGGTGTGGCGGTCAGGGCCCGTCCACGACATTGCGAAACAGCGCACAAACTACCGCGAGCACGCGTTGCGGACAAGTCCTCGTCGAGTTGGCGGCGAGACAGTCAGCGACGAATCACCGAACTTCGACGGAACCGGCGCCCCCCGACTCGACGACCTTCGATTCTGGCTCGTCGTCGACGATTTCACGATGTCGCACATGCTTGCCGGCGCCGCGAAACCGAATGCGGGCGAGCTTGGGGTTTCCAGGGTGGAAAATTGCGTACAAGAACAGTGCGAGCCCGAGCAATGCGAACGGCACAATGGCATTGCCACGATTCGTGTAGATCGGAACGAGGACGACGAGCGAGAGGAGAATCGTCCACGCGTAGATCATCAAGACGGCGCGTCGCGGACCGTGGCCGAGCTCGATGAGACGGTGGTGAAGGTGATCACGATCCGCCGTCGTCCATGATTGGCCGCGGCGCAGCCGTCGAAAGAAGCTGAGCACCGTATCGGCGACCGGAATCCCGAGAATGATCAGCGGAATGACGAGCGGCGCAAAGAAGAAGAACGTCTGGCCGCTGAATGAATCGTCGACTCTTCCGCCGATGAGCATGGTCGCAGCGGCGAGAAGCAATCCAAGCAGCATCGCCCCAGCATCGCCCATGAACACCTTCGCCGGACTGAAGTTCCAGCGCAAGAAGCCGAGCGACATGCCGGCGATGGCAGCGCAGATCACCGGCCCAAGCGAGTCGGCAGGTAAGAGCCCTTGACTTTGGAGCCGAATACCGAACAGGAACATTGCGGCTGCGGCGATTGCCGCGATCCCAGCGGCGAGGCCGTCCAGACCGTCGATCAGATTCATCGAGTTGCACAGCAGCAGCACCCATACGGCAACGACGAGCGGTGCGACCTCACTCGAAAGGAGCAAAAAGTCTTTTTCGAGGAACGGAATCCGAAAGAACGTCATCGCGACGCCGAGCAGGAACAAAACAGACGAGGCCAGAACAAGGCCGGCGATCTTCGCGGGCGGAGATATCTCGCGGATGTCGTCGATCGTCATGACCACGACGACGATTGTTGCCGCAGCGATCACCCCGAGCGCCTCGGTCCCGCCGAGTACGGTCGAGCGCAGTGCCGGCAGGGCTGCTGCTGCAGCAAGGGCAACGAGAAAACCCGCATACATCGAGACACCGCCGAGCAGTGGTGTGGGTTCGGTGTGCATGCTGCGCTCGTTCGGCTCAGCCATCGCACCGTAACGCTTCGCTACGCGTATCGCGACGGGAGTGAGTGCCCAGGTGCTTGCGAGCGCGATCGCAAAAACGACCGCATTCGACCAGATCAGCGAAGAGATCACGACTGAACTCAGACTTGCTGCGGTAGAACGGCGCCCCGCTGATAGGGCAGAAACCTCGACGTGAGGTCGGCAATTTCGTTGCGAACGGACGCGACGACCGAGTCGTCGGCACGGCTCGCAAGGACGCGCTCGATGAGACCGGCGATCTGTCGCATCTCGTCGGGTCCCATGCCTGCGGTCGTTTCGGCCGCAGTTCCAAGACGTACACCACTCGCACGCAGTGGTGGTTGCGGATCGTTCGGAATCGTGTTGCGATTGAGCGAGATGCCGGCACGATCGCAGACCTTTTCTGCATCTCGCCCCGTCACGTCCAACGAGCGGAGGTCGGCGAGAACGATGTGATTGTCGCTTCCGCCCGATACACATCGCACGCCCACTTCGTCGAGACCTGCGGCAAGCGCTTGCGCGTTCTCGACGATGTTAGCGGCGTATTGCTTGAAGTCCGGATCCATCGCCTCGCGGAAACACACGGCCTTCGCCGCGATCGCGTGTTCGAGCGGACCACCTTGACTTCCGGGGAATACGGCTTTGTCGATCGTCTTCGCAAACTCTTCCTTGCAAAGGATGAGCGCCCCGCGCGGACCGCGTAACGTCTTGTGCGTCGTCGACGTCACAACGTCGGCGTAGGGCACAGGGCTCGGATGCGCTCCGCCGGCGATCAGCCCCATGATGTGGGCGGCATCGACCATCAGGATCGCGCCACACTCGTCGGCGATTTGTCTGAACGCCGCAAAGTCGACGATCCGTGGATAGGCGGTGTAGCCGGCAACGATCATCTTCGGACGTTCTCCGAGAGCAACGTCTCGGACGTTGTCGAGATCGATGCGCTCGGTCTCGGGGTCGACCCCATACGCGACAAAGTCGTAGAGGATGCCGCTCGCGTTCACAGGCGAGCCGTGCGTGAGGTGCCCTCCCTGATCGAGGCGCAGACCCATGACCTTGTCACCGACGTCGAGCAGCCCGAGGTAGACCGCCATGTTCGCCGACGCACCGGAGTGCGGCTGGACGTTGGCGTGGTCGGCGCCGAAGAGGCGTTTCGCTCGATCGATCGCGAGGCTCTCCGACTCGTCGATCACTTCGTTACCGCCGTAGTAGCGGCGCCCCGGATAGCCCTCGGAGTACTTGTTCGTCAGTACCGACCCGGTAGCGGCCAACACCGCCGGCGACGCGAAGTTCTCGGAGGCAATCAGCTGAAGCGTGGTCCGTTGGCGCTCCAATTCACGTTCGAGGATTGCATCGACCTCTGGATCTTGCGTTCCGAGATACCCCGTGCTCATCGGTTCACCATCTCCATTTTTTCAATCTGTCGAACAATGACCCCGTTGCTACACCCACCTGGTCCGCCACGGGCGGGACGTACCGCGGCCCGGGCCCCCACATCGCCGTCGCTATGAACTCGACACGACGCTCAATGTCGTCCGCACATTTCGCAAAAGCCGCTGCCGTCGATCCGATCGGGTCGGCAACGTCGAGCCTCGAACTGTTGAACGGAAAGGGCGGCCGTCTCTCCGCCATGAACGCTACAACATCGGGCCAATCCGGCACCGTCCCGTCTTGCGACGCCGCCTCGATGATGTCGCACATTTCGACGAGCGTGAACGTCTTCGAGCGAGAGTCGGGAACCATGACAACGACTTCGCGGACATGAGCGGCTTCCATACAGACGACGAGGTCGGCCGCTTCGACTTCTTCGGGCATGACCGGTCGCGACAGGTGACGGGCGGCGTCGACGCCACGCGACTGCAGCTCGGCGAGAGATCCGTCGGCGATCGTCATCGGCGAACCGGGATCGGCGAAAACGCCCGCCGACCAAACATGGAAGTCTGCGTCGTCGTAGCCGCGTTCGGTCAGCGCACGACGGAATAGGTACTCGGCGATTGGCGACCGGCATATATTTGCGGTGCAGACGACGAGGACGGAGAACACAAACCCATGGTAACTCGGTCACCGTCCATGATCACCAAGGATTCAGCTGGTCTGATGACACGCGATAAACACAGGACCGACACAGAATCTTGAGATTGAATTCCTATAGTTGGTTTTGGACTGTCGCCGTCTGCGAGTAGTTATAACCGGCTATGTCGTTAAGACCGTTTGCGGCGCGATCTAACTATTTCAATAGTGATTATAGGATAGCAAGGCCCGCGCCGATGTTACTGGTGAGGAGTCGGGTCCTGCTTTTGTGAGGGTATAACCGGATATGTCGAAAAGAGTGCGAATCGTCGTCGCCACCATCGCCGTCGTCGCGGCTCTGTTGCTCGCGCTCTCGTCGCTATCGTCGCTTCGAACACTGACGGCCAACACGGCGTCGGGCAACCAGTTCGATACAACTTCCGAAGACGCCTCGGCAGCTCAATCGTCGCAAAACAAAGCACCCGACGGCGAACTGCCCGGTCCGAGCGCCGAGGCGCCTTCGACTCCAGACACTTCCGCAGCGATTGCAGATCCTGCGGTCGCCGGGCCGGCGACCGACCAAAACACCCCGACGACCCGATTCATCGTGTCGACCGACGGATCCGACTCGGCGAGCGCAAAGATCACGCAAACCCTCGACGCCGTACGCGTGACCGACCTCGGCAACAACAGCTTTGCGGTCGAGACGCCCGCTACCACGACGGCGGCCGACGCCGAGCAGGTTCTCGCCGCCGCCGGAGCTTTCAGCGTCCAACCGGACGCTCTGCTGTATGTGACCGGAACCCCGAACGACCCGAGCTTCGGGTCGCAGTGGGGCCTCACCACCATCAACGCACCGACGGCGTGGGACTCCAATGACGGAACTGGCGAGATCATCGCCGTCCTCGACACCGGCACCGACCGCGAACACGCAGATCTGGCCGCGAACATGTGGACCAACCCCGGCGAGACTCTCAACGGAATAGACGACGACAACAACGGCTACATCGACGACATCGGCGGCTGGAACTTCTGGGGCAACTACAAAGGCGACCCCGGGTCCGACAATGGCGATGTCTTCGACGACGACAATCCGAACGACGACGCACACGGTACTCACGTCTCAGGCATTGCGGCTGCGGTCACAAACAACGGCATCGGCGGTGCGGGCACCGCCAAAGGAGCGACGGTCATGCCGCTCAAGTTCATCGGCCCGGACGGCGGCTACACGTCCGACGCGATCCTCGGCTTGCAGTACGCCGTGGACAACGGCGCGACGGCCGTGAACATGTCGTTCGGCGGCCCGTCTTACGTAGCGGCATTCGAACAGGCGATCATCGATGCAGGCAATGACGGCGTCACGGTCGCCGTCGCGGCCGGCAACGACGCCGATAACATCGACGTCGACAAGACCTACCCGGCATCATTCAGCGCCCCGACGAACATGTTGGTGGTCGCGGCAACCACATCGTCGAGCGGCCTCTCTTATTTCTCGAACTACGGATCATCGAACGTAGACGTCGGGGCGCCCGGCTCGGGCATCTACTCGACCACACCGAACGAGACGTACGGGAGTTGGTCCGGTACGTCGATGGCTACGCCGTTCGTCTCGGGCGTCTTGGCGCAGGTCGCTGCCGCCGACCCATCGCTGACCCCGTCAGAAATCCGCACGCAGATCCTCGGCTCGGTCGTCCCGGCCGCGGCGTTGGCGGGCAAGTCAGTCAGCGGCGGCATCCTCGACGCCCAGGCCGCGCTGCCCGCAGGCAATCCGACCGCGGCGCTGATCGCGACGCCACCAAGCGGCAAAGCGCCATTGACCACAACCTTGGACGCGTCCGGATCGACCGACAGCGACGGAACGATCGTCCAATACTCTTTCGACTACGAAAACGATGGGACCCCAGACCAAGTAGGCGCATCGGCTACAGCGTCACCGCCGCAATATGCCGAAGGAAGCTACACAGCGAGCGTCACGGTCACCGACAACAACGGCTTGACGGACACAGCTACCACAACGGTCACCAGCACGAACCAGGCGCCGATCGTTTCGCTTGCCGCCGACCCGACAAGCGGCAAAGCCGGCCCTAACCCACTGTCGGTCAACCTCACCGCCACCGCCAGCGACCCCGACGGTGATGGAATCGCCACCTACGACTGGGACTTCGACAACGACGGCGTCGACGACGTAGTCGGCGGAACCGCAACCCAAGCCACCACCTACGGCGTCGGCAACCACACCGCCAAAGTGACAGTCACCGACGGCGCAGGCGCCTCGACCACAGCCACCGCATCGATCACCGGCATCGCGAACCAGGCGCCGATCGTTTCGCTTGTCGCCGACCCCCCAAGCGGCAGGGCCGACCCTGATCCGCTCGATGTCACCCTCACCGCCACCGCCAGCGACCCCGACGGCGACGGAATCGGCACAAACGCATACGACTGGGACTTCGACAACGACGGCATCGACGACGTAGTCGGCGGAACCGCAACCCAAGCCACCACCTACGGCGTCGGCAACCACACCGCCAAAGTCACCGTCACCGACAACGATGGAAAACCCGGGTCGACAACCGTGTCGATCGTCGGGAACGCGAACCAGCCGCCGACCGTCGTGCTGACCGCGACGCCACCGAGCGGAAAAGCCGACCCTGATCCGCTCACCGTCACACTCGACGCCTCCGGATCAACCGACCCCGACGGCGACGGAATCGCCACATACGACTGGGACTTCGACAACGACGGCGTCAACGACGTAGTCGGCGGAACCGCAACCCAAAACCGCGACTACGGCGTCGGAAACCACACCGCCAAAGTCAAGGTCACCGATGCGGCAGGTCTCGCGTCGACGGAGACTGTCGAGGTTCATGCACTCTCTAACGAAGCTCGCGGTATCGCCGCTTGGCGGCCATCGAGCGGCATGTGGTACTTCCAGGCCGGCAGCGAACCACATACACGATGGGGAATCTCGACGGACATCCCGGTGGAGGGAGACTACGACGGCGACGGCACGATCGATATCGCTGTCTACCGACCTTCGACAGGTTGGTGGTACTTCCAGGACGGATCTCGTGCGCACACGCAATGGGGCACACCCGGCGACATTCCGCTACCGGGCGACTACAACGGAGACGGGTCGACAGACATTGCTGTGTATCGGCCAGCGACGGGAAAGTGGCTATTCGAAGGCGGCGTCCGCGCACACACCCAATGGGGCATCTCCACCGACACACCCGTTCCGGGCGACTACAACGGAGACGGCACAACCGACATCGCCGTCTACCGCGGCTACAGCGGGAGATGGCTGTTCGAGGGCGGCGTCCGCGCACACGCCCAATGGGGAATATCCACCGACACGCCGGTGCCGGGCGACTACAACGGAGACGACACAACCGACATCGCCGTCTACCGCGGCTACAGCGGGAGGTGGCTGTTCGAGGGTGGCGTCCGTGCACACGCCCAATGGGGCATCTCCACCGACATACCCGTTCCGGCAGATTGGAACAATGACAACTCCGTCGATATCGCTGTCTACCGACCGTCATCTGGAGTGTGGTACTTCCAGGGTGGTGAGCAGGCCAACACTCAATGGGGAGCACCCGGCGACATGCCAATGCGGATGAGCTACCCAGATTGACCGAAACAGCAACTCGCGCCACCGAAATCACGGCTAGGACAGCGCACGGACTGCCGGGTTCTGGGTGTCTGCGACCGGCGTATCGAAATACACGCCCCATTGCGAGTCGACGACATCGCGAACATGCCAAACACCTGTCGACGGACGCCACACGGCGATATCGTCGAGACCGTCACCGTTGAAATCGCCCCTCATCGGAACATCTCCCGGTATGCCCCACAGGATCGGTGGACGTCCGTCATGGAAATACCACGTACCAGTTTGTGGCCGCCAGACGACGATCTCGTCTGTTCCGTCGCCGTCATAGTCGGCCGGCACAGGAACATCGCCCGGTGCACCCCACTGCACATTCGGCCCACCATATAGGTGCCAAAACCCGGTCCAAGGCCGCCACACAGCAAGATCATCGTCCGCGTCGCCATCATAATTGGCCGGCACAGGTATGTCGCCCGACGTGCCCCACTGCGTGTTCGATCCGCCAAATACGTGCCAAAACCCGGTCCAAGGCCGCCACACAGCAAGATCATCGTCCGCGTCGCCATCATAATTGGCCGGCACAGGTACATCGCCCCACGTGCCCCACTGCGTGTTCGATCCGCCATGCTGATACCAGACACCGTTTGTCTTTCGCCAGACTGCGATGTCGGCAATCGTATCGCCGTTGTAATCCGCAGGTACCGGGACATCGACACCGGCCGCTCCCCACTGCGTCGCCTCGCCACCCTCGACGTACCAAACCCCGTCGGTCGGCCGCCACACGGCCGGGTCCGTCGAGGCATCACCGTCAAAATCGCCATTTGTTGGCTTCGGCGGTCCCGGCGCAACACGCAAGATCCGATCTCGTCCGCCCGGGTTTCCCCGATCGCTGTTTGAAGTTGCGACGTAGAGCGCTCCATCGGGCCCCTGGCGAACGGATCGAAGGCGCCCAAACGTCGTCAACGTGAGACTCGTGCTGACCACGTCGCCCTCGGCGTCCAGTGTCAGGACCATGAGCCGGCTCGCCTTGAGGTTCGCGATGACGAGCGCCCCGTCCCAATCGCCCCATGCGGCGCCACTCACAAAAGTCGCACCAGACAGCGCGACTGTCGGCCAGCCGGACGACCAGATCGCCTCGACCGCATCTGGGAATAGATCCAGATCCGTCATCGGCACGAGTTCGTTGTATTCCTCGTCGACATGGGTGGGGTTCACATCATCGTGGTTCACTTCATCGTGGTCCTCTTCTGGCACGGGATTCCAACCCATGTTCCCGCCGGCGACAAGAAGATTGACCTCGTCATCACGATCCGGACCGTGTTCAGAGGTGAAGATCTGGTTCGTGCCCGGACGTGGCGCGAAACCCTGTGGATTCCGATGCCCGTACGTAAATATTTGGCTGCGAGCCGAACCGGGCGCTCCGGCTTCATAGAACGGATTGGTGGGAACGCCCTCGCCCGTCACCGGATCCACGCGGAGAACCTTCCCTGCCCGCGAATCCAGGTCCTGAGGATTGGTGCCGATCGCGTTGTCGCCAGTCGTGACGTACAGATACTGATCGACACCCGGGGCAAACCCGACCCGGCATCCACCGTGGTGGCCAGCTACTCGATGCGGGATTCCGGTCACGAGGTCGGCAACTCGTACTGCTGTGGTGTATCCCGCATCTACAGACCATTTCACGACTCGAATGTCGGTTTTGTGTTGCATCTGACTTCGCGCGACAGGATCCGCGGTTTTTCAGACCACATTTGAGAGGGTTCCTGGCCTCAGGAGAGGACCAGCGAAATGACATCATCGACACGAAGGCCGAAGCG
>SDBV01011004.1_pt1 | contig 11788 bp, 8 predicted proteins | sample 2277081 | NCBI WGS metagenome assembly SDBV01 (sample SAMN10402039, study PRJNA504765) | marine sediment metagenome | isolation source: marine sediment core GS10_PC15, 223 cmbsf | place: Arctic Ocean: Southern Knipovich Ridge | collected 2010
ACCAAAAATTTTAGCTTTTTATCAATTTGTTCAATCTGTAGCACTCCATCATAAATCTTGTGTAACGAGATATCGGAATTATAATGAAAGAGATTATTCAGATCCTGTTTTCAAGAAAAAGATCTCTGATTTTCACAAAGGGAAAATAATATCAGAAGAAATTCGAAAAAATTTATCTAAAGCTTTAAAAGGAAAAGTATCTCATAAGAAAGGAAAACATATTTCAGAACAGCATAGGAATAATATCAAAAAATATTATGTTAATAAAAATATAGAGGAGAAAAAATAATGATTACGAGAAAATTAGCAAAAACTATTCTGTTAGTTGGACAGAAAAATAACAACTATCGGTTGCAAGGATCGAGTACACCTATGTAGCTTATAGAAGGATCACTACAAGCTAAGTCTATGGAGAAAGACTTTACTCTTCATATTCACTATCATCATTTTGCACAATAGGAAAACCGGCTTTTACGCTTCCTTCAATTCCCGCTTTCTATTAGTTGTTCCAGACTCCGCTACCCATCTATTGTGATGGACAATAAACGTCACGAATTCACCTTTGTTAACCGGAAGGCGAGTGGGTCGGCCCGTGTTCTTGCGAAAGCAAGAACCGTGACGACAGCCAAATCTGCTCCAACGATTTGTTTTGTGGCGTCTTTGGAAATATGACTTTTACATTAACAACGCAACCATGTGCAATTTCTATGTGTCTGGCTTCCCGCGACTCTGAACACGGTATTCACAGTCGTATATTTCTTATTATTTCGAGGATTTCTTTTCCATATTCTCCTGATCAATCTTTTGTAAAATATTATAGAGCACCTTAATTCCAAGGTACCCTGTTTCATAAATTAATATTCTTTCTACGTCGGCAGTAGTCAACTTACCTTCTTGATAGAGTACAAACATCTCGCCAAGTGTCTGGATCGGAATAAGTTTATAATTCAGCCCAGAAGAAACCTGATGAACAGAATCTCTTATGGTCAACTCATCAAAATCAGGCCTCCCGAAAACAATATAGCCAATAGGCTTATACTTTGAAGACTGACCTATTACGGAAGTAGCTTTTGTCATATTTATGCGCTTTCTATCTCGCGCAGTTGTCTGTACAACAATCGGCCTGCCATCGGCAGTATATAAGACATGATCAGGTTCCCCTTCATTCTGATGCTTAACGGGCCGACAAACAACGCTGATGAAAGGGGGCTTTAGAAGTTCATCTATCGCAGATTCTAGTTCCTTTCCATTCTTGATATAGATAGCTTCTAATATTGAAATATCCATAGAGATCGCAGTTAATCTTGCTCTCTGAGATCGCTTTCTTTTCTCTTGATCGTCTGTTATTGATTCCTCGATTGCCTTGATCAATCTTAATGCTTTAGTTCGACTAATTGGGATACTCTCTATCTTTAGATCAATCAAATCATCAATACATTCTATTCCTTCTTTGACCAGATGGTTGCGTTCATCACGCGACAATCCAGTGCGATGGATCTTCGCAAGGGAAAGTGATTCCTTTGTAGATCCATGGGACAATCTTTCAGCCAAGCTTATCAAGTCCTCCTGCAACTTCCTATCAGATCCGTTTAGCTTTTCGAGTTCGCATAGAAAGAAAATTAATCGGACACAGACTGCGGCCGTATTTCTAATTGCGCCAATGGCTACTCCAGGAAACATTTCCGCAATCTTTCTTGTCGGAATCTCTGATATCCAGATGTAGCATGCGAGTGCACGTCTTAAGACTACCGTCTCATCATATGTTGCTGTTCCTGGATGATCTGCCAAGCGATCAAGAGACGGTCCAACTCTTTCTGTTTTTGACAGTTCGAAAAGCATTCGTTGATAATCCTGTGATCTGAACACTTCAGTCCTTATCCTTCCTATGAAATAAGCAGATGAGCCACATTTATAGTCAGTAGCAAGAGCCCAGTAAATAATGTCTAAATCTATGGCCTCTTTACATTCCGATAAATATGCCCTTGCTCTCTCAAGATGCTGCAATGAAAAACTGCCCGAAGCACAAAGCTTGCCCGCTGGGGTAATACGCAGTTCTTTTTTGTTTGTTAGCTCGATTGCTACTGCATCTGTACATTCTGTGATGGCCTGCATTATCATTTCACGGATTGCAGTTCTGCTATGTTCTGTTTTCCACTTATATTTTCCATTAAATGTTCTAAAGATGAAGTCACTCACTTCTTCCGGGCTATTTGCGAGCTCTCCGGCAACAATGTCCAAGACTTGCACGTCGATGACTTGGTCACCAAATGCTGAAGAGAATCCTTCAAGGCTGCCTCTTATGTAATTGAATAGTAGCGAATCCGTAGAAGATTGTGACGACGAAAGAAGATACGAAGTTCCATAAGGGTCTCCGGCAGAGTAGCGACCGGCTCTGCCAGACATATTTTTATATTCAGCTACCGAGATTGGAATAAATTTCTGCCCATTCCATTTTTTGCGCTCATAAAGAACTACATTTCTTAAAGGCAAATTGACGCCCATACTAAGCGTAGATGTACACGTGAGAATCCTAATTTCCTTACGACGAAACCCATCCTCAACTAGCATCCTTTCTTCGAGAGTAAGGTCCGAATTGTGATAGGCGACGCATGAATGGAGGAGATTTAATAAGTCCTCTTTTTCAAATGTATCCGGCAACTCATCAGCCTGTCGTATCGACTCAGTTGCCGCTTTAGGATTATTCATCCTGGAAGCAATTGTATGCGCAACTGAAACAGTAGAATACCTTGTGGCACAAAATATTAGAGCTTGTTCATTCGACTGAATAATCAACTCTACTAAATTTAGGAGTCCGTCCTCATCATTTGCCCAGACAGGAAGCTTTGCTGTTCTTTTATTTCGACTATTGAACTCTTGATATTCAACGGTACCACCCGATTCGTAAATAGCCTCTCTTAGTTCAATAGGTCTTGTTTTTTCTATGAGTACTTTGGCTCCCAGCCATTTATCGAAATCATTTAGCCTCTCAAGTACGGCTGAAAGGGCTATGATTCGTATTTCTCCCCTCTGAGAGAGCACCTTAGTTAACAATAGTTCAATTGATGGACCACGACCTTGGTCCATAATCATCTGGATTTCATCAGCAACTACCAGACCAGAGGTCTCCAACAGCGTAGGATCTGCAACAAGCAGGCCAGCAAGCTTTTCATAAACGATTACTACGATGTCATAATCACCTCTTAATATTTCTTCATCATATTCTCTATGATCACTATCTGAAATGGCGATTCTAAGCCCATAGCTGCCGTATTTTTTTTCAAAATCTGCATACATTTCCTCTGCAATAGCTCTGAATGGAACCAAGAAGACTGCTTTACGCATCTCTATGGTTTCCTTGATGGCCGCTAACTCACCAACAAAAGTCTTTCCCGAAGATGTTGGTGCAATGATTAATAGATTCCCAGATCTGCGATCTAACAAGCCATAATTTTGAATAGCTGCGGCTTGTATTGGAAGTAACTCAACAAACCCTAAATCTTTCCAAATTTCAATTAGTTTGGGCGGGAATCCTAAACTCAGCAACTCACTTGTTTTCATTTTGCCTCCAGAAGCATGGACAGTATGTAATTGAAACCAACTATTTGAATAAGAGCTAAAAGCCACATAACGTGGCTGATGTTAAGCGGCGGAGGGAGGAGCGAGCTTGCTCGCTACGACCGATGTCCGCTCTATTCTCTTGATAGGCGGCGCGGAGTGCCGCCAGAAAGCGGATATTAACCCGCAGTGATTTGTTATGTGTTTTCATACTATTTTGCCGTTTTTAAAATTTTTAATATTGGAGCATCTTTTATACGCTCTGGAATTATAGGTCTATCATCCTCTCTAATAACAACTCTATCTAAATCATTTTCTCCAATTTCCCAAGCCTCTTTTATTGTTAGGGTAGTTTTACATATGCCTTTATCAAAATAAGGTTCTATATTCTTTCCATCATTAGATATTCTTGCAGGATACAATTTATATTTCTTTATAGTATTAAAAAGGCCAATCAACTTGTTTAAGTTTTCAGGGCTATTTGCATTCATTTCATGAATTCTTGATGCAATAGCAACAAGCTTGTTTGATTGAAGTGGGTTTTGAGTATCTATATTTGCACTTATATGAACTCTATACCAATAAGGATTACTCTCATCAACCCCTTTAATAATTGTTATTTTTATTGATTCTAATTTATCCTCATTTCCGAACTTATTAATCCACCTATCAAATATTTTTTTACCTTCATCAAAATTTTCATAAGCTAGAATTATTCCTAGCCCCTCTTTAGGATGGAACAAGAATCCAAAACCCTGCCATTTAGCTTTATCCCATAAGGGCACATCAATAACAGAGTGAGTTTCTATTTCATCATGCCTGACTTTATCCATATCATTTTTTTGAAATTGCTTATTTACTTTTTTTATATATCTAGTATATGAAATTGGTGTTTTTCGCTTAGAAATATATTTATCAGGATTTAAATAATTTAACCAATCATCAAAGAATAATTTTGGAGTATCACCTAATAAATTAAATGTGAAATTTCTATGTTCAATAATTAAAGATAATCGTTCTTGTATTTCTTCTTTTTTAAAAAGATTTGCTACATACTGCTTAATATCTTTTGCTATAAAATGTCTTACAAGAATATCAGTGATAAATTCTAACATTGACTCCCAAATGAAACTTCTATTCTCTGCTGTAATGTTAAAATTGTTAACAGATATATTATATTCAGTAGTTAATTCATTGTAAGTAAAATTTAAATTAGAATCTTCTTGGCTTCTTCTAAGATTGATAGTGACGGTCTCGACATATGCCATAAGTTCACTCATAGAAGTAGAGAAGAATCCTTCTAAAAAAGCTAATAAAGTTTCAGCTGCTAATAACATTTCTGTATCTTTTGAAAATATGATTATGAATTTACACCCGAGAATACTTGAAGATAAATGAAGTTTATTTTCTGACATAAAGATAGTTTGATACAACATTTGCTCAACGAATGGTTGATTTGCAACCATTTCAAAAAAACTATCGAGCTCTTGTTCACTTTTTATGTCTTTATAATCAATCAAAATATCATCTATATACCCCAATTTATATAAAACAGAGTTATACGATGAGTACAACTCTAACTTATCTAATAAATCAGGTAAATATTGGAGCTCTTCTATATGAATATTGTCTGTGTGCATTATCCTTGTTGAGAGACAGCCATCTGTTAACATAGTGAAAGAAATATCATCTTTAATTTCATCATCTATATTTATAGCGTAACTCAAGATAGAAAATATTTCATACCAAGTAAATAATGAAGGTATTCTTCCTATAAAAAGTTCATTCTTAATAATTTCTTGAAAACTTTGATAAGTTCTCTTGCTTGGAATGCCTCTTTCAACTATAGATTTAAATGAAAGAGAGCAGGCAGATATATAGCAATTATTTGAAGCCCAAATTAGTCCTAATTCTCTATAAGCCATACCTAATCCAAGCAAAACAAGGCACATACCATCTTGCGATTCCTCTTTTGCAAGCTTCATAACTGCTTTGCCAAAATACACAATACTTTCTTTGTAGTATTTTGCCTGCAATTTTTGACCGCCTCTTCTTACAAATATTTCACCAGAAGCCAACTCAGAATTTCGTTTTTCTGAAACTTCTGCTATATTGTCAATTAAATTGTCATACTCTGTATTATTTGGAAAAATATTGCCTAATTCTTCAATGATTTGTTTGGTGCTTTCAAATGGAAAGTCTAAAAAATGTCTACCTTTTAGTACAATTTTGGAAAGTTCTTTAAAATAATTATCTGGATTTTCTCCTTGATGGATACAAAGAGTTAAATTGAGCAATATTTTATATATTTTAGCTATTAAAGCAGAATTTGGTTTTTGCTTGATCTTTTCAAATACAGTTAAAATGTTAATTATTTCAATTCTCTCGCTTTTGATGTCAATTTTGTAATCAGTAAGATCAAAAACTGTATTGAAAGATAAAGCATTCAATAGATTGAAAAGATTGAAATATAACTCAACATCTGAAATGTTAGAGTCTTTTGATATGTATGTTTTTAAACTTTTGTAATCTTCAATAAAGAGAGAATAATCGTCATACCAATTCAAATATGTCCAAGCTCTCTGATAGAAAATTCTTATCCATTGTTTAGGATTATTAATCTTCTTACAAAAACGAAAAGCTCTGTAAAATTTACCTTCTACTTCCTCCCTTGGTTTTTCTAACATCCTCGATAAAATAGCCGCTTCAAGTGCATCTTCTACTAATTGAAAATCATATTCAGAATATCTAGTAGGACTTGAAATGTCTTTCTCAAGTTTTTCAAGTTCTTTTAATCTATGAGCATCGTTAGCTCCAAGTCTTTTTTCTTTACTTTTGTAGGTGCTTGAAAGATTTAAAGAATCAACCGCAATATCAGTTAAATTGTTATTGTAAATTTTTCCTAAAACCCATTCACCATCAAGTATAATGACGTCTATATATAATTCTTTTTTAAATTCTTCTTGTGCTGCTTTTTTCTTTTTACTTGAAACCAGTTGATTCGTCATAAAATATACCCGAGTATAATCTCGTTTAGTATCAACTATTTTTTTTATGTCACTTTTTGCTTTGGCTTTCCACGCTTCTTTGGAACTTATTGCAAAAGCCCATTTCTCATCTTTTTCCCATCCATTTTCTGGAATAAACCATCTATCAGAAATAGATATTGAAACAGGATAAGTTTCAGAATCTGTTTTCCCATCACCGCCCCCTGTAGGACCAACCTGTGGTATCAAATTTGGAGTGATAAATTTCTCAGCAAGCCTTCTACATAATGTCTCAAATTCATCTTGTTTCTGATTTGTAGATATTTTACTTAATTCGAAGGCTAAAACTTCTCTTGGTAGTACTGTTTCATTGATTATTTCAGAGTCTGAAAAATATTCAGGTCTTCTTATCTTATAGAATTCAGATGGCTTCACTTATTACCTTTTCCTTACACATAATGAGGCTGTAGAAAAAGTGGTTCGCATTAAATATCTATACATAAAGACAACATTTTGTTGCATTTTTATTTATTAAAACAAAGACATTGTTGCATATTCATCCACACTTTAACTTTTTCTACAGGCTCAACGTCCGCTTCAGCTGTTTGGCGACCGAGCGATTAGCGAGGTATTGGCGCGGAATGTACGACAGCAGGTTCCGTGACAATAGCCAAATCTTCTGCAAGTGTTTGTTATGTGTTGTACTTCTTATTACCACCTGAATCATATGACATTCACTCATATCTCAACTCACAATAGCAATAGATATTAGCCCAGCTCATAAAATTTATAGAACCGTATCATTCTATTGTCCGCTCAATGGTAAGTTTCATAATTTTACGTTGGAGAAGTTCCACCAAGTCTCTAGTATTCGAAAATGATACAATATCATTTCGCCTCACTATCAACACTTTCACACCTTCTCGATTAAGCGCATTTATTATTTCACTATGTGCATTGCTGCGACCATCAGCTTCACCAGTTATGCCGCTTAATGAAATCAGAACACCTGTCTTCACTCCTCTATCTACCAATTTACTTATAAACCAACGAACGTCGTTGCTTCCGATTCGACTAGCGGTATTCTTACACTCTGTAATTATTACAAAATCCAAAAAATATAGGTCAGAATTTCTCTGGTCATTTGAAAAAATAACGTCCAATTCGTGAGCGCGAACACCATCTAACGTATTTGCAGCGTAGAAAGTGACTCCCGGAACCTTATCAAATAAGTACCTTACGAGCTTTTCAAGTTTTGCACCTTTTACGTCAGAATTGGGCGCATTATCCGATTCATTTAAAAGCCTGCTGATTGTAGGTTGGGAATATGCAGCCATCACTCAATTCCGTGAGCAATTTTGTTTCTTTGCCTAAGGATGACATTTTCGAATGAATCATCTAATAAATCTTTGACGAAATCTTCTGCATCATAGCTAATAATTAAAGGCTGCAAGGAGGAGACAATCTTATATCTCTTATTTCGCTTATCTAAATACAAAAGCAGTGACAATTTTGCGTCCGATTGTTCAGTATATTTTCTCAATTGGTATTCGGCATTCTTTATATTTGCTTCTGTCAAATTACCATACTTAACTTCTACGATAATTGGATTTCCAATTAGACGCCCCAATTGATCATTCCACAAAGCGAAGTCTATACCTTTATTAGTGTGAGCCGTGTTCTGGACATAGTTCAAATTTATTGTTCTAAAAATTTCTTCTACTAGAGATTCTAGATCTCTACCATGACCGATCTTTCTTAAATTACTTAACTTACCTAAAAAAGGACGGAGATTTTCACTCACTTCTTTTGTGCTACTTTTATTATTATCTTTCTGTTTTTTTCTGTTTCTGCTGGATGAATTTCTTTTTTTTCTTACTTCTCGTAAAAAATTGTCTATGGAAAGCTGAATAAACTTTCTGTCGTTAAGATTTGCGCGCAGAAACAGCTCGCTCTCAATATAAAACGGAACCTTACAGTCCTTATCGAGAATGATGAAATGTCGCTTACCCATCCCCTCGCAGACTCCGATTTCGTATAATGTATTTTGGTTGTCATTGGATATTACAAAAAGGGCAAAATCGGACTGTCTAATTTTTCTTTTAAGAATATTTTGAATCGTTTCCCCACTGGAAAAGTCATAAATATCAAATACTTCAATCTGATTCTCTACGAGAATTTCTTTGATAGCGCTTATATCAATTCCAAAGGAAGTCGACAGAAAACATTTTAGTGGCTCATTCACCTAAATCATTCCTTGTTAGAGCTTTGAGTTTGAATACAGATTCATTTTTTTTCACAACAACTACACACATGATTCTTTATCTTCGATACACATAACGAGGCTGCGGATAAGCGGCAGGAGCGAAAGCGAGCTTGCTCGCTGGAGCGACTGTCCGCTTAAATCGCTTGATGGACGGCGCGAAGCGCCGGATAGAAAGCGGATACCCATTCGCGCCATGTTATGTTCACCTCCAAGGACCGGACAAGATTTCTATATCCCGAAATCCGTTGTCTTCAGTACTCACCTGGTGGAGACGCGTTCTCAACCAGCGATGAGCCTTCCGCTCCGACAAGAATAGGCGCCGTAGAGCACAGCCATGGGATTGGCGAGTAAGGTGTGTCCAGCTCTGCGGGCCTTGATTGCTTGGGTCACGAGATCTCGCAAACTCTTGCCACCGACAATAATCCCATAGGCAGTGGCCCCTACGCCAAGAATCAGGAGTTCAGGTAGCAGAAGAGAACAGGCACCGAGAACAACTGAGCCCGCGAGAGATGTAGCACCCACGATGAGGTTCCTGCGGCTCCGCCTCTGCGCTGCGACTGCTTCGTTCCCGAATTCGTGGATCTTCCGCACCATATTCTCGACAAATGCGGAGGACGCCGCTTCGATGGAGTCGTCCCATGGCCCGCGAAATCGAGCCCTGTCGAGCCGTAGTTCCGCGCGAAGCTCTTCCAAAACACCTTCTTCTCTTATCTGCCTTAGCGCGGAATCGGACACTGCATCCAGAAAGTCGGTCTGCTGAGCAGTCAAAGCATAGGCGACGGCGGATTCCTCAAGCTCCGGCAACTGCATCTTCCGAAGTTCGTCAGATCCTTTGTCAAGAAGCCAGCGGTAGACCGGCAGGTTCCCATTGTACACTATGGGATCACTCCGGTATTCCGAAGCTGCCATGCAATTGGCCTCTATTGAGTATATGGTGCCGGAAAGTTTCCCCACCAAGGAGCGGATTGTGAACTCGAATCCACCATCACTGAGTACGTCGCTGGAGTCTGTGGTGAGTTGCCAGGTGTCCCCGTCTACTACCCATACGGTTTCGTCCGGAAGGCTGTAGCGAAGAATCAAGGCTTGATAGAGATCCTGGTTACACAGGTGCGCTTCTATGTTCGCCAGGTCGGAATTGGGGTCACTCAAGAGCTCCGGATCTAGGGGAGAATCGAAAATCTGCGAAAGATACGTTACTGCCTCCTGACCGAATGTAACCTCCTCGAGATTGAGTATCTCGGGAACGACCACGCAAAGAGGTCGGTTCATCGACCCCGAGTCGATCGAGAGTGCTCTGACAACCACCCGTGCGTGTTCAAGAAGCACGAGCCTCTGTCCCAAGTGGAATACGTCGTCGCGGGTGAGCAAGTCCTCCAGTCGGTCGCGTGAACTGAAGTGCAGGGGATCAACGACTAGACACGTGTCGAAGTAGAGGCCCAGCCTTCTAAGATGGCTCTCGATGCTTCTGCCGAATATCTGCACAGGAAGCGTTATAGTGTAGGCGTCAAGCTGACGAACCAACCCGCGCAGGCGCGATCCCCGGGTGTTCCAGAAGCTTGCAATTGATCTGAGTAGCCGATCCAGCAGGTGCACGAGAGCTGGGCGGGCATTTGCCGCACCACCAGGGAGGTAGAGCTTTGGCTGAGTGAACTGCCTCAACAGGAATACTCTTAGGTCGCTGAGCGGAAGGCTCTCGAGCGCTGAGAGGACATGATTGTGTAGCGCGTTCCGATATAGGGCCAGGTATTCTCTCTGGATTGCCACGATCTGGCGGCAGAGATCAGTCTGCGAGGGTACTGCTCCATCGGTCATGGCACTCCTCCAGTGGAACACGGCCCGAATCGCGGGCGCCTTGACAAGCGATGACTTCGCTCGTCGGGGAACATAACTAGTGAGTATACTGAAAATAACCAAGATAATTGGCTAAAAAGCCGATTTTATGCAGCATATCCACCTCATTCCCTTAATAGCCAAGAAATATTTCTTGTATATTAAGGAAATTGCCGCTTAACAGCAAGTATAATAACAAAAAAATCGATATCTCGATAGAGAAGGTCAAGTAGCAAATCCCCTGTAAAATTGAAAATGGCTAAGCCGCGGTTTTCTTGGATATGAATCCATCCTCATTCTCTTTCCATTCGTAGAGCTTCCTGATATTCCTCAGAAGCGCCAGGTCATATGTACTCATCTTGATCCGACGCCATTTCTGACTGGCCCGTACCATCGTAGCGTAGACCAGCTTCAGGCAGCTTTTCTCATCAAAGAACCGGGGTATGACCTTCGTTCTCCGCTTCTGTTCTCCAAAAGCACGCTCCAGCAGATTCGTTGTCATGATGTGCTTGTGATGCCCGGCAGGAAACACCATGTGCTGGATACAGGCTTTAAAATCCTCCTGCAAGCATTTAATCGCCGAAGGATATATGCCGGCATACTCATCGATGATCTGAGAAGCATACAGCTCGGCAATCTTCTTATCCGTCTGGTAATACACTGAGCGGACCTTCGGATACAGCTCATCGATCACATCCTGGGGCAGCTTATTTCGGATGTTCTGAAGCTTGTGAAATATGCATCTCTATCTCCTACTCTGAGGAAAACACTCAGCAATCGCCTTGATGAGCCCAGGAGCTCCGTCACTGGTAATCAGCAATGGTATCCTCAATCCTCGACGAATCATGTGCCGGAAGAACTCCACCCAGCTATCATAGGACTCCTTGTTCCCTAATCCAATGTGCAGCAATACTTTATGACCACCGGAGGTTATCGCCCAACAGCACAGAATCGCCTCCTTCATCCCTGACATTTGCCGCAGACTCTCATAAACCGCATCCGCAAAAAGGTACACCACATCAAATCCAGAATTGATAGTAAGACTTATATCACAAGATGGTCGGGAAATCAAGAAAATGAGAGGAAACTCAAGGATTTTGCAATCTGGAATGGAAAAAAATATGAGCAATCGTCCCATAGCGAGAAAAAA
>SDBV01011005.1_pt1 | contig 11788 bp, 14 predicted proteins | sample 2277081 | NCBI WGS metagenome assembly SDBV01 (sample SAMN10402039, study PRJNA504765) | marine sediment metagenome | isolation source: marine sediment core GS10_PC15, 223 cmbsf | place: Arctic Ocean: Southern Knipovich Ridge | collected 2010
TAACACAAGTCCCTTCCTTAATGACCTTATACCCCTCTTCGCCGACAACAATGCTCCCGCACGCCTTCGCAATCCTCCCCGTAACGTCCTTCCCGCTTACATCTATCATACCGCCGTCAGACATAACTCCTATCCTCCCACTCTGCACATCGAAAATCCCTCAACAGAACCGTTCATTTTCGTATAACCGCTCTTCTCATCGATTATCCTTTCTACTAACTCACGCACCGCCTCCTCACTTGCCCCGCCGCGTATCAATCCCTTAATATCATAACTGTACGCCGAATACAGACAAGGCTTAATCTTACCGTCACTGGTTAGCCGGAGCCGATTGCACGAATCACAAAATTCCGAACTACGACCGTCTATAAAACCGATTGACCCCGCCGAATCTCTAACTTTAAAATAAAAAGCAGGCCCGTTACCTTCACCAAAAACATAGGCCGAAAGCAAACCGAAACGATTCTCTATAATCTTTCGAACCTCACTGTTGGCAACGTAGTCACTCGCTGCCCTTGTATTCTTACCTGTCGGACAATATTCGATAAATCTGACCGAAACAGGTAAATGGACACTCATCTGTGCAAGGGGTAGAATTTGTGAAACATTGATACCTTTTATTATAACACTGTTGATTTTAACCGGCCCAAGACCAACCTCTAACGCTTTATAAATACCTTTTGTCGCTTCCCCCAGCAAATCAAAACCCGTAATCTGTTTATAACTTTCCCGCTCCATCGAATCAATACTCACATTCACCCGATTCAGACCTGCACCCTTAAGCTCCGCCGCAAGACCCTCAAGAAGAACTCCGTTAGTTGTAAGCGAAATCTCCTCAATACCATTCAACCCTGCCAAGCCACGCACCAGACGAACAATATTTCTTCTAACTAACGGCTCACCGCCCGTAAGACGAATCTTCTTAACCCCGCACCATGCAAAAACTCGCGCAATTCGTTCTATTTCTTCGAACCTTAATATCTCATCCCGCTCGATAAGCCCGCAGTCACCCAGAGGATTGCAGTAAACACATCGCAGATTGCATCGGTCAGTAACTGAAATTCTAAGATAATCAACATTCATCTGATTCAAATCAACCTCACCCGGACACTCGTCCCTTTTTCAATCTCGCCAACACCAATGTCCATACAAATTAACCCGTCCGCCGCGCAAAACGCGCTGATATGTGACGAACCGTGATACTCTACAGCCTGCGCCCTCCCTTCATCCGTTATCACTACCGGTATCCAGCTTTGCCTCTTCGTCTTTTTACGCCTCACCGTTTCTTCAAGTGCCATCGGAATGTCACGACCCTTATATTCACAACCCATCATCTTATAAATAAACCGCTTCACCATCAGCTCGAAAATCACAAAACCAGCCGCAGGATTTCCCGGCAAACCGAAGCAAACACACTTCTCGAAAATACCGAAAACCGTCGGCTTACCAGGCTTAATCGCTATTCTCTCAAAAAGCACCTTCGCTCCATCTTCCTTCAAAACCTCCGGAACATAGTCATAATCACCTGCCGATACCCCGCCAGAAATAACGACAACATCATTCTCCGCCAACCCCTTTTTCAATGCAGTATCAATCTCTGCTTTACTGTCACCCACTATCCCGTAATTGCGCCCAATCGCGCCGACCTTTTCAACCTGCGCACATAATTGCCAGCTGTTGCTGTCCCGGATTTGCGAAACGCCCGGCTTCTCGCCAGGACCGACCAGCTCATTACCAGTTGCGATTACTCCAACCTTACACCTTAACGAAACCAGAGGCCTCGCGCACCCAACAGACGCCATCGTCGCGATATGTTCCGCCCCTATACGAACTCCCTTATGCAAAACCACATCACCTGCCTTTATATTTTCTCCCTTGCCGCAGATATTGTCCCCGCTCTTCTCTCCTGTAAATCGCATCGTATTTTCGCCCGTACTCTCTGTATACTCCACCATCACAACGCAGTCCGCCCCCTCCGGCACCATCGCCCCAGTCATTATCTTCGCGCACTGACCTTCACCAATCCTCTTTTCAGGCCGAACGCCAGCACCAATCACTTCGACTATCTCAAGTTCCTTACCCAGCTCCTCTCTCCTGCACGCGTAACCGTCCATCGCGGATTTATCGAAAGGCGGTATATCAATATCTGACCTCACGTCCTCCCCCAATATCCTCCCCATCGCCTCACCTATCTCAACTCGCTCACTGCCAAGCTCCCACGCCGAATCCAAAACAAGTTCCAACGCCTTCTCAAACGGTATCATCCTTTTCCTTCCCGACAAATTTCAAATACTCGCTCATCGTATTAATGTTCTTCAGCACCGCACCGCCTCTTTCGGATATATCAATATACTTGACCTTACACCCGCCCAACGCGTCCATTATCCGATTTTCACCTTTTGCCAAAGCTGCCTCAATCCCCCCAAGCGCACTCTTATTATACACAGCGAACAACGGCTCATACCGTGACGCCTCACTCCTCGGCACCACCGCGTCATACCCGCGACACTCTCTGACCATCTCCTTGACAAAACTCATATCAACTTCAGGTATATCACACGCCGTCACAAAATTCAACTCATTCACAGAAACCCTCAACGCCGACGCAATCCCCATTAATGGCCCGCGACCTGCCTCCCTGTCCCCGACTACTTCAACCCCCACAAAACCATACTTCTCAACGTCACCGCCGCTTATAAGAACCTGACTAAAATGTGGCCTGAGCTGCTCCACCACATATTTTATCATCGGCTCCCCACCAATATCCAGCATACTCTTATCTTCTCCCATCCGCACACTCGCTCCGCCCGCCAGAACTATCGCCCCAGCTTCACCCCTTATCGCCCATCGACCGTCAACTATACTAATATCACTTAGCCCGACATCGAATTCTTCACCGTCAAACCTCACTACCCTGTCCGCATACGCAACGACCTCTTCTGCCGATGGTTTCACCTCTCCCTCACCCCTGCTCTTGGTCATAACAAACACACCCGGCTCAACCACACCACGAAGACTGTTAGATTCGCACACCGTCACCGCCTCCTCACCAAGCGCCTCCAGAAGCGCCCCAGCACCTGCCTCCAGATGACTCCTGAAAACCCTTAGCCAAAATACCCTCTTCGCACCAGCCGCCAGCATCTTGCACGTATCTTTCTCACCACCGCTCTCCTTCTCCTCGATGATTTCATAATCACTCTTCAACGCGCCGCAAACCGCGCACCCACCCTCACCGCGAGGACACCCGCTCTCACCATCGTTCACCGCCGTCACCTTTACCCCCACAATGTCACACCGCCCCCTAAACTCCTCTATCACCGAACATGCAAACGTGGTCTTACCGCTCCCCCTGTCACCGCCGCCAACCATCAACATACTTGCCGCCTTAAACATCTCACCACCGGAAAACTATTTCGACTTCTTCGAAACCTTCAAGCTGATTGCTTCGACCTCACCCGTACCTCGAAGCGCACCGACCATCCCGATAACACTCTGCGACATAAAATTCTGCACAAAACTATTCAGCTCAATTTTCTTACCGTTAACTTCCAGCTCAACCCCATACATCGATTCCTGTTCTGGTTCACACACCATCTTCTTTCTCCTATCTATATAATAGTAAGTTTGAGCTATTATAGCTTCTCTCCCCCCAAATAACAAAACAACTCTTGACCGATACCCGATAACAAACAGATTACCAGCCGATAACAAAAACGTTTGAGAATATAAAATAAAAATTCTCAACTTACCACCCTTTGCTCACCCCCCGTTTTCAGTATCAAAAGCCACAATGACCCCTGACAAAACTGGTAAAAACCGAAAAAATCCTGCCCCTAACCCCCTAATTACAATAAAATCCCGAACCACGAAAATAACAGCTATACTACTCCTGCTATAGCTTCGCCTTTATTTATCCGATAATTATTAACACAACAGACACCCGTAAAGCGAGATGATTTAAAATGCAAAACTTTAAACCTGCACTGCTTGTTGAAGATGATAGCGTCGACGCCAAAATCGTCGAAAGAGCTTTCAACGAACTCGGTGTCACCAACAAACTCATTCGAGTCAGCAATGGCGAAGAAGCACTCCAATATCTAAGAGACGAAAGTAACGAAAAACCCTCCGTAATACTTCTCGATTTGAATATGCCAAGAATGAATGGCCTCGAGTTCCTGAGAATCATAAAAGAAGACAGCGCCCTAAAAGACCTCCCCGTCATCATACTGACTACATCAAGGGAAGACCGAGATGTCGCCGAAAGTTTCAGCCATTCTGTCGCTGGCTACGTCGTAAAGCCAGTCGACTTCAATAGCTTCCTCGAAACAATAAAAACCATCGACGACTATTGGACACTCAGCAAGCTCCCAGCAGAACAATAAAAATACCAAAAACCTGTCCCTGCCGGAAGGCATCCTCCACCTGCCCTCTTATGCCTCTACGCACTTACCCGCCGATGCACCTTTAACCTGCTCTCCTGATACCACCGTCCTTTTCAATGGCCGAAGAACTGACGCCACACAAACGCTGCCCTGTCCTGAGTGAACATCCTGAGCTTGTCTGCCCTGAGCACAGCCGAAGGGAGGGTAATCGAAAGACCCTTCAACGCTGTCGAGTTTCATTTTTATAAAATTCGCTCTGGCTACGCCAGAGCTTTCCCAAACGGTTAGCCCCCAAGCCTGCTTGGGGGTCATCTATTCTTGTATTGTAAGGGCTTTATTTTCTAACCATTATCCATGTGACCACGGACATATCGGATTTTCTTCTCAACTTCTTCGGCGGTAAAGCAAAACCTTTTGTCAAAACCGTGTGTCCATATTCTCCCCGACAACCCTGCCTTCTTCAATGCACATGTAGCCACATTCTTATATCGCGAAACGGCACTTTCTATCAACTCGTGTCCACCAACAGCAACAAGATGCACATGATTGGAACAAACCGCTATCGAATATATCTCCTGCTCAAACTTCTTTGATTCATCTTCAATAGCTTTGCGAACAATCTCTCGTTCCTTTCGAGTTAACTTTACCGTTTTACCTGCTTGGCTCGCTATATTCACTTTTTGTAAATTTTTATTTTCTCCCAACACTTTGCTGTTCTTGACATATCCACGTTTATCGCCTTGTACCCACGTCCCGTATGTTGTCCACGTAATCATATATCCTAAAATTTTCCCCATATTGGAATCGTAATATGATTTCCCGAACTCGTCAACACCAACTTTGGTTAGCACCGGAAGGGGTTGTATTCGTTTATATCACGCCGGGGTTACTTTCGTTCCTGCGACGTAAGGGGGTTTTTATTATTTGTTATAAAATTTGCTCTGGCTACGCCAGAGCTTTCCCAAACGGTTAGCCCCCAAGCCTGCTTGGGGGTCATCTTTAATCCGTTATATTTACACCCCACGTTTATCGCCGGGGTTTATTCGTTTTATATCTCGCCCCGATTCTTCAGGGCTTTCAACGCCATTTAGCCCCTTGCACATAGAACTGGGGCAGGCCACGAGAGTTCAATAATTTGTGGCAAAATAGTAAAGATATAGTTGCGGATTGGAATAGCATTAAAGAGTTGATAGTAAAATAAGGATTGTTACTTTAACAAAACGCACGAGAAGACATCGAAATCCAACTCAAAGCATCTCTCTCACCTCCTGACGCAAAGGACTCCGAAAAAGCCTTATATTGTTTTGTATCGGTACTTGTATTGAATAAAGGTTATTCTAAGATAGATGATAATCATGACATCATATAATTATCCGTTGAAATGCTTCATTCTCAAAGATAATAAATAAAAATAATTAATATAATGAAGATGACAACAAAAGAAAGCGATGTGCACAGTACTAGGGTTGTTAGTAGACGATTTTTTTTACTAAGTGAATTAATAAAATCGTCTTTGTCTCCTTCATAATTCATTAATTTAGAAAGTTCTTGTTGCAAACCAGTCTTTTCTTTTTTTAATTGGGCGTATTCTGATTTCTTTTGACGTTCTTCTTCTTGAGATTTAAGAAACTTATCTTTAATATATCCTTCTGTTATTCTGCTCAAAGATTTTTCAGAAAACTCACATAAATCAGCTTGAATATTAACGTAAAATCTATGTGGCGTATCTTCCAAATCAATTTTCCCTTTATCTATCATATCTTTTAAAAGGATTTTAAAACGTTTAAATACTCGTTCGTCAATAAACAGCTTCCTTGCGTATGCTGCTATTATAGTGTCAAGTGAAAAACCAATTACTTCTCTACCTTTTGATAGAAACCACAACAGGGCAGAAATATCAGTATCTAATAAAACTTCTGCTAATTCACCGATGTTCCTTTCCATATCCAATTGATTAAATAGGGCAAGATGACAATCAGATGTTAAGAAGAAAGCCTTGGGATCATTTATATTGACAGATTTATTTTGTCGCATACGTTTAATAAGCGATATTGCTGCAAAATCATGTAATTTTCCAAAGCTGTTACTTTCTACGGGATATTCGTACTTTCTCTTTGCAAAAGAACTACTGTAATCATTACATAATTTTTCAAGGGATTCGTCTTCGGGCGGCTCATTATTTTTCAGGATTATATTTGTTGTAACTACTTCTATCCCAATTTTATCCAACTTTTCATCAATGCTTTCGATATATTCCAAAACATCTTTTTCATACCAGTCTTTTTCATTTAGAAGAGTTTCATATACACTTGGTCGTTCATAATACAATATTTTTTTTCCTCCTATTTGTTCCTCTTCCTGCCTTTTTCGATCATACCTTTCTAAAACTCTGATTAATTGCTCTAATGTAAAATCTGTTATCTTAGGCTTAAAATCAAAAAACTTGATAGAATCAAAAAGTTCAAGTGCAATCTTTTTAGTTTTTTCCCCGTGTAGCCCCAAGAGAGAGAATAGATAATTTGTATCTAAAATCACTTGGCATCTCTTGAAAGACTTAACATCTAAGCTATCAATATCGGTCCAATCTAATGCTCTTGCGATTATTGAACCTTTCACTAATTCTATAAAAGTGTCGATATGTTTTTTTGATGCTTGCTCCCGCAAATATTGTAGCAAATATTGTCCATCTTTCTTTTCTATACTAATTCCTGTGCCATGCATACTAGATATATCTGGGAAATTAACTAAAAAGTCACTGTCATCAACAAAGGACTGAATAATTTGGAGTATAGGTCTACCTGCTCTAAAATATACATTTTTAAAATATTTTTCGACATCCTTTTCAAGTAGGTTAATGTCTTTTTGGACTTTATTGCGCTGCCCCTCAAATTCTTTAGAAATCTCATGATTTAAACTATAAACAGAAGTATCTACGCCACTAATCACTTCTCTGGTCGATACAACATACCCTTTTTGTACCGCCCTCTGTATTAATTTATTAATGAGCAATATAGGTAAAGGTAAAAAACTATCAAGCTCTGATTTAATAGCATCTACATCTGCTGTCTCCCTATCGCTAAGAATCTGGACAATGATAGGCACAAAACAATCTGTGTATATTTCAAAACCACTACTATACATCGACTCCAGCAAAGAATACGAACATAGTCGTCTTAATGTACGCTTACTAATACTTGCTACCATTATCGATCCTCCTTAAGGATAATCTTTGAATTACTTTCTCAATCTCGTATTTTACTTTTTAATTTAGGGTTTTTTCAAAGAATCCCAGTTAAAGTCACTAAGACCAATGTCTTCAAAAGAATAAGTTTCATATTGGACATCTATATATTTATTCATGCTAATAAGGTGCGTCCTACATTCTCGAAGTATTTGTGTTACGGACTCATTGAAATCACCTATCAAAATAAATCTCAGATTTGCTTCACGTTTTGAAATATTAGTGTATTCCTCGATACTTGTAATTAACGAAAGTGTTTTTTGTATAATGTATGTTTTAGATATACCAATTCCTTTAACAATTATTATCTCAAATATTACATCTGTACTACTGTTCAGTAAAAGCCCATCAAAAACGTTCGTTATACCCTTGAATCTTACATGTTTTTGAATTGGCCTATTGTATTTTTTCTCCAAATAGTTAAGAGTATACTCATGGGCTATATATGAAACATGAGATGGACACAAATCTTCCCTATTAAATAAACGTTCTATCCGACTTTCTGGAACTTCTTGGTTACTATCCTCCAATTTTGCAGAAGAGACTTCCTTAATCTCAGCTTCTATGATTTGTTCCATTTGTGGTTGTGTCAAATATTCCTTCATATACTCAAAATACGCTTTGTTACCACGGATTATAGCAGCCAAATTTTGTAAAAACTTAGGAGTAGTTATAACTGTACCTACAATGAACAAAGCAGCAAAATAGCAATAATGCCTGTCTGCAAACAGAGATATGGAAATAACAAAAAATAATCCGGCAACTCTCAAAAAATGGGTTCTGTCATTTTTTGCTACAGTAATAAATGAAAATATTATACCAACCAAAAAAGTTAAGGCAGAAACAATTTCTCTGAAATTTTCCGGACTAAAAATTTGCATCTTTTTGCCTATAAAAACTAAAAGTAATATGCCCAGTTAAAACAACAAAACACTTTTTACTTTTAATTGATTAGCCCTCTGCGCTCTCTGTGTTCTTGTGCCTTAGGTACTCTGTGGCTAATTTTTATTCCACCGATTCACAACAAACGCTTGTCCCGCACTTACTCTGGTTAGTGCGGGAAAATAATCACTAGTAAATAGTAAATAGTAAATAGTAAATTACATTGCTCCATACTCTAACCAAAATCGCATCTGTATGCGTCCTGAGTGTAATCGAAGGACTCTAATTCGTCAACGCAAGGAATTCCGCACACTTTAGGGAGATTATACGGGGATAGAGTTCAGATTTCAATAGGAAAAAGAGCAGCCAAAAAGACTGCTTTTTGGCCGTTTTTTCTTGATTTTTGCCCGAAATTCTCGAATTCGTCAATGCCGGAGGCATCCTCCTGGGGAATTGATTTCGTGGGAACCACAAAATCAATCGCCTTGAGCGTCAGCGAAGGTTCTCCCCGCCCCCACGAACCACACCACCCCCGCCAAACGGCACTATGACACTATAAGCAGTATGCACTATATTAGTATGTATGCATATACTAATATACTATTGCAATTATCAAACCAAAGCGCTCTGCCGAGGCACTTTTCACCCCATACACTAACCCCAATTTTCCAATTTGTCAACAACTCTCGACCCTTCGGGTAGAGATAACACCAAACACGCAGCCCCCTAAAAATTACACCCCTAAAAACCGCCTGATTTACACCTAATTCCTCTAACTTCGTGTAACTTTGTGCGCTTTTGTGCGCTTTTGTGTCATTTTGCACACCCGAAAATCTTACCCATCTTAACAACCTGCACATTCCATGCGAAAAAAACGTTGTTTTTACGAAACACTACCCCTGCACTTTTCATGCGAAAACCCCCCTCACCCCATCTTTGAAATTCTCCCCCAACCTAACCCTCACCACCCGGTTTTTTTCCGGCTTTTTACCCCTTTTTTCAACATATACCCTAAAATACCGCTCACTGCGCCCGCAGGCAAACTCTCCATTACTACTACCACCCTCTATCAGAATCTCCGCCTCCTCACCGGTAAATTGCCCCCGGAATTCCCTGCCCAATTCAACATCCAAATCACGCAATATCTGCGAACGCCTTTTCATAACCCTATTATCTACAACATCTTGCAAACCCGCCGCCGCCGTACCAGCCCGCGCAGAAAAGCTGAAAACATGCATCTTCGCGAACCCAACTTCCCTCGCCAAATCCACCGTCGCATCAAAATCCGCATCACTTTCACCCGGAAATCCAACTATTATATCTGTCGTTATCGCCGGCCGATCCAACCGAGATTTTATCAGCCCAACCGTCCTCATAAACTCCTCAATACTGTACTGCCTGCACATCTTTTTCAGTATCGCATCCGACCCAGATTGCAGCGACAAGTGCAGGTGTGGCATGATGTTACGGCAATTGCAAAACGCCTCCAAAAGCCGCTCCGTAACATCGCCCGGCTCAAGAGAGCTCGACCGAATCCGCGAAAGCCCGTCAACTTCTGCCAGCCCTTCCAGAAGCTCTGCCAGCTTACCATTTTCACCACCATCCCACTTCTTCCGCCTGACGCTGTTCTGACCGTAAGCCCCTAAGAATATTCCAGTTACGACGATTTCCTTATGCCCAGCCGCCACTAGCGCCCGCGCCTCTTCCAGCGCTTCTCCAACCGGCTTACTGCGAACATCAGGCCGACTTTTGGGAATAATACAATAACTGCAGTAACCGTCACAGCCGTCCTGAACCTTCAAAAACGCCCGTGTATGCCCTTTAAACGATGTTAAGCGAGGAAGTTGAGGCAAATCAGACAACTTAATTTTTGACTTGATTTCAGAACCTTTTTTTGGTCTAATTATAGAATCCTGACAGACTCGCTGGCTATCTGAGTTAAGTCTAACATCTTTACCGTTAACTACTTGCCTCAGTGTAGCTGCTAAACTGTTCGGGTCCCTGATGAGGTGGATATTTTCACTCGGTACGTTTAATTCGCCGGTTTGAACTGCCGGCAAACAGCCGGAAACTACTGTTACTGCATCAGGATTTAGCTTTTGAGATTTTCGGATGTATTGACGACTCTTGGCTGAAGCAGTATGAGTTACGCAGCACGTATGGATTATAAATAAATCGGCACGCTCATCGGTTCCGACTTGAGCGAGCCCGAATCCTTCGAGCAATTCGCGAATTTGCTGGCTCTCATACTGATTAACCTTGCAACCAAGGGTATTTATGGCAAATGTTTTCATAATATGGTATAATTTATAATTGTTAGGACGAACTTACAAGATTATTCAAATCAGGTTCGGAACATAATCGCAGGGGTTTGTTATGGCTTCAAAATCCGGTTCGGTTTGGGCAATAGATATTGGCAATAACTCACTTAAAGCACTGCGCTTAACTGAGGCAGGAGAAACGGTTGAAGTGACCGGATTCGACAATATTCAGCACGGCAAAATCCTTACCAGCGGAAATGTAGCGGCATCTGAAAGGGACGAACTGATTGCGATGAGTTTACGACGGTTCGTGGAGCAGAATAATCTCGGAAAAGAAGATGTGATTATTGCTGTCCCAAGCCAGAACAGCTTCGCAAGATTCGTAAACCTGCCTCCTGTTGATCAAAAACGCATTCCTGAAATCGTAAAGTTCGAAGCGGCCCAGCAGATTCCTTTTGATATCGATGACGTACAGTGGGACTGGCAGCAGATGACCGAGCCGGGCAGCGGTGAAATCAAAGTTGGGCTTTTTGCTATCAAAAATGAGATTGTCGGTTCAATTTTAGAGCATTTCAGCAGAGAAAACATACAAATCAGCAGTGTTCAGATGGCCCCGATGGCTCTTTATAATTATGTGTTGTACGACCGGCCCGATTTGGGCAGTGCCGATGATAAAGCAATCGTTGTCATTGATATCGGCGCCGAAAGTACGGATTTGGTAGTATGCACAAGGTCGACAGTTTGGCAAAGGGTCGTTCCGATTGGCGGCAATGCTTTTACCAAGGCGGTTTCAGATACGTTTAAGCTCAATTTTGAAAAAGCTGAGAAACTTAAACGTACCGCTCCGATGAGCAAATATGCCCGGCAGATATTCCAGGCGATGAAACCTGTTTTTACTGATATGGCTTCTGAAATTCAGCGTTCGCTTGGGTTTTACAGTAGTTCCAATCCAAACACAAAGTTGACGAAAATCATAGCTTTGGGCGGAGGTACGAAGATGCGAGGACTGCTCAAGTATTTAC
>SDBV01011006.1_pt1 | contig 11788 bp, 8 predicted proteins | sample 2277081 | NCBI WGS metagenome assembly SDBV01 (sample SAMN10402039, study PRJNA504765) | marine sediment metagenome | isolation source: marine sediment core GS10_PC15, 223 cmbsf | place: Arctic Ocean: Southern Knipovich Ridge | collected 2010
TGCGTTTCGGATTTGGGACAACGAAAAGAATGGGAAGATCAAGGTCGGCAATACCAAATACAAGGAAATGAAAGTGGCTCGAATTGCCGCCAGAGCTGCAGAGTTTACCAACTATCACCACGGCGAACGTAGTTTGGAAGGGACGTTGGTTGCGATGGCACAAGATTTTCCGGGAGCCAACAATTTACCTTTCTTTTCGCGGGATGGGCAATTTGGCACCCGGGACATGGGCGGAAAAGACGCTTCCGAGGGTCGGTATGTGGAAACCAAACCGGAGAAGTGGATTCCACTCATAATTCGACGCGAAGACTTGCCCATTCTCAAACTCAAGAAAGACGAAGGGGAAGATGTGGAACCCGAATGTTTTTATCCTATTTTGCCTATTGTATTAATCAATGGGGCCAACGGCATTGCATTGGCGTATAGTACGTACTGGGCCAACCACAACCCGTTGGATGTTGTGCATTGGATCAAGTGTAAAATCGGAAACAAACCTCTTCCCGTGCTGACACCATGGTATCGGGGGTTTTCAGGAAGCATTGAGGTGATAGACCGACGAAAGGGAAAGAGAAAACGAAAGGAAAGGAAACCAGACATCCCGAAAGAAAATCTCGATATTCCAGACCTCGATGGACCCAATATTCCCTCTTTGGAAGAATTCAACGAAAACACCGGAGAAGAGGAGGACGACCCTCACGAACCGGATTTCATGAAAGAGATCAATGCCTATGTACGTGAATTTCGCGAAGAACGAGGTAGACCCTTGTATTCTCTGGTAACCAAAGGAAAGTTTCACACGTCACCCAATGGAAAAATCGTTATTACAGAGTTGCCCATTGGAAGATGGACACATCCGTACTTGAAATGGCTTGAGAAGCTCCGAGACGAGGACAAACTCATCAAAGATATTCGGGATCTTTCCAAGAGCAATCTACCAGGGTTTGAGTTGACCGGGTTTAAACCAATTCCCAGTCACAAGTCTTTGGCTTTGCGCACACAATATGGTATGTCCAATATGGTTTTGTTGGATATGGAGGACAAGCCACACAGGTATGACTCTGTAGCAGACTATTTAGAGGTTTTTTATACCAAAAGATTGTATTACTACGGCGTGCGAAAGGAACATATCTTGAGACAGTGGACAGAAAAGGGGGAGACTCTTCGACAAAAGCAAACGTTTCTTCGCGCTGTCATTGAAAACGAATTGGTCATTGAAAATCGCAACAAAGAAGATATCTTCGTTGATATGGACGCGATGCATTTACCGCATCATCTCCTTACAGAAACCAAACTCGTCAAGCTCACAGAAGACGAAATTGTGAAATTGGACGAAAAGATTGAAATGTTGAGAACGAACATTGAGGCGCTCGAAAATACGGTCCCAGAAAAGATGTGGCTCCAAGAACTTGGTGAATTCGAGCGAGAGTATCGGAAACACTACAAACTCCCTTCACGAGGAGACAAACTCTACGTTAAAGTTCGAACGAGGCGCAGGTAAGCCTATAATATACATATAATATAATATATACAATATATTATAAAAGTTTTTTTATAAAGGATATTTACAATAGTAACACGGTCTTTGTTCAATCGAAGAAGTGCTTGATTTCCTCGTCAGTGGTGGGAATTCTTGAACATACGATGGCACTCTCATAATGTGGAAAGTGTTGAATCAGCCATTGTTGCGCTCGGAGTTCGCTTTGAATCTCTTCAAACGTGCTCTCTTCCCACTGTTTATCAACATCTACTTTCCACCACCATGTCTCTTCGTTCTCATACAGTACGTTTTCGTCCTCTTGTGTCACCTTTTCCACAATGGCAGCCCGAAATACACATTTTTCTCGTTCGATCTTCTCTCTTCGTCTCTTTTCTCGGCGTAGCTTCTTCGCGTTCAACACGCTATCCGGCGTGAAATCCACAGGGAAGGTGTTCATCATCTATCAAAGGGTCCTCTATCCGCGCTTATTTTGTAGATAAACGAGCATAAAAAATCATTTTTTTGCACGTAGAAAAGTGAGGTTTAATTCTATGGACAAGTCTTTCAAGATGGAAGGAGTGAAGTTTCCAAATGAGGACCTCGTGGCTATATCCAAAAAGGTACCTATTCGAACAGCATGCACATTGCGCGTGACAACACGACAATGGAAGGATGCCTTAAGCGATTCGAGGATGGAGAACCTCTTTCGACAAAATAAAATTTATATTAAGCCTGTGAGTGGGGCGTATATCAAAAATGGAACGTTATGGATGTGGGGGAAGAATTCTTTCGGGCGGGAAAATCCTCTTACTCATCAACCCACCATTGTAGATGTATGTGGCCGAACCATTCACAAAATCGTATTGGGAATGGTGTGTACGTTGGTGCTCACTGAAGACAAACAACTATATGTGTGGGGCGATCATACCCACTTTGTGCGTCTCCATTACCATCCATGGCTGTTTTCAAGAGATCGTTTCTTGGATGTTTGCATGGGGTTTGATGATACGTTTGCTGGAGTGTCTGCGGATGGGGGGTTGTACTTGTGGGATGGGCAGAGCAGTAAAGCACTAAAAAACTTCCACATCCCGGAAACCCGTATCCTCAAATGTTTTTTTATGCCATGGATTTTTGGATTTACCACAGAAAAGGGCGTGATTTATTTGACCAATTACGGGGTTGATATTGCTGTTCCAACCGTTGAAGAGGATTTTATGATTGTGGATTGGAAAGAACAGCTCAATTTTCAAATCAAGATGGTGGTGCATTGGGAGCAAACCGGTGGTGCAATCGTGCTCTCGACCAACGGCGGTTTGTATCACATTCCCATTGGATGTGATGGCGACATTGTGGGGACTGTTAACATACTACGCAAAAACGTTGTAAAAGCAATCTATCGACTTGATATTGTCCCAAGAAGTGGATCCTTTCGCGCGTTATATTGTCTTACGAGGAATGGCACACTGTGCTATTTTAAACGGGACCGATACGACTCACAAAAAATACTTGGATATGGTAAAGTTTTTGTGGATTTTGATGTCACGTATCTTGCCGATTCCGGTCACAGAATCGATACAATCGACGCCAAAGGAAACATAACACAATTTATAGTGGATTTTTCATTGCATTAATACACATTTGTATTCATAATATGAATACAAACGGATTGGATAGATCGTTTACTTTTTGGGAGATTTCCTTGCTCTCTTTGCTGGAATTTGCTTTTTCGTGAGCTTGTTGGCCAGCGAACTGGCGTAATGTTTATGTGTTGGATTTTTACCGCGAGGGCAAACGCCGTGCTTGCGTGCGAGGTGACGCAGTTGCACCGAACTCATCTCTAGCAGTCTCTGTTCTTTGGTTAGCGCTTTCCTTTTGGGGGAGGCTCTCTTCTTGGTGGGAGATTTTCTCTTCTTGGCAGGAGATTTTCTCTTGGGAGAAGCTTTCTTACCCTTGACAGGAGATTTTCTACGCTTTTCAGCAGTGTTGTTTGCCTCTTCAGTGAGTTTCTTGTGCGTCAAGCGCTTGGTATCGAGGACTTGTTTACGAAGAACGGCTTCGCTTTTCCCTTCACCCTTTCCGCGGAAATTTCTACGTGCAATATTTCTCAATTGAACAACAGTTAATCCTTGCACGTACGTTTTACGTTTCGTCATTGGGGACTTTCGTGACATTTATTATTACAAAGATAAAACGTTTTCGTATTTTTTTTATTTCACTTTTACATAATTGTAATAATGTAAAAGTTTTAAGTAGTTTATAAGCTGTAGTGTTTCTGGATTGTTTGAGCGTATTTTTCAGGACTTTGTGCAAAAATGTGTGATTTGTTGAGAGAACGGACGTCTGATGCAAAACGGGATGAAGGCTGCATCAACCACCCTCTCAATCGAGTGAGATGGGTTTCCTCTTCCTGCATTTCATGGAGATTGGAAGGAGAATACGCAGGGATCAATACGCCGTTGCCCGTATTTCGACCAAACGTGTAATCACGGTCATCAATCACAAACGTGCTTTCCGGAAAGATGTTCCCTTTTGCTTTGGGATGCTTGTAGAACTTTTCCAACGGCTTGATCCAATCCCCCTCCTCATTTTGAATGCAATCGTCAAAAGTAAAGACAATGTGGGGTTTTTGAAAAGGTGCAAAGAGATGATCAACCAACGTGTGCACATAATCTTTTTGTCCTGCACTCCACACACACACTTTGTCAAAATACGTAAAACAAAACAACAGAAACTCGTCTAAATGGGGTCGTTTTGTACCCCACATTTTTGTGTTTCCCTCATCCAAAGAAATTATATAGGTTTCTCCTGCCAATGTAGGGTGCGTTAGCACCCCCATCTCATCTAAATAAGCCATTTCCTCTTCTGTATGCACCAATGTCTCATCAATATCCAATATAATCGCTTTATCGGTCAATGATTTCCTCGGCATTAAGTGCCTCAAATTTCGGTTGCTCCCCATTTAAGAAAGCGAACAAAACTCAGCCTCCAAAAAAATGGCTTTTTAGACTGGAATTTTAAGGGCTACAAACCGAGCTTTTAAGATTTGATTAAAAATTGAAAAGTTATTAGACGTCTAAAAAGGGCAACTTATTTCTTTTCCATTGAATTATAAACTGTACATTGAAAAATGTCAAAAGCTATTGATGAAATGACTGTCAAGGAACTAAAGGAAGAATTGAGGAAGCTTGATTTAAAAGTTGGGGGAAATAAATCCGTTTTAAAAGACCGTTTGGCAGCCGCAAGAGAAGAAGGTTCTTCAACCCAGAGAAAAACGTCGCCTAAAAAGAAAAAGAGTCCGACAGGTACTCCTGTACAAAAAGCCACAGGGTTTCCTGTAGGAATACAAGAGGAAGGTGAAGATGGGCAAACCTACGAAGTGGTTACGACCAAAGCTGGGAAGAGATGGAGAAAATGCAGTGCCACTACAGCTACATGCACCCTTGCAGCGACAGAGAGTTCGCGGGAACTGGAATTGAAGAAGCTCACAATACCTAAATTGAAGGAAAGACTCGAAAGGCTCGGGGTTAACCTCACAGAATTGCGTGCAAAGGTGAGAGCGGGACGAAAAGGTCCTGCACGAAAAGGTTCTCCTCCAAACAAAAAAGAGTACATCGCAGCCATCATTGAAAAAGAAGGTTCTCGAAAGAAAACACCGTCTCCAAAACGTTCTCCAAAGAAAACGCCACCATCTTCCAAAAGGAAAATAGCTCCCAAAAGGAAACCCGATAAGGGCAAAGAGCGCGTCAAAGACAAACCTATCACAAAACCAAAACGGAAAGCAGATTCAAAGTCAGCCATGAGTATTGAGCTTCGTGGATGGACAGTTGTTGGTGAATTGCAAGAAGCGTTCCACTTTCTGAAAACATTTGATCAGAGTCAGTTGATGGATAGACTAAAAGACGCACAAGAAACGACGAAAAAACAACAATTCGCAGGGATTGTTCGTTTAGAGGCAGATGCAGGTTGTGAGCGAAATTGTGGTGCGCAGGCGCTCGTTGTTCGGATGACTCATGAGGAATATCCGATAGAACCACTTTACAACAAGAGGAAATTCCTTATCGGTGTTAATGTGGGTAGCAAGCCAACAGGACCGATTCGAGCCGATGTCAGTATCTTGCAATATCTTATAGTTGCAGATTTGGACGCACTATACCGTTTTATTCAGGATGTGGATACTATGGATCAACTGCTCACCAGAGAACGCCCCAATTCCATTCAGATATTCGCCAATCCTCCCATCAAAGCACCCAAACTCATGAATGTGCGATTGCCCAAAGACAAAGCAACAAATACGTTTATCGGTCTCTACATGAGTCCCTTACAGAAAAAATAAAACCAAAAACCATCTGAAGATAGATATATTGAGATCAATATATATATTTTAATACCCGTCCCATTCTGGCTCGTATATGTCGTCGTCATCCTCGTAGTGGTTGTGATAATCGTCCTCTCCATCTCGTAAGGCTCCCTGATCAGCTTCCCACACTTCCAATGTCTCACCCAATCGCTTGGTGAGTTTTTCACAGCGAAACGGTAGGCTGCGCGTGGTGGAAGCCTCCAACTCTGGTATGTTACCAATAAAAAACAACGCGCGTTTGGCTCGTGTCAGTCCGGTATATACCAAATTTTTTGTGATATAGCTGGGTTGGCTTCGCCCAAGAGGCAAATAGAAAATCACGTAATCCCACTCGGATCCTTGGGCTCGGTGCACGGTCACACAATAGGAATGCACCAATTTCTTCACAGTGCGTTCTTCGTCTCCACCATACTCGTCGTCTTTTTCTTTGGACGTACCATACCTTCTTTTAGTAGGCTCCAAAGGAAAATCAAAGGAACGACCAGGTCCAAAAGCTACTTTTATTTTATCCGAATGTACTTCCATCACTTCTCCTTCTTCCCCATTCATCACATTGATCTCGTAATCGTTTTTGGTCATCATCACGCGATCGTGTAGGTACCATTTGAAGCCTCGACTGTCAAATGCACACTCGTTTTCCTCCTTTGTATCCGCGTTAACGCATGTATAGAGCTTTTGAAATGCTCCGTTGATAATAGTCACATCTTTGTTGTATGGGGTAATTACGGTAATGTCATGGGCACGAATCCCTTGGTGTTTAAAGGCATGCGCAAACGCAGAAATTTGATCAATATTTCCTGGAACCAGCACAAAATTTCCGGTGGGTGTAAATTTCATCGGCATGGAAGGAGCTTTGGCACCCATCTTCAACGTTTCATCCGCACCGTGTTTGGCCATCCTTTTGGTATTGAGTAAAATGCCGTCTTGTTCGCCTTCTATATCATATACGCGATGATTTACAACCAATTCGTACTTGGGAATGGTTTTGGACGCAATACATTCCGAAAACAAAGAACCCCATCCGATTGGTGGAAGTTGATCTGGGTCACCCACAAAGACAATGTTGAATGGAAAATCGAAGCACTGGATAAAGGTGTACAAAAGTTCCGTGGTGACCATCGAGGCTTCGTCTACGATCAGTACCTTGAATCGTGCAGATTTCTGTTTCTTAATCTTGAGATGAAAGGTCATTGGTACCGTAGAACATAGTATAGACCGCAATCGCGCCACCGCTTTTCCAGTAAATGCACAAATTGCATACTCCAAGTTGCGTTGCTCCAAATTGTACACGATTTCTTTAATACTCGCCGTGTTGTGTGTAACAAGAAAATCATCCAAAAGAAACCGACCATCCCCATCCAATTCAAACCCACAATACTGTCCCATTCCAAGCTTCTCAACTTTGAACCGTAGACATGTGGATCTACGACCGTTTGTCCTCGGTTTAGCTTGTTTTCGTTCAACAATGGTGGGTATTTCCTCAATTCTATCCCCAAAAATAATTAAACGATGATAGATTCCTTCTCTTTTTTCACCTTTGTATATGCAATACTTAATTACCGCTTTTTTAGTGACCATAAACCCCAAGGAAAATGCCAAATATTCGATATCATCAGCCAAAAGCTTCGATTTCTGTGTTATTTCATAAATATTTTTATTTCTTGGATCCAAATAACCATCTGTGTCTAGTAACCCCGCCAGAACTTTCAATCGAATTTCTCTAGAATTTATCTTATAGATTTCAGGAATGTGTTTATTGCCAAAAAGATTGAGAGTTCGCATAGTATTTATGAAAAAATTACGTCCCTTGCGTCCATAATTTTCTCCTTTTCCAACCATAAAATGGGTAATGGGGTAGGATTTGCACGGACTAAAGCGTAATCCATATGTATCTATTATACCACTGAGACATTGAAAGATTTCTTCGTCTCCAGTAGTGATTCCGGCACTATTTGTGTGACCATCACCCAACCAACAACCAAGAAGGTAAGGGTCAATAGGAACGTTTTGTGCCTCAAACGCGACTCCTGTGTGATATAAATAACATCGATCTTGATGGTACGGTTTTCTTTGTATATATTCATTCAATGGTAGATCAAAAATATCTTCTGGGAGAGTGTGTAAATATTCCTCCGCTTCTTCTTTCGTGTTAAAGTATTTATGCATTCTTATTCCACATTTTGAGCGTGTAACACAATATTTAGCTTTTCTGGTTTTACAAATACAAATTATATTTTTTGCACCTTTGAGCGTCAGAACATGTGGTTCGTTGCAAATAAAGGATTTTCCTTTGTTTGGAACTATTTTATACATTGTATCCATACCCGAGCAAATGGACAATACATTTCTGGGGGTTGAATCGGGTCCCATCACTTGATCGCCAACGATGATGTCTTTAATTTTCTTGATGAATCCGTTAAACATCAATACACCTGTTTCTGGATCTAGGCACTTCCCTGTTCCTGGCATTCCAGTAATAATAGAGATTTTGTGATCCAATGCACCCTGAATAGCACACTTTTGATCCTCAGACAACGTTGCAGAATCCCGAAACTCTGCTTCCATGCGACTGTGAATGGGTGAAAGGGGATTGTATTCGTCGGGATGGACAAATTCTGTGGTGGTGTCGTTGATGGTATCCGAATGGATCAACTTGGACAAATGCTGAGATACAAATACTTCCACTTTGTGAGGATACCCCAAATACGCACAATCATAGTCTTTCACGACACCATAATCTTTCAACAGCGTAGGACCCACAACCCGCAACTCTTTGAACTCTTGGGCTAAAAAAGTGACAGGAGTGCATGTCCATCCTCTTACCACCATATTTTCGTACATTTTCCGCACGATCTTCCCGCATTCGATGTCTTCATGCTTGGGAGGACGCTTGAGACGATTGAGGATCTCCATACATTTTGCCTCTGGTATGGGGTACAAGGTAAACGGGTTGTCCAAACACGTTTTGTAAATTTTATAATAACTACCGCAAATTTTCTCACATTCCCTAATTTCGGTGTTGGTGAGTCCAAGAAGATGCAACCGCCGTTTGTCGAACTTGTGGTACCATTGCATCAACAAATACGAAAGATTGGAGTCGTTGATCAATTCCGAAAATGTTTGAAGAATATCATCGTCTGCGTTCTTCATCCAACTCTCTGCCAACTCGGAAAGATACTGGTCGACTTTACCTGCACCTGCAACCCGTTCAATGGTGTCATACAAGTCTCCAGATCGAATAGGCCCTAATCCTCGTATGTTTTTGCAAAAATAATCGACAATACTTTCTCGATCCGTCCCCACACGAACAAACGGCGGTTTGGTAATATGCGCTTCCTTTCCTTGTTGCACACATGTAGCTACGATGAGATCATTCTTATGAATTGGACAAAAGAACGAACATACACACGCGATAGGGGTTTTATTACCACCTCTTGCATCCAACACCGCGAATTTTTCAGCATCGCGGTTACGACGATATCGACGTCTTTCGACCGATATTACTTTTCCCACCAATTCAAAGGAAGATTTCATAGTTCACGTTTAGAGGGTCCATTTTTTTGATAATATTTCATTTATACGATTGAAATATTAATACAAAGTGCAACACATCCCATTCAAAGAGCGCTCTTCCAACTGAAAATCGTAGTTCTCTAGACATGTGCGATTGTGTTCCGAAAACGGAATTTTCCACACAATATGTTGATTGTGATAGTGCAACGCCCCATTTCGGTACTCCAACTCTTCAGCCACCCCATATACTCCAGAGGATACTTTTACGCTCTGTTGGTAAATAAGGACAGCGTTTGTGTGGTGAGGATTCAAAATACGACGGATAACCGTTCTCTCTCCCCGTAGAGAGATACAAACCATCGCTCCTTGTTGAAGATGAAGGTGAAAATACAACACATCGGTTTTGGTTTTATGTTGCTTGATTTCTGCGTACGGATACTTTGGCGTCATTTTAGGACTTATCGCATTATCTCTAAATCAATTTACAAATATTTGTGAGATTATTGCCTTACGTTGAGACATCTAAACTGCAAATAATTGCCCTATCTACCAACCCGCAAATTCCAGGATTTTTAGGTTCTATTTCTTTGTCCATACAATTCTGGATTAAGCATTCTATTTTAGTCTTACAAGGTGTTCCCGTTGTTAAGGATGTAGGAAGCGCATCAAGAGCGCAATCCAGCAATTCCTCTTTTTTCTCTTTCGATAACTTTGACAACGTGAATCCATCAATATCTTTGATACAAGGACATACCGCTTCTATAATCGGCAACAGTGTGTTGTCGTTGTTGATGCCGTTACATCGCTCCTCCCCTCCTAGTTTGATCTGGTTGTTGATGATAGTTGCAGGACTTGGTAAACCTAGCGATAGTGGAAGTCCCTCCACTTTCACTTTCAGTCCTGTGTCGATACAATCGCATGGACCCAGACTTAGCGAAGATTTACAAATTGCTGCTTCTGGAAGAATCATATGACTCACTCCCGCATAATACCCCTTCAAAAGATTGCAAATGATCGCTTCGTTCTTCTCCCCAAACGTTTCTACGGCTTTGTTCTTGCTCTTGGACAAGACATCTCCCGAAATTTCGCGCGTTGCTGCATCCAACAACAAAAATCCAAGCCACAACACCGTAATCACAATGGCTGTTAAAAAAACGCCCGTTTGCCAATTGAGCGTACCATGAATCACCAACACCCACAAAATCAACACCAACAAAATCGCCATTGGTAGATAGTTGAAGACGATATTTCCGTACACCACACCGTCCACAATCGTTTTTACTTCCTTGTTGATTTCGGAGAGCAGTGTGTCCACGTTCACCTCTTTCAAAAAGGCTTGTGCAAAATACGCAGCCATACTCAACGTTATTGGGACATCCGTAAATGTGGGAATGTACAAACAATCCGCAGTGTCTTTTTCCAAATCCGGAAAATGGAAAAACGGGTCTGGATTGCATCCTGTCGCTCCTGTGGAACAGATTACTACGGGAAAAAGTGGTCCGGTTCCAGAAGGTGTAGTGGAGGGAGCAGAAGGTGTAGTGGAGGGTGCTATGCCTTGAATCCCCAAAGCATTTGTCAAACTTCCTTGCGGACCCAACAGTAGTTGAAATTCGGGAGATGTTGGATCTGCGGTGGACGATGGAACAAGCCTTCGCGTGCCATCCAGGTTTTGTACGATCCTGGCGACGGCTGTTTCGGATTGATCGAAAATGGGTGGGTCTTGGGTTTGCATCATCAAATTTGCATAGTCCTTCATAAGGTCCTCCATTTTATAAATGAATTTATTTGTAAAATCTAAATTGAATTTAAAAAGAAGTGCCTTCATAAAACGAGGCAATGCCTCAAAAGCGTTGCTACCTTGAGTTTCAAGTCAAGCGACGGGGCAAATGGAATGCCCGAATAGCAGTAATCAGTTCTTGCACCAATTTATATTGATATAAGACGTGCCCGTAAGTCTAAAATTTATCTTTGAAAAAAGATGAAATATTCCATAATACCTCAAAAGTCTTTTTAGTTTAGGAAACCCAAAAGATGAGATCATGATCTACTATTTTTGATCAGAGTTTGGAAAACCACCATTTGAGAATTGGTTAATTTTATGGTATCGTGTTTTGTTCAATTTTATACAATTATTTCCATGTTTAAGAATTGATGTTGTATGCAAAAAAGTATTCTGACAAATATCATAAAAGGGGATGAAGAGAGCTTTTGACATTGGTCAATACCATTCAAACGGTCAAAGAATAGGTTCGGGAGCCTATTCGACGGTGTATAAAGGTTGTAATATAGACACGGGTGAGATTGTTGCCGTTAAAGTAGTGGACTTGTTTTGCTTGACGAGCAGAGAGCCTCATAAAAAAGAAAATCTCAAGGAACGCCTTAAAGTGGAAATCAAAATTGCTCAGTCTTCCGATCATCCGAATCTTGTAAAGTTGTTGAAT
>SDBV01011008.1_pt1 | contig 11787 bp, 10 predicted proteins | sample 2277081 | NCBI WGS metagenome assembly SDBV01 (sample SAMN10402039, study PRJNA504765) | marine sediment metagenome | isolation source: marine sediment core GS10_PC15, 223 cmbsf | place: Arctic Ocean: Southern Knipovich Ridge | collected 2010
ATGGCAGCCCACGGGATACCTTATGCGGCTACCGCTTCTATCGCCTATCCAGTGGATTATATGCGAAAAATTGAGAAGGCGATTCAAATTGACGGCCCCACTTATATCCATCTGCATTCCCCCTGTCTGGTGGGATGGGGTTTTGAGGAAAACATGGGGGTTACTGTTGGCCGGTTAGCGGTTGAAAGCGGTATTTTCCCGCTCTATGAGGTGATCGACGGCAGAGACTTAAAAATCACCAAGAACATAAAAAAGAAAAGACCGGTTAAGGACTATTTAACCGTACAAGGCCGTTTCAAACATTTATTAGAGGAAGATATCATCCTGATGCAAAAAGAGGTCGACCAGCACTGGGATTATCTTTTACATCTTCAAGCCCGGCAGCCGGAGCAAAAATAATCGGGGTGATAGAAAGGACGTATCTTTGACGCTAACGAACATACAGCGAGAAAATTTTCATGGTGTATTCAACCCACGGGGTGTGGCAATCATCGGTGCAACCAATGCTCCCGATAGGGTGGGATTCCTATTTTTGGAAAGTCTGGTGAGCGGTGGATTTAAAGGATCCATCTATCCCGTCCATCCCCGGCATAAAGAGATTTTGGGATTGAAGGTCTATCAATCCCTTGATGACGTGCCGGATCCCATTGATCTTGCCATCATTGCCCTCAACCAAAAAATCACGCAGGAAATGGTGAGAGCCTGTGGGCAGAGGGGGGTCAAGGGGGTAATCTGCCCGGCAGGTGGATATAAAGAGATGGGAGATGAGGGGTTACGGTTGGAGATCCGGTTGGCATCTATCGCCCGGGAATACGATATGGTCCTTGTCGGCCCCAATACACTGGGGATGTTTAGTGCCGAAACGCTGTTGAACGCCACATTTTATCCCGAAAAACTGCCCCAAGGGAGTGGTATTTCAGTCGTCTCCCAAAGTGGCGGCACAGGACGGGCCATCATTGAGGAACTTCGGGATGAGGGGATGGGCGTGAGCAAATGGATCGGTGCCGGTAATCGGGCCGCGTTTGATTTTTCAGACTGGGTCGACTGTCTGGGAAGAGATCCGGCCACAAAGGTAATCGCCCTTTTCATCGAAGGAACAGATAAGGGTCGTGAACTCATGGAGGCCGCTTCAAAGGTTCGGTCAAATAAACCGATAGTCGTGTTAAGGGCGGGACACAGCAGCTTGGCCCAGTCCTCTGCCGTTACGCACACGGGCAGTATGATTCGGTCTCCGAAGCTTTTTTCTAATGTCTGCAAACAGTTTGGCATTATCGAGGTGACGAGCCTCAGTGAGCTGGTCAGTGTCACAAAAGCGCTGGCGCTTTGTCCCAAACCGGGTGGAGGTGATATTGGCATTGTTACACACACTGCGGGGCCGAGTATTATGATGCTGGATATTTTATCAAGTCGGGGTTGCCGGATGGCGACATTCTCTTCAAGAACAATGGCACGACTAAAAGAACAGTTTGCCGGAATAGAGGTTGTATTGAAAAATCCTTTAGACGCGGCTGCATTCGGTTATACGGCAGAGGGATATGGCCAGGTCGCCGGGGTCGTTTTGAATGACGAAAATGTGGGTATGCTAATCGCCATTCATGCGTTGCACAAGCGGTTGGAATTTGCCGTTCCTCAATTGATCGAGCTACAACAGCAGACTCAAAAACCGGTGATTGCCTGCTATATTTCTAATCAAAACGGCCGAAGCGATTATAGAGAGCAGTTCCAAAAATCGCAGATTCCTTACTATACGTCGATTGAAAAAGCGGCATGGGCAGCAGCCGGTTGTTTTACTTATAAGGGGATAATTGATGGGAAAAGAACAAGTTGACAGGCTCCTGGCTTCCCTTGTTGAGTCGAAAGGGGAGATGGTTTCTGAATTTGAGACAAAAGAAGTGATTCGCAACTGGGGTCTGTCAGCCACGGAGTGCATGCTGGCCGATAGCGTGGATGAAGCGATGCAGTTTGGGAAAAACCTGGGTTATCCCATAGTCCTTAAAGTGCACAGCCCCGCCATTACCCATAAATCGGATATCGGGGGTGTAAAGCTGAATCTCAAAGACCCCGGTGAGGTAAAAACGGCTTATGAAGAGATTAAAAAGGTTTGCGAATCTATCGATCCAAACTTTAGGGTGCTGGTCCAACCCATGGCGAAACCGGGCATTGAAGTCATCTTAGGTGTCAGCAGAGATCCTCAATTTGGTCCAGCGGTCATGTTTGGTTTGGGAGGTGTCTTTGTCGAACTGTTTGAGGATGTTTCCTTTCGGCTTATCCCGTTATCCGGTAATGATGCAATTGAAATGATTACGTCAATACGTGCTTTCCCACTACTCAAAGGCTATCGGGGAAAGGAGGCGGTCGATATCGAGATGCTCTCCAATATGATCGTATTGCTTTCAAATTTGGTCGTGCAATATCCTTTCATCTCCGAAATAGACCTTAATCCTGTAATTGTCTATTCAAAAGGTGCAACAATTGTGGACGCCCGGATGAAATTGACGTGAAAAAGGCCGGTTAAAATAATGATGCTCCACTGAATGCTGAAATAATTAGATCCGTTTCTCCTCCACAATTTGATGAATCCTCATAACAGACCGGATGCGGCTCACTATTGCGTCGGGAGTACAACAATCGAATAATAAATTTTCCTGGAACAGATATAACATTCAAAATCGGGTATGGAAATCAAATGGAAATAGGAGAAATAATAAGAGGATTTAGACAAAAACAGGGAATCACTCTGAATACGCTTTCGAAGAAATCAGGAGTCTCCAAAAGCCTTTTAAGTATGGTGGAACGCAACAAATCGACACCGACCGTCAGAACCCTGGATAAAATAGCTGCAGCCCTGGGCCTTAAGGTCACCAATCTCTATAATGAAGTAGAAAACGATCGGATAGATAAAGATCTCGCGGGCAGCGTAACGGTTGTCCATCGAAAAGATAAGAAAAGACTGATACTGGATTCCGAGAGGGGAGAGGCCATTTATGAACTGCTGACACCCGACTACAGAAGGAAGCTTCAAATCATATATATTCACTTTCCGGTTGGGAAAAAAAGAGGAAAATTCATCAGGCATGAAGGTGAAGAATGCGGCATTATTCTAGAAGGTAGATTAAAAGCCCTTATTGGTGACCAGAAATTTATTTTAGAAGAAGGGGATAGTATCTATTTTGACAGCAACCTCCCACATTGCTTGGAAAATATCGGAGATATAGAAGTCAGAGCATTCTGGGTGAACACACCTCCGACATTTTAGTAGAAAACCTGCTTGAAAAACGATTAAGCTTACTACAATTTATCGTCCGGCGATACGAGTCAAAGCGGTCTTTGGAATAAACCGCCTGGATGCCATATATCATTTAAATCAGTCTATCATTAAAAATAATGGAATTGGAAACCATGGAAAAATCATATTCTGTCATCGGCCGATCCGTACCAAAAGTAGACGCACTGAGTAAAGTTTTGGGGAAAGCGGTCTATTCGGAAGACCTGTTCTTTCCCGGTATGCTTTTCGGACGTGTTCTTCGTGCCGGTATCCCCCATGCGCACCTTAAGAAACTTGATGCGAGCAAGGCCCGGAAAAAGGATGGCGTTGTCTGCATATTAACCGCGGAAGATATTCCGGGGCGCAATCGATACGGTATGGCTTTTCAGGATCAGCCTGCCCTGGTACATGATCGAGTGCGCTATATCGGGGACCCCATTGCAATTGTGGCTGCAGAAAGCGATGAAATTGCAAAAGATGCGCTAGATGCAATTGTTGTTGAGTATAAGGAATTGGCGCCGATAACAAAAGTTTGTGATGCGCTGGCAAAAGGGGCTGTAAACATACATGAAAAGGGGAATCTTATTCTCCACAGCAAAACTAGAAAAGGGGATGTGGAAAAGGGATTCAGACAAGCAGATGTGATAATCGAAAACAGATATCAAACCCACATGGTGGACCATGCTTATATGGAGACCGAATCCGGAGTGGGCCGGTTCGACTCCCAAGGGAATATCGTAATCTACTCGGCAAATCAATGCCCCTTTCGGGACCGCCGGCAGGTCGCAACCGTTTTGGGTATGCGAGAAAACCGGATTCGTGTCATTCGTGCCACAACCGGAGGCGCGTTTGGGGGAAAGGATGATATAACCGTCGAAGTTCATATTGGGCTTTTGGTGCAGGCCACAGGAAGACCCGTGCGAATGATATGGGATCGTGAGGAATCCCTTTCAGCCTCTACCAAACGGCATGCAATTGAGATCTGGACCAAATGGGGAGCCACCCGTGAAGGAAAACTATGTGCCATGGAAGGGAAGGTTTATGGTGATACAGGCGCATACGCCGGTTTGGGCCCCTTTGTGGTTAAGAAATGCGGCATTCACCTCGGAGGCCCCTATTTTATACCGAATATAAAAGTGGATTCGTATTCGGTTTATACGAATAATTTGGTGGCAAGCGCCATGCGTGGATTCGGCGTAGCACAAGCAGCCGTGGCACATGAAGCTCAGATGGACGAACTGGCGAAAAAACTGGAGATAAACCCGTTGACCTTTCGGCTCACCAATGCGCTTGATGTGGGGTTGACCACCTCTACAGGGCAGCTTTTGGAGGATGGTGTGGGTATCAAAGCAACTCTTGAAAAACTGAAAGACATTATTTCAAAAGATTCATCACTTCGAAAATACTGGAAGGGCCAAATATGAAAAAACGAGGAATGGGCATCGGTTGTATGTATTATGGCATTGGATACGGTTTTTCACGACAGGATATTTCTGCCGCCACCATCGAAATTTGTGAAGATGGTTCGGTGATTGTTCGGTCCGGGGAAGTGGATTACGGTCAGGGATCCGACACTATTTTTTGTCAAATGGTTGCTGAAGAGTTGGGGGTGAAGTACGATGACATCCAAATTATCACGGCAGACACATTTACGACGCCGAATGCAGGACCCACTTCTGCGAGCCGGGTAACCTACGTGACCGGTAATGCCATGATAAAAGCCGCACAGGCCATCAAAAAAACCATGCGATCCGTGGCTGAAGATATTTTGAAAGAGAATGACCTGATTTTTGGAAACGAAAAAATCCGATCCAAAAGCCACCCGAAAAAATCCATTTCTTTTAAAAAACTTGCAAAAACATGTCACCTGAGGGGAAAAAAGATTGTTGAGACCGGTTGGCACGATGTGACCACAATGGATGTGGATCCCGAAACCGGCCAGGGGAAGGCCTATGCCGCCTACTCATGGGCCAGCCAGATAGCAGAAGTGGAAATAGATACGGAAACCGGAAAAGTAGAGGTGCTGAGAATCATAGCGGCCCATGATGTGGGGAAAGCCATCAATCCTTCCAATGTGGAAGGACAGATCGAAGGGGGCGTGGTGATGGGGATGGGATATGCGCTGGAAGAGGAGATTAAACTGGAAAACGGTTATCTTCAAAATGACTCACTTGGCGAGTACATGATACCGACCAGTATGGATATTCCACCCATTGAATCCCATATTATCGAAGTCCCCGCAGGGGGAGGGCCATATGGTGCCAAGGGAGTGGGCGAACCGGCTCTCCTTCCAACCGCACCTGCGATATTGAATGCGATCGCCAATGCACTTGACATCCGTATTACCGATTTGCCTGCAAATCTAGAGAATCTACATCGACTTATTCGAAAAAAAGAAGAACAGCATCAAGGAGATAGAAATAGAAATGCATAATTTTGAATTCTATTCAGCCCGATCCATAGCAGATTGTCTGAATTATCTTTTGGAGAGAAGCAAATCTTGTTTGGTTATTGCCGGCGGAACGGATTTGATACCGGAATTCCGAAAAGGGGGCCTCCACCCTGAATCCATTTTAAATATTTTAGAGGTCGACGAACTGCGCGGTATATCCGAAGAAGGGGATCGAATCCATATCGGCCCGATCACGACCTACACGGAGATGATTGCATCCGATCTTCTTAACAGGGAGTTTCCGCTGATAATCAAGGCAGCAAAGGCTGTCGGGTCCCCCCAAATCAGAAATAGAGGAACGATCGGTGGAAACATCGTCACCGCCTCACCGGCAGCCGATATGCTCCCTGCCGTACTCGCTCATGGCGGCATTTTGCAAATCCGTTCTATAAGCAAGGGTACTCGTGCTCTTGCATTGGCCGATTTTCTGGAAGCACCCTACCAAACTCGATTGAATCCGGATGAAATAATAACCGGAATCATCATTGAAAAAATGCCTTGTGATACACGTTTCGGTTTCGAAAAACTGGGGCGCAGAAATGCATTGACTCGGGCAAGAATGAATATGTCCATCCTTATTCGTGATAATGACGATGGGGTTCTGTCGGAGTTGAGAATCGTTCCAGGAGCCGTTATGCCTGTTGCACAGCGGATGAGCGCAGCTGAGGAAATTCTTTTGGGGGAAAAACCCACCCCTGCTCTTTTAAATATCGCGGCAAACAGTCTGACGGAAGACATACTGAAAATCACCGGTGCGAGATGGTCGACCGAATACAAAATGCCTGTGATACAGAATATTTTTAAGCGTTTATTCTGGTCAACCTATGAAAACCGACAGGCATTGCCGGACATAAAATAGAAAGACATACTTATATCTTTTTGAATAATAGACAGAGGTTTATATAATGGCAGTCGAAATGGAAAAAACGCTTTTACGTTTGACGGTAAACGGAGAGTCGGTTGAGGTGCTTGTCAACCCCAGCTGGACTCTTCTCAGGGTGCTTCGCGAAGAACTGAGGTTAACGGGCACCAAGAAGGGCTGTGAGCAAGGCGATTGCGGGGTGTGCACGGTCATCATGGAAGGAGAGGCTGTCAATGCCTGCCTGATTCTGTGCCTTCAGGCCCAAAATAAGGAAATTGAAACGGTTGAAGGGATGGGAACGGCCGATAACCTCCACCCGCTGCAAGAAAGTTTTATTCAAAACGGTGCGATACAATGTGGTTTTTGTACACCCGGTGTATTGATGTCGGCATCCGCATTGCTCAAGAAAACACCGCGACCCAATCATGATGAGATCAAATTGGCCATCTCGGGGAACCTTTGCCGATGTACCGGCTATACTAAAATTATCAATGCAATTGAGAAGGTGGTCGAATAATTCGCCGTCGATAACCCAGGGTTTGTTTATGGGTATTTACCCACGATCGAGCGAACAGATGATTAAAATAGTGGCTGTAATCCGGATTGAAAACCCGGATATTTTTGGAGGGCAAAATAATAACAACCGGATCTATAACTGCCGTTTCCGAGGGGAGAAATCAAAATGAAACCCGATAAAAAAAATGATGTGCTCCGGCGAATAGATGAGAAAAAAGATACAATAATCGATTTTCTGAAAAGACTGGTTTCATTCCCGAGTGTAACCGGCGATGAATGGGAGATTCAGAATTTTATTGCCGATAAACTGGGCAGCATCGGTCTGGAAGTAGACATGTGGGAACCGGACCACGAAGAATTAAAATCGCACCCGGCTTATGTCCCCGTCAAAGAGGGGTATAAAAAACGACCCAATGTTGTGGGAATGTACAAAGGGTCAGGCGGAGGACGATCTCTTCTTTTAAACGGTCATGTTGATGTGATACCACCGGGACCGGACAGTTCTTGGGAGCATGGTCCGTTTTCATCTGAAATTCACGACAATCGACTGTATGGACGCGGATCGTCTGATATGAAAAGCGGTCTTGCTGCCATGACCATGGCCCTGGATTGCCTGCTGGATGTGGGTATACGACCGAAAGGTGATATCATTATCGAATATGTCATGGATGAAGAGCTCAGCGGCAATGGTACGTTGGCCTGCGTCATGAAAGGGTACCGGGCCGATGCCGGTATCTGTTGCGAAACCAGCAGCCTCCATGTCCAGCCGGCGTGTATTGGTAGAGTATGGTTTGAAATCACGGTTCAGGGAAAACCGGCAGGTATTCAAAAAAGATGGGATGGTGTTAATGCCATTGAAAAAGGGTATGAAATCGTAAAGGCGGTTTCTAACCTGGAGGCCATCAGAATCAGCGAACTGAACCACCCGCTTTACCCGGATAAACTAAGTTCCCTCCCCTGTATGGTGGGGATGTTTGAGTCCGGATCCTTTCCGAGTGCATTTCCTGATATCTGCACTCTAAAAGGGAGTTTCGCAACCCTTCCGGGAGAGGCGACCGATAGCGTAAAGCAACAATTTGTCGACCACATTCGCACTTTTTCAAAAACAGATCCTTGGTTGAAAGATCATCCGCCCATCGTAAGGTTTGTGGGATATTGCGGCGATTCTGCTGAAATATCACCGGATCATCCCATCGTCACGGAGGTCAGTCAGAACTTTAAAGCGGTTACAGGAAAAGAACCTGAAATCACGGGCAGGCAGGGCGCGGCGGATATCCGGTACCTTATCAAATACGGCAACACACCGACAGTGATTTTTGGACCCGGGCTTACCGAACAAATGCATGCAAACAACGAGTGGGTCAGTATCGATGACGTAATAATTGCAACCAAAACCTTAAGCCTGACCATAATGAATTGGTGTGGGTTTGATAATTGATAAAGTAAAAAGCACCAAAATGGGAGGAGATATAAATGGCTAATTTAGAAGTAGATTTTGCTGGAGTAAAATTCCGCAATCCGCTGATCCTGGCATCAGCCACACCCAGCTGGGACGGAGAGAGATCCAATCAGGCGTGGAAGGCAGGCGTCGGAGGTGTGATCCCAAAAAGCTTTGGACCCCCTGGAAAGTGGGGCCAGCATCCGCGAACAGGCCGGATGAAACTCATCAAATCCGGTAAAAGACGGATCGGCATGGTTAATATCGAATTGTATACGACCATGGCGCTGGAGGATTGGCTATCCCATGAACTGGACAAAGCCCACGAAGGCAACAGTTCAATCATCGCGAGTATTGTTGCCCATCCCGATCCTCAAGGAACCGCAAAAAATGCAAAAATCATCGAAGATACCGGTAAGGTGGTTATGTTTGAAATCAATGTTTCGTGCCCCATGCCGGCGGGACAGGATAAAGTCGGGTTTCAAATGGGTAATGATCCTGAGAGCTGTTTTCGTCAGGTTCAAGCCGTTAAAGCGGCCGTGTCGTTGCCGGTTGGGATTAAGCTGACTCCCACGACACACAATATGGTACCCATCGCCCAGGCCTGTGAGAAGGCGGGGGCCGATTTTTTAACAATCGCCAATTCCGTGCGATCTTTTGCCGGGGTTGACATCTCAACGGGTAAACCGAATCTTTGCGCCTATGGCGGGTATTCGGGTCCTGCCATCAAGCCCATTACCCAACGCCATGTATCCGAGGTGGCCAGGTCGGTGAATATTCCGATATCCGCGGTCGGAGGTGTCAGTTCGTGGGAGGATGTCATCGAATACATGATGATCGGCGCAACAACCGTTCAGATCTGTACCAGTATTATGTGGCACGGATATGAACATTTTCAGCAAATTCTCAAGGGACTCTCTGAATATATGGATCGAGAAAACCTGGACTCGTTTGAGCCGATCCGAGGGAAGGCGTTGCCATATATCGTGCCGATTGAGGAGCTAGCGAAAAAGCCGCCCATGACGGTCCGGGTAGAGGCTGAAAAATGTACCAATCTAAAAAAAGGGGGATGCGAACTTTGTGGAAAAGCCTGTTTTTACGGCGCTATCGAATTTGCCCCCAAGCTTGTTCTGAACCGGAAGAATTGTGACGGGTGTGGGTTGTGTATGGAAATATGTCCTACAAGGGCGCTGCATTTGGCCCGGGAGTAAACGTATCCCTCAAAACAAAAAAAATGTCCGTAAATACATATCATTAAAGCCTTTAAATCCCTTTTGACATGTTATTTATGCAACTGGATGGTTATATTAAGAGTGTTTATTTATAAGGTGTATTTTTTTATTGAAATTCGACAGAGAGGGTGAAGGATGATCGATTTAAAAGTTAACGAAAAACAATTGGAAAGGGTGGTTTCGCTGGTAAAAGAGCGAAATATCCGAATCCCTACTTTTCAACAGCTGAAAGATCCGCTTTCGGCGCCCAAAGGGGTGAAGGACGCACTAAAAAATGTTGAACTCTGGGAGATTAACTCGCTCAACCTTTTTAGAATCACATGGAAGAATGAACCCATTGACCTTGGCGGTGGGTTCGGCGGTGTTAATTTTATGGAGATTCCGCCGGAAATTTCAGGGGTTAGCGCCAGAATCATCGCCCTTGTGGGCAAATGGTTCCCCACAGGAGCGCATAAAGTGGGAGCCACGTTTGGGTGTCTGGTTCCAAGCTTGGTGACGGGTCAATTTGATCCGACTTCTCAAAAAGCGGTCTGGCCTTCCACGGGTAACTTCTGCCGCGGCGGGGCATACGATTCCAAACTTCTGGGTTGTGAGTCCATTGCCATTCTTCCTGAAGGAATGAGCCAGGAACGGTTTGAATGGCTGTCCAAAATTGCCGGAGAGGTTATCGCAACACCCGGGTGCGAAAGCAATGTCAAGGAGATATTCGATAAATGCTGGGAGCTGAAGAATACAAGGGACGACATCCATATTTTCAATCAGTTCGAAGAATTTGGAAACTATCTCTGGCACTACGATGTTACCGGTCACGCCATTGAAGAGGTCCTTAAAACGGTCATGTCGGATCGGGAAAGATTAGCGGGTTTTGTCTCTCAAACCGGTTCAGCCGGAACTCTCGGTACCGGGGATTATTTAAAGGAAAAATTTCCACAGAGCAAGATCGTTGCGGGTGAAGCCCTTCAATGCCCCACCCTTCTCTGGACGGGTTACGGGGGTCATCGTATTGAAGGGATCGGCGACAAACATGTACCTTGGATCCACAACGTTAAAAACACGGATATGGTTGTTGGTGTTGATGATAACGCATGCTTGAACCTGATGCGATTATTCAACGAACCGGAGGGAAAAGAATATCTGTCCAAACAGGGGGTAGATGACGACATTATCAAAGACTTACCCCTGCTCGGCATATCGAGTATAGGAAATCTGCTTTGCGCGATTAAGTTCGCTAAATATTACGAACTGACGGATCGGGATGTGGTGTTCACGGTCTGGACCGACTCAATAGCACTTTACAAAACCCGCCTGAAGGAAATGGAAGAGTCATCCGGACCTTATGCAACGATTCATGCTGCTCAGGATTATCACCGCTATCTGATGGGTGAATCGATGGCCAACGTGCGCGAGTTGAGCTATTATGACAGAAAGCAGATTCACAACCTGAAATATTTCACCTGGATCGAACAGCAGGGTAAGGATCTGGACGAACTAAACGCCCAGTGGTATGACTACCCGGATTACTGGGAGAGAATACGAGGCCAAGTGGAGGATATTGACAGGCTCATAGAACAATTTAATGATAGAACTAATTTGGCCATGTAGATAAAAATTCACTGACTTAGTGCCTGAACGAAGACGATGGTTTTTCGTTCAGGCACTAACTGCAACCAATCGAGAGATGATCCAACAATAAATCTCTCCAATTCAATAGATTGTCGGGGTCCGAACCCGGAGCATTATTTCCCAACTCCGAATGTCTTATTGCGCGCGACCCAGGGATCACCTGGCCCAACGGCACTCGAACCCACCACCGCCAATCTCTATTTCTTAGGGATAATCGGGTTCTCCATGGCTTCAGTGGCCCGGCCGAAGGAAGAGCAGTCCTGTCCGGAAAGAGGGTGTTTGTTGGCATACATGACCTTTAGCTTTCTAGCCCGCACCTCGGGATAGAAAGTGGCGATTGCCGCCTGGCTGCGGTCCTGAACCACTTCCTCGATTTCATACTGATTCGTACCCAGCCCG